>Ga0210038_1001384_pt1 | contig 12102 bp, 9 predicted proteins | sample CryGeyCG2114_020_FD_183970 | JGI IMG/M metagenome (GOLD analysis project Ga0210038, IMG submission 183970) | Groundwater microbial communities from aquifer - Crystal Geyser CG15_big_fil_post_rev_8/21/14_0.20 (SPAdes) (version 2) | ecosystem: Environmental > Aquatic > Deep subsurface > Groundwater... | reverse complement strand
ATTTTTTTCTCATAGATAAATGCTGTTGAGCGTAGCGAAACAGCATTTATCTAAATCAGCTTATTAACCATTTACACAAAATTCTTTACACTACTAAAAACATTGGTAAATGAGTTCCAAATAAAGGGAAAATATAATGTTACTTTCAATGCTGGTAGTCTTACAAGTGGTGTATATATCTATAAGATTAATGCAGGAAACTTTACTGATACTAAAAAATTGGTTTTAATAAAATACAAATTTATTATCTTGCTAGTATAACTCCCCAAAGAAACAAATAATTAAAATATTTTCCATTTAATTATAACCTGTAAGCAATTGTTTTATAAACTTTTAATTTTATTTCAAGATAAATAACCGTATATTTACCAAATATTTTCTTAATGATTTAATGTATGCAGATATTTTACGATTTAGATAAGATTGAAAGGGACGAAAATACAGTAATTACACTGGGTACATTTGACGGAATACATTTAGGGCACAAAAAAACACTTGAAAAATTTGTTGAAAAGGCAAAAGGGATTAACGGAAGAAATTTACTTGTTACATTTTCTCCGCATCCAAGAAGTGTTTTAGTTAAAGAAAAAAATGTAAGACTTTTAAGTACATTAAATGAAAAAATCCCGATTTTGGAATCGCTCGGCGTTCTTAATTTATTGATTATAAACTTCACTAAAGAGTTTTCTCAAAAAACATCTTACGAATTCGTAAAAGAATATTTTGTTGACAAGATCGGTGTAAAGGAAATTGTAATTGGCTATGACCATCATTTTGGGAAAGGAAGAGACGGAAATTTTGAAGCATTAAGTAAAATGGGAAAAGAATTCGGTTTTGATGTTTCGATGGTTGAAGCCGTTAGTGTTGATTACATTACAGTAAGCAGTACAAAAATCAGAAATGCTCTTTCAGAGGGTGATATTTCTTTAGCTAATAAATTACTCGGAAGAAGATATTCATTCAGCGGAGTGGTTGTTGAAGGAGATAAAAGAGGTAGAGAGCTTGGTTTTCCTACAGCAAATATAGAAGATTTTGGTGATGATAAATTTTTACCTGCAATAGGAATTTATCTTGTTGATATAATTGTTGAAGGTAAAAATTATTTCGGTTTAATGAGTATTGGAAGAAGACCCACTTTTTACGAATCCGGAGATGTAACTACAGAAGTTTATATATTAGATTTTTCAAAAGATATTTACGGACAGAAAGTAACTGTAAATATAATTGAAAGAATTAGAGATGAAGAAAAATTCTATACAGTTGAAGCATTGATAGATCAAATAAAGGATGATGAACTGAAGGGAAGAGAAATTATTATAAAATTAAATTAATTAACACCGGTTAACTCTGGTGTTATATCGTACAATAAATAAAGGAAAGATAAAATGACAAACGAACAAAAACTTGAATTAATCAAGAAATATGGAGCGAATGAAAAAGACTCCGGAAAAACAGAAGTTCAAATTTCTTTGCTTACGCATAGAATTAATGAACTGACCTCTCATTTTGAGGAACATAAAAAAGATCACCACTCGAGAAGAGGACTTTTAATGATGGTTGGTAAAAGAAGAAGATTATTAGACTATCTGAAAAGAAAAGACATAGAAAGATACAGAACCATTATTAAAGAATTGAATATTAGAAAGTAAAAGGAAAAAATTAATGATTATAACGAAAGAAGTAGAAATAGGCGGAAAGAAATTATCAATAGAAACAGGTCGTTTTGCAAAACAAGCAAACGGTTCTGTTATGGTTAGATACGGAGACACAATGGTTTTGGTAACTGCAGTTGCTGCAGATGAACCAAGAGAAGGGCTTGATTATTTCCCACTGCAAGTTGAATACAGAGAAAAAACATCTGCTGCAGGTAAATTTCCAGGCGGATTTATTAAAAGAGAAGGAAGACCTTCCGAAAAAGAAATATTAAGTGCAAGACTGATCGACAGACCAATCAGACCGATGTTCCCAAGCAGTTTTGTAAATGAAACACAAATAGTTGCTTCAGTATTATCACACGATGGTGAAAATGATGCAGATGTTTTAGGAGCTCTTGGTGCATCTGCAGCATTATGTATCTCTAATATTCCGTTTAACGGACCGGTTGCTGAGGTTAGAATAGGAAGAATAAATGGAGAATTTGTTGTAAATCCAAAACATCAACAATTACTTGAAAGTGATATTGAATTAGTTGTTGCCGGAACAGCAGATTCAATTATGATGGTTGAGGGTGAATCAAAAGAAGTTGATGAATCGGAACTTTTGGATGCTCTTAAATTTGCACAAGCAGAAATTAAAAAATTGGTTGATGTTCAACTTGAATTACAAAAAGAAGTGAACACAACTAAAAGAGAAGTTATTGAAAACACATCCGATGAAAATTTAAAAAATGAAGTATATCAATTAGCTGAAGAAAAGTATAAAGAAATAGTTTATTCAGTCCTCACTAAAGATGAAAGAAGTGCAAAGAATAAAGAGTTAACGGTTTCTGTTTTAGAAGCCTTAGCAGAAAAATATCCTGAGAATGAATTAGATATAAAAAATATTTTACACGATCTTGAAAAAGATTTAATGCGTGAAAGAATTTTAAAAGAAGGAATAAGATTAGACGGAAGAAACACTCAACAAGTAAGGCCTATAACTATAGAACTTGGTGTACTTGCTAGAACTCACGGTTCCGCATTATTTACAAGAGGAGAAACACAAAGTTTAACATCACTTACATTAGGCAGCAAAAGTGATGAACAAAATGTTGACGGTTTATTTGAATCTTACTCGAAAAAATTTGTACTTCATTATAATTTTCCTCCGTTTAGTGTCGGTGAAGTAGGAAGAATGACCGGTGTTGGAAGACGAGAGATTGGCCACGGCAATTTAGCTGAAAGAGCATTAAAAATAATGATTCCGGATGAAGACAAATTTCCATATGCTATGAGACTTATCTCTGATATTTTGGAATCAAATGGATCTTCATCAATGGCGTCTGTTTGTGCAGGTTCATTAGCTTTAATGGACGGAGGAGTTCCAATTAAAAAAGCTGTTGCAGGTATTGCAATGGGGCTTATAAAAGAAGGTGATGACTTTGCTGTTCTTACTGATATTTTAGGTAATGAAGATCATCTAGGCGATATGGATTTTAAAGTTGCCGGAACTTCTGATGGAATTACTGCTTTCCAAATGGATATTAAAATCCAAGGCATTTCATTTGAAATAATGGAAAAAGCATTATATCAAGCCAAAGAAGGAAGAATGCATATTCTTGGAATTATGAATGAAGCTATCAGTCAGCCAAGAGAATCATTATCCAAATTTGCACCAAGACTTTTAACAATAAAAGTAGAAACGGATCAAATTGGTTTAATAATTGGTCCGGGTGGAAAAACAATTCAAAAAATGCAAAGAGATTATGGCGTTGATATTAATATTGAAGATGACGGAACTATTACCATTGCATCCCCGGATAAAGATGGTGCAACTAAATGCAAGGAATTTATTAAAGCATTAACTGCATCACCGGAAATAGGTAAAATTTATGACGGTAAAGTTATAAAAATTATGGATTTTGGTGCTTTTGTAGAAATTTTACCTGGAAAAGAAGGATTATTACATATATCACAGATTGACACAAAACGCGTTAACAAAGTTACCGATTATTTAAAAGAAGGTGATGCCGTTAAAGTTAAATTACTTAAGATTGAAAACGGCAAGTTTTCTTTAAGTAGAAAAGTTTTGTTGGAAGAAAAGTCTGAAAAAACAGAGGGTTAAAATCCTCAAAAATTTTTAATCTGAATTTAAATTTTAAAATCAGATAAAGTAATTAATTTATAAGCTCTGTTTTATATAAAATTATTATAAAATGACATATATATATTCAAATATTTTTATGCCTTTAATATTTAAAGACATGAGCTTTATTTATAGAAATTTATTTATAATGAAATTATTAATTTCATTAAGAGAGTTTGTCCTATATGACAAAAGAAATTATTATCAACTCATCTACAATTCAAACCAGGGTAGCAATTACCGAAAACGGGAATTTAGTAGATTTTTTTGTTGATTACCCTGAAAAAAGAAGGATGGTCGGGAATATTTATCTTGGCAAAGTTGCAAGAGTACTTCCCGGAATAAAAGCCGCTTTTATTGATATTGGAATGAAACACGACGGGTTCCTCCACTTTTCTGATATTGGCGACAGAACACAGCAATTTTTAGATATGCTGGATGACGATGAAGATGTTGATCTGGAAGAAAACGGAGATTCCAAACCCAACAATAAAAATCACGACTCACACAAATACAATAATTCTAATTCACAGGTTATGTTGCATAAAGGGGATGAGATTATTGTTCAAATTACAAAAGAACCCGTTTTAAACAAAGGTGTTCGTGTTACCTCAGCTGTTTCTTTACCGGGTAGATTTTGTGTGCTTTTACCCTTTGACAATAAAATAGGTGTATCAAAAAAAATTGTTGAATACAAAGAAAGAAGAAGACTAAGAAATTTAGCCAGAGAAATTATACCGAAAAACTGCGGACTTATCATTAGAACTGTTGCTAAAAACCAAGACGAAGCAACTCTTAAATCTGATTTAAACCATTTGGTAAAAACATGGCAGGTAATTGAAAAGAAAATTAAATCTGAAAACCCGCCTTCATTAATTCATACTGATTTAAATACAACCTCAAGTGTTATTAGGGATTTGTTTACTCCTGATGTATCAAAAGTTTTTATTGATTCAAAAAAATTATATAAGCAAATAAAAAACTATGTTGAAATAACACAACCTGATCTTATTGATAAAATAGAAAATTACAATTCCTCTCATTCAATTTTTGATGCTTTTAAAATAGAAGAACAAATAAAAACATTGATGGCAAGAAAAGTCTATCTGCCAAGCGGTGGATATTTAATTATTGAACACACAGAGGCAATGGTTGTTATTGATGTTAACAGCGGTAAATATGCAAAAAGCAAGGATCAGGAACAAAATTCTTTAAAGACCGATCTTGAAGCTTCCAGAGAAATAGTAAAACAAATGAAACTCCGCGACATTGGAGGAATAATAGTTATAGATTTTATTGACCTGCTTGAAGAAAAGAACAGAAAAAAAATATATGACGAATTAAAAAAAGAATTTAGAAAAGACAGGTCACGCGTTTCTATTTTACCTATGTCAGACTTTGGGCTTGTTCAAATTACAAGACAAAGAGTTAGACAAAATATGATGCAGACAATGAACGAAGTTTGTCCATCTTGTTTAGGAACAGGATTACTAACAAAACAATCTCATTTAATTTATGATCTTGAAGAATGGATAAAACGATTTAAAAGAGAATCAAAAGAAAAAGCAGTTGTTGTAAGATGTAATCCGTTTGTTGCCGCAAAATTAAGAGAAGGTAAAATAAAAACACTGTTAAAATTCAGATTTAAATACAGAGTAAAATTAACTCTGGAAGAAGATCCGTCTTTATCATTACAAGAAATAAAATTTATTTCTAAGGAAACCGGTAAAGACATAACTGAAGATTATATTTAAATAAAGCACGGAGATAAAAATCAGTAATGAAAAAAACAAGATTTTTTAATATTCATGAAAAATTAAATGCAAAGATTGTTGACTTTGCAGGTTATCAAATGCCGGTTCAATATTCTTCAATAATAGCAGAACATAAGGCAGTAAGAAATTCTGTTGGTGTATTTGATGTTTCGCATATGGGTGAAATATTTATTTCAGGAGAGAAAGCTTTAGACTTTGTTCAGGAAATTACAATTAATGATGCATCAAAATTATCTCCCGGAAGAGTACAGTATTCAGCAATGTGTTATAAAGACGGTGGTATTGTAGACGACCTTTTAGTCTACAAAATAAATGATAACAAATATATGCTTGTTGTTAATGCCTCCAATATAGAAAAAGATTATAACTGGATGGTAGAAAATAATTGTTTTGGTGTTGATATAAAAAATGAAAGTGATGTATATTCTTTGCTTGCAATACAGGGTCCAAACTCAAAGGAAACACTCCAAAAAGTTTGTGATAAAGATATAGATTTGGAATACTATCATTTTTTTGAAGCAAAAATTTCCGGCACTGAAATGATAGTATCTAGAACAGGATACACAGGAGAGCTGGGATTTGAAATTTATTTTAAAGGTGATGAAGCAACAGCAGAAAAAATATGGAACAGTATTTTCGAAGCCGGAAAAGAATTTGAAATAAAACCGATTGGTTTAGGTGCAAGAGATACACTAAGATTGGAGATGGGATTTTGTCTTTACGGAAATGATATTGATAAAACAACAAACCCTCTTGAAGCTGGACTTGGATGGATAACAAAATTGAAAAAAGATAACTTTATTTCTAAAGATGTTTTGCAACAGATAAAAGAAAACGGTTTAAAAAGAAAATTAGTTCCAATGATAACTAAAGAAAGAGTATTTCCAAGACATGGTTATGAGATTATTTCAGAGGGAAGAAAAATTGGGGAAATAACCAGCGGAACCGTTAGTCCAATTTTAGATAAACCTATAGCCTTGGGATATGTAGAAAAAGAATTTGCTTTTGAAGGTTCTGAGATAAATTTTATGATAAGAGGGAAAGAAATACCGGCAAAAGTAATTAAACTTCCGTTTTTAAAAAAATAATATATTCTGTTTTTACTCATATTTAATTGTTAATTTAATCTACATATATGAACATAAATGTAATAATTAATCCTTGCGGATTAGAAGATCTATATTTTACAAACAAAACAGTTGTCGTTATTGATGTTCTCAGAGCAACTAACACAATAATTAATGCACTCGAAAATGGGGCAAAAGAAGTAATCCCCGTAGCCGCTGTTGAGTTTGCCGTTAAAGTTTCCGGCGGTATGTTTGGCGGACAAACATTGTTGGGTGGTGAGAGAAATACCAAAAAAATAGAAGGTTTTGCACTTGGCAATTCTCCATTAGAATATAGTGACGACGTTGTTGACGGAAAGACAATTGTATTTTATACAACAAACGGTACACCGGCAATTGTAAAAGCTAAATTTTCAGAATTTCTAACAGTTTGTTCATTTGCAAATGTATCTGCCGTAGCAAAAGATTTAATAAAAAGAAAAAATGATTTTGAAATATTATGTGCAAGCAGAAATAATTCTCTGTCAATTGAAGATCTGGTTTGTGCAGGTAATTTAATTGAAGAAATATCTAAAAACAGAAAAAATATTGCCCTTACTGATTCGGCTAATGCGAGTGTAACTTTATTTAAAGCAATGGGAAAAGATATTAAAAAAATGCTTTCTGAAACTGATCACGGTAAACTTTTAATCAATAATGGATTTGAGGAAGATATTGCATTTTGCAGTCAGATAAATTCTTCAAAAGCTGTTCCTGTATTTTTAAATAATAGTTTAAAATTATCTTAAAATAAATTTAATTTTTAAGATTTAACTTTTGTTTAGATCATATGCTTAAAAATAAAAAGAAAAAAAAATCAGTTGCGAAAACAAGATCTAAAGCTACAAATACTACACCTATTTTAACAAGCAATCAAAAGAAAAATATTTTTGGAACTCTATTAATTCTTATTTCTCTTCTTGTCTTTTTAAGTATCATATCATATTCCAAACTTGATAGAGCTAATTTAAGCTATCAATTTTCTGATATATTAAAATCATTTTCATCAAACCCTGATGTTACACATAAAATAGAAAACACAAGAAACTGGCTTGGTATTTTTGGTGCATACATTTCTGATTTTTTCCTAAACTCTACAATTGGAGTTTTCTCAGCGATATTTCCAGTTATGCTTTTCATTTTGGGAGTTTCACTTTTCAAAAAAATTGAAATTAAAAATATTTTTAGCACATTCAATTTTTTATTTCTTGTAGGACTTATTGCATCAACATTTTTTGGCGTTCTACACAGCCATTACTTGTTCTTCCCATCTATTAGTGAATTATCCGGAGCTATTGGAGATTATTTAGGGCTTGTAATAAGCAGATTGCTTGGTGGAGTTGGAAGTATTTTATTTTTAATTGCAGCATTATTCATGCTTGTAATTGTAAAATTTGATATAAGCCTGAAACTGATCTTTTTATATCTTCAATCTTTATTCCAAAAATCTGAAAAGGAAAAAGATACTAAAGAAGAAATTTCAATAGACCATAAAACAGAAGATAATCTTGAAAAGATTAAAAAACTAAGTAAAGAAAAAGAACCAAAAAAATCTTTTTTTAGTAAAAAGAAAAAAGAAAAAGAACCGAATATTAGAATAATAAGAAAAGATGATGAACCAACTAAGGAAATTAAAAACGAAATTTTAATTGAAGAAAGTAAAAAAACTGATCTTAAAAAGACAAAAGAACTTCCTCATCCTATAGGCCCTGATGAAAAAGAAAAACAATCTGAACTTCCAAACCAATGGGAAGAGAAAATAAATTATACACCATTATCATTGGATATTTTAAATCCAATTCCACAGGATAATATTAAAGTTGCAGAAGAAGAATTAAAAAGGAATGCAGAATTATTAAAAGAAAAACTTAGTCTTTTTGATATTGAAATTGAAGATATATCTGTAACTCCCGGACCTGTTGTTACTTTATATGAAATTGTTCCTGCGCCTGGTGTTAAAATAAGCCGAATAGTTGGACTTGAACACGACATTGCATTAGCATTGGCTGCAAGAGGAATAAGAATTATTGCACCGATTCCGGGTAAAAGCGCAATTGGAGTTGAGATACCAAATGCTGTTGCTTCATTGGTGAATGCCAGATCTGTTCTTGGAAAAATTAATGATACAAAAGCTGAATTACCAATTGCTTTGGGTAAGATGATCAACGGAGATGTTTTTATTACTGACCTTACAAAAATGCCACACATTCTAATTGCCGGTTCTACCGGATCGGGAAAAAGTGTTGGGATTAATATGATTATTGCCAGTTTGCTTTATTCAAAAAAACCACACGAAGTAAAACTGTTGATGATAGATCCTAAAAAAATTGAGCTTTCATTTTATAATAAATTAAGAAAACACTTTCTCGCAGTTTCTCCTGATCTTGATGAAGAAATTATTACAGTTCCTCAAAATGCTGTGCTGTTATTAAAATCTGTTGAATATGAAATGGAGAGACGATATGATAAACTTGCAAAAGCAGGTGTAAGAAATCTGGTTGATTATAATAAAAAAATAGCCAATCCGAAAACCAAACCTACCGACACAGATGAAATGGTTCACCATTTTCTTCCGTACCTTGTTATTATAATTGATGAACTTGCAGATCTGATGATAACTGCAGGCAAAGAAGTTGAAGAACCAATTGCAAGACTTGCTCAATTAGCAAGAGCAGTTGGAATTCATTTGGTTGTTGCAACACAAAGACCATCTGTAAATGTAATTACAGGTGTAATAAAAGCTAATTTCAGCGCACGGATAGCATATCAGGTTGCTACAAAAATTGACTCAAGAACAATTTTAGATATGAACGGAGCAGAACAGCTTTTAGGTAAAGGCGATGTTCTGTTTTTGCCAACGGGACTTCCAAAACCTATCAGAATGCAGAACGCATTTATTTCTACTGACGAAGTTGAAAAAATAACTGAATATGTTTCTTCTCAACCGGGATATTCAAAGCCATATTTTTTACCATCACTTTATGAAAAGAAAAAACAGGCTGCAGCAGGATTTTTATCTGATCTCGATCCAATGTTTGATGATGCAGCAAGAGTGATTGTTAGACATCAACAAGGTTCAGTCTCTTTACTACAAAGAAGATTAAAATTGGGTTATTCCCGTGCAGCTAGAATTGTTGACCAATTGGAAGAAGCGGGAATTGTTGGTCCAAGTGATGGTAGCAAAGCCCGTGAAGTATTAGTTGAGAACGAAGAACAACTTGAAACAATAATTCGTTCGTTGTAATAAAAAGTTAAAATGACAAAAAAAATTATTTTCATACTAATATTTTCTTTATTGACCGGTTTTTCTAACGGACAAACCATGTTAGAAAAAGTACAAAAGAAATTTTATTCTATTAAAGATTTTACTGCTGATTTTGTACAGAAATCAGATGGAGCACTGAATTTATCAGGTAAAATTAAATTCAAGCAAAAAGATAAAATCAGAATTGAGGTGGGAAATATTCTGATAGTATCTGATGGAAAGACTAACTGGAATTACAATAAAAAAACAAATAAAATTATTATAAGCAACATTGAAGAAGAAACACCTTCTATCTTTTCAATAAATCAACTCATAAATAATATACCAAGCAAAGGTATGGTTTCTGAACGAAAGGATAGTAACTATAACATTATTAAAGTTGAATTTAATGATAGTTCAGGGATTAATTTAGATTTTGCGGAGCTGTATTTTAATAATTCTTATAAAATAAAAAAGATATTATTGAAGGGTGATTCATTCGGAATATTAGAAATATATCTTACTAATTATAAAGAAAATGTTGAACTCAAAAATTCAATCTTTGAACTAACACCATCAAAAGGAACTGAAATTATTGACCTCCGCTAATAACAAAACAAAAAAAGCAAAAAATATTATTAAATATGTGTTTTCAATAATATTGGCTGCAGTATTTTTATACATTGCATTCATTAATGTTGACTTCAGTGAAGTGCTTCAAATAATTTCAAAAGCATCAATTCTCTGGATATTTGTTTTTATAACTGTTATGATGTCTTCTCATTTAGTTAGAGCAATAAGGTGGAAAGTTATTTTAAATTCAGTTAAACCCGATACCTCTATAAAAAATTTATTTGGTGCAGTGATGGTTGGTTATGGTGTTAATTGTGTTATTCCCAGATTAGGAGAATTATCACGAGCGGTACTTGTTGGTAAATGGGAAGGTCTTTCAAAATCTTCAATGGTTGGAGCTGTAATTGTAGAAAGAGTAATTGATATTATTTTTTTAGGAATTGCGGTTCTTATCTCAGCTTTTATTTGGACTGAAAATTTATATCAAAGTTTTCCATGGCTTGAATCTACATTAATTATTAGCATGATTTTAATGGCGGCAATGATAGTCTTCTTCTATTTAACTATAAAATTCAGAGAAAAATTTTATGGTATTATAGTAAAAATTTTAAGCAGAATATCTGAGAAACTTGCTCATAAAGTAGCAAGAATATTTGAGATGCTTACACATGGCTTTGCTTCATTAAAAGGAGGTAAAAATTATTTTTATACAATTATGTTAAGCATATTAATGATGATTCTTTACGGCTTAAGTGCATACGTTGGTTTTTATACTATCGGCATGCAAAATATTAAAGATGTTTCGTATGATATGGGCTGGATACTGATGAGTATAAGTGCGATTGGTGTTGTAATACCAACCCCTGGAGGAACCGGTTCCTATCACACATTGGCTAAATCAGCACTTGTTTTACTTTTTGGTTTTGGTGAAGCTATAAGCCTGGCTTATGCATTTTTAACTCACATAATATCATATTTTGTTTTTATCTTTTCTGCTCTTTTTGTTTACTTCTTTTTGAATAAACAACACTATAATTTTTTCAAAATAGCAGAAGAGGAGGAAGAATTAAATTGAAAAAAATATATTTGTTATTATTTTTTATTTTTTTAACTATAACATCTTATTCACAATATAGTGTAAGAGCCGGACTCGGAATAGAATTTAAAAGTATTCCTTCTTTTTATAATTATATAAATCAAAACTTTATTGCACCGAACGAAGAACTAAAAAGTTTTAATTCTGCAATTAATTTTGCTTTTGAAATTGACAAATCATTATCTGATAATTTTGATTTAGGTATAGAGATTAGCTACGATGTGTATTCTTATAATTATAATTTTAATCTTGGTCAATATGACATATCAGCAAATAATTTTATGCCTTCAGTATTAGCCTATCATGTAATTAAAGGAAATGGTTATCAATTTAAATTTGGGGGAGGAGCAGGAATACGATTTATAAATGTTGATGAACAACTGCCGGGCACACCGACAGCTGATTCATATAACGCAACAGGATTTGGGTTTATATTAAGAGGAATTGGAAACACACAGATAGGAAAAGATATCTTTGCTAATATTACTGCAGATATTAAATATGATAAAGTGGGAGAGGTCAGCA
>Ga0210038_1001382_pt1 | contig 12107 bp, 14 predicted proteins | sample CryGeyCG2114_020_FD_183970 | JGI IMG/M metagenome (GOLD analysis project Ga0210038, IMG submission 183970) | Groundwater microbial communities from aquifer - Crystal Geyser CG15_big_fil_post_rev_8/21/14_0.20 (SPAdes) (version 2) | ecosystem: Environmental > Aquatic > Deep subsurface >... | reverse complement strand
CGTGGCAATCTCAAGATTAGTGGACCAGATTGCCGCGCTCACTACCGTTCGCTCGCATGACATTAGCGATACAATGTAGCCTAGATTGAACGCCGAAAGCGCGATAATCCGGGCTTGATTTCTCTCAGCTTATCGCTTCGCCCAACCCAGGCAAGACGCTTGCTACGCCAAAGGCTTTTCACCTTTTCGCATCATCACGCAGGCTTTTAAAAAGCCGCTGGAGATCGGAAAGGCTTGGTTTTTAGGGCTCGGGCTTTGGGTGAAGCGCGGGTCTAAGGTTTCTAACTGCGACATGTCTTGAATCAATGAACCCTCATCACCCTTCACATGAAAGAGCTCGGTTTTAACGTCCTTAAAGCGATCAGCGAGGGCTTGAGGTTGGCCCCACTCTTCAGACACTAAGCGTGGCCAGATAATCGTGTGCAAATAATTCAGCTCCCGAAGCTGACTCAACAAGCTCGCCTTGCTGCTCGCTTTGGGCGAAAACCGCGTGAGCAAAGGGTATTGCAAGGAATAATAGATTGGGCTGTCGCCAATGTAGGCCGGCTGCATCATCACCGGGGCATAACCTTCCAGTTGATAGCTTTCAAGGTAGGCTTTTTGCAGCGTACTGAGCGGTAAGACACTGTCATCCGTGGCGGGTGCCAAGCCCGGGGTGTAGCCGGCCATCACACTGAGCAGCTGATGCAAGGTATCGATCAAATACGGGTTCGGTTTTAAGTGCCGTTCAGCTTGGATGATCGACAGCAGCGTGTGCCAGAGTTGTTGGTGTTGCAGCTGAGTGAGGGCGGCTTGCTGGGGTGTGTTGATCACCTGCTTAAGGCGAGCCCAGGCCGGGTCCTGGGTGTTTAACGCACCTTGCCAACTCGGGGCAAAACGCAACACCGTGGTGCGCCAGGGGCTGTGGCTTTGCGCGGCGAGTTCAGCAAACACCGCCGCTTGCTCACGCAAGTGTTTGGGCGCCGGGGTTTTTAAGTGATAGCTGTGTTGTAAATTCTGATGGCAGGCAAAGTTACCAATATTGGGTAACATCAGCACACTGCGGGCCCCGGCGGTGTGCCGGGTAGCGCTGAACGAGACACCGGGTTCGACGTCATGGCCGATCCACTCACCCGGGCGGGCCAAGCTTAATGACGCATAGGCCACAGGGCTATCGAGCACCGTTTCCACCGCGCCCTCGATCACCACACCCAATGCGCCAGGGTCTAGGCTTTCACCATAGACAATGCTTTCAAGGGAAAAATGTAAACGCTTGGGCGGGTCTAAGCTGTCCAAGGCCTCTGCCAGCGGCGCATTCACCGCACGCACGCGATCACGTACCGCCGACCAGGGCAGCTTCTGCTTGAGTTCTTGTGTCATGAGCGCCTCCGATCAGGCGGCGTCGGTCGGAGAAGCCGCCAGCTCTTGGCGAATCCGCTCGTAGATCTCTTCTCGGTGCACACTCATCGCCTTCGGCGCGTTGATCCCTAAACGCACCCGATCTTCCGTGCATGACAGCACTTGAATCTCGATCTCGTCTCCGATGAGGATTTTTTGGTTTGATTTTCGACTTAATACCAACATGGACTGGCTCCTTATCTCATGGTTTAAATAAACTAAGGAGGCTATAAGTGCTGGTTCTCAAATACGTTTTTTATTGTTAGCATATCGACTTGAGGGAATAGGGTCTCTTAAAACACTTATTGCCTCTACTTTGATGGGGGTGGTTGCAGCCACTCCCATCTTTTAGGTTTCTAAAAAGAAACAAAACGCACAAAAAGTTTCTCATATGAAATTTTCACTGTCAACTATTTATTTTTAGAAATTTTTAGATTAAAATATTACTTAATCTAAACAACAGGAAACGCCAACAATGGATCTAAGGCGGACTATAGCACATCTTCAAAAGGTACTGGGTGTCAATGACGCCGACATCTCAAAGGCAACAGGCATCTCAACTCCAACCATCTCGAGAATAAAAACAGGCGGATCAGACGACCCTCGCCTATCAACCCTAAAGCCGCTAGCAGAATTTTTCCAAGTAACAATAGGCCAGCTAACCGGATTAGAGGCTCTCCCTGCCCAATATTCAAATAAAAATGTAATCGACCAACATAAGGTTTCAATAAGCGTCCCGCTAATAAACTGGGAACAAGCAGCAAAATTTGAAGAAATAGTTAAAACACTGACACCACGAATCTGGCCTGAGTGGCTAGCTGCAAATGCGGCTTTATCAAACATGGCATACGCACTAAAAATCAACCAAAGGAATCTTGTTACACCCTTTTCGGAAGGTAGCATCATTGTGGTTGATCCATTAAGAGACCCCATAGATCAAGACTACATTCTTATAAAAGCTAAAAATAGCGATACCTGCATACTACGACGCCGACTAGAAGAAGCAAACCAAGCCTGGATACAACCATTACAACCTGGCTTTGAAACACGACTGCTTAACGATGAAGACAAGTTCTGTGGCGTAGTCCAACAAGTTCAACTGCTAATGGATAGCCAAAAAAGAGGCATAAAAAATGAGTGATTACTCAAACAGTCCGCTAATCAAGAAAACCCAAGAGCTTCACAAAAAGAACTTATTGAACGAGTCTCTTTACGAGGCCGTCAAGTCAAATAATTATGGAAAAGTTGTTGAGCTAGTAAGCAAAGGAGCAGAACCATTTTTCGAAAATGACTCGGAAACAAAATCATATAGTGATGATATGGACTCCCTCCTCCACATTGCTTGCAAACTAGGCTTTAAAGATATTGCATGCTTTTTAATTGAAAAAGGTGCGCACATAAACTCCAAGAACCGATCACAACAAACTCCCTTGCATATGGCATGCTACACAGGAAACCAAGAACTCATAGATCATCTGTTAATGCATGGCGCCGATATTAATGCGCAAGAAAATGAAGGCGACACCCCACTAGTATGGACGGTTTATTTGCAAGACCCAAAAACAACCCTGCACCTAATTAAGCGAGGCGCAGAAATCAACTCAAAAAACAAAGATGGTCGCCTACCAATACACTGGGCAGCCTTTAAAGGTAATGTTGAAATTTTAAAAATCTTAATTGAAAACGGGGGTGACTTTCATGCAGTTAGCGACATGGGCGAAACGCCTCTTGATTGCGCAACGTGCAACGGACATGTTGAGGCCGTAATGTATTTGCTGAATATTTTAAATCACAAAAATTAGCTTATCCCAGATGAACCAAACAAGACCGTTGTTTCTTCTACAGCGGTTGACCGCTGGATTTCTTAAGCTTTAAAAGCCAAGCTGATAAAAACGTCGCCCCACCAACAAGCAACATAAACAAAGCCAGCTTTAGGTAGGTTGATTCATAGGCGCTCGCTGAATTACTAGCTGATGCAGTAAGCTTAGCAATCTCTCCCGATAAAAAACCTGAAATTGAAATCGCGAAATACATAATGCCCACCATCGTTCCTTTAATTTTAGGTGGCGCCAATTTTGTCATAGCAGAAAGTAAAGGTGGCATAACAAAAAGCTCGCCAAGTGAGATAATAGCCACGCCCAAAATCATCCACCACAAAGAGGGCTTACCCAGGCCAAGGCCTGCCAAATTTGCCACATAAGCAAAAATTAAAAAGCTAATACCGGCAAGCAGGGTGCCGATAGCCAGCTTTATAAATGGTTTTGGCTGTCTATCCCCAAGATAGGACCAAAGTGGATTAGCGACCAGGAAGGTCAATATCACAACAAACATAGACTCGGCTGATACAAATGCCGTAACAGGAATCGTAAGCCCAAGCCAATGCATATTCACATACTCTCGCATAAAAATAATAAAAGAGTTGAGTGTCTGAAACTCACAAGCGAAGAAAATTAAAACGAAAAAAATCATCGCAAGCAAGATCAACGTGTTAAGACGCTCTTTCAAATCATGCCGCATTAACGACAGAACGAGATAGATAAGCCCAATCAAAGAAACAAGGGCTAAGGTATAACCCAGCGCCCTCGAGTCCTGTAGCAAACAGCTCGTTAATAAGCCAAGAAAAGCGAGCAACAAAAAGATTAAGGCGTCGATATTAATAAATGGCACAAAGGAAATTCGAGGTTTGTCGCCATCAAAATTTCCTTTTTGACTGAGATAATGACGCTTGTAAACATACATACCAAGCCACGCCACGAAAGCCAAGCCTGTGACAGAAAATGCCCAAGTCCAACCGAGATACTCATTCAAATACCCCAGCAAAATCGGCGCCAACATTGCGCCCAAGTTACCGGCAACATAAAACGTACCAAAACCCTTGTCTCTACGGGCATCTTCTGGCTCATACAGTGTTCCAAGCATATTGCAATTATTAGGAATGATAAGGCCCGTGCCCAAAACCAAGAAACCAAGACCTAAAAAAAGAAATGTTTTTTCTTGGGTTAAAAGAAAAATGTTGCCCAGCAAAGCAAACGTAAACCCAAATAAAAGTATTCGCCTAAAACCAAGGTAGCGATCAGCAATATAGCCACCGAGAATCGAAATAGCCCAGCTCAGAGAAGCATATACCCCAAAAATGCCATAGGCTTCAGCAACCGTCTATTTCCCTAATATCAATTGAAAAAGTTAGGCATCGGCCAAAGCCGCCAATAGATCTGCTTGATGCTCCTGCCCCAAAGTATCAATCACCAAACCCAAATTACCTTCCATAATTTCATCGAGCTTATACAAAGTTAAATTAATGCGATGATCCGTCACCCGACCTTGCGGGTAATTATAGGTGCGAATACGTTCCGAGCGATCACCACTGCCAACAAGGTTACGGCGCTGAGTCGCCTCAGCTTGTGCTTGTTTTTCTTGTTCGGCGCTTAATAATTTCGCCTGCAATAAACTCATGGCACGCGCGCGGTTTTTATGTTGTGAGCGCTCATCTTGGCATTCAACCACCACACCCGTTGGGATATGCGTGATACGAATCGCAGAATCGGTTTTATTCACGTGCTGACCACCTGCGCCGGACGCACGAAACGTATCAATACGCAAATCTGCCGGATTAATATCGATCTCTTCGATTTCATCGGCTTCTGGCATGATCGCAACCGTACAAGCAGAGGTATGAATGCGCCCTTGCGATTCTGTTTCTGGCACACGTTGCACACGGTGCGCACCCGATTCAAATTTTAATTTTGAGTACACGCCGTGGCCAATAATACGGCCAATGATTTCTTTATAGCCGCCGTGCTCACCTTCGCTTTGACTGACAATTTCCACCTGCCATCTTTGACTCTCAGCATAGCGCGAATACATGCGAAATAAGTCGCCTGAAAAGATCGCCGCCTCATCACCGCCCGTACCCGCGCGCACCTCTAGGAATACGTTTTTCTCGTCGTTTGGGTCTTTAGGCAACATCAAAATCTGTAGTTCATGCTCTAAGCGTTCAACGGCTTCCTCAGCGATTTTCTTCTCTTCTTTGGCCATCTCGCGCATATCAGGATCGCTGTCTTTTAGCAAAACCTCACTCTCTTCAAGGCTAGACTCAGCGTGTGTATACGCTTGGTACGTTTTTACCACCGGCTCGATCTGTGCATATTCCTTAGAAAGATCACGAAACTTGGTTTGATTGCCAATGGTTTCTGGATCAGACAAAAGTGCACTGATCTCTTCAAAGCGATCGCACAAGGCGACGAGTTTTTGTCGAATAGAGTCTTTCATGGTGTTTCACTAATGTTGTTTAAAGAGGGCCTGAACAAAGTCACGCAAATCGGGTTGATCCAGCTGATCAGCATAGCGCATCAAGAGACTAGGCTCGTGCAATAATTTATTCGTGATGCTGCGAGATAAATAATCTAATACTTCATCAATATTCGCGCCAGAGTCGATCATACGGCGGCATTTTTTTAATTCATTTTCACGCAAGGTTGAAGCTTTCGCATACAACGCTTTGAGCAAAGGGCCAGTATCATCACCATCCAAACTGCGAATAAATTTCGCGGCTTCGCGCGTGATTAAGGTTTCCACTTTGGCCAAGGTGTGCTCGCGCATCGAAACATTATTTTCAGCTTCTTCACGCAAATCATCCACGCTTAACACAGTCACAACCTCAAGCTCGGCCACTTCAGGCTCGACATCGCGCGGCATAGCCATATCAATAAACACCATGGATTTATAATTACGCTGCTCCAGCGCAGACTCCACAGCCCCCTTGCCGATAACCGGCACTTGGCTAGCTGTTGCGCTCATCACCACATCCACGAAGGGAAGCGCATCATGAATTTGAGCCAAGGTAATTGTTTGCGCATTGCATAAACTGGCGATGTCTTTAGCAGCCTCTTGATTACGTGCAGCAATAACAATAGAAGCAAAATTCATGCGAGCGATGTATTGCGCCATGAGCTTACTGGTCTCACCGCTGCCGACAATCATTACGGATGGCGAACTGATATTTCCAACCAACTCTTTCGCGCGCTTGCTGGCAATAGAGGCCACAGAAACTGGACACATGCCCAAGCGGGTGCTTTCACGAATCGATTTAGCCACACTGTTCACACATAACATCAAGCGATGAAAACTTCCACCCAACACGCCGTGCATTTCAGAAAAGTCAAAGGCGCGCTTAAGCTGACCAAAAATTTCGGTCTCACCCACCACCATCGAATCCATGCCTGAGGCCACGCGCATCATGTGCTCCACCGCCATCTGGCCTTGGTATTCGTAATAGACGTTATTCAAAGTATCCAAATCGACACCGCTGTGCGACTGTAGCAAAAACAAAATTTCACGCGCTTGATTAGAATCACTGTAAATTTCTGTGCGATTGCACGTGACCAATATGACCACCTGACTCGCCGTGGTTTGGGCAATAATGTCGGCCATGAAAGCTTGCTGACGAGCATGATCGAGCGCACAATGCTCGCGAATCTCAATCGGCGCCGTTTTAAAGTTTAAACCGCAAACAGATATCTTGCTCATAGGCCTGATGGTGTTAAAAAGTGGGCACAGTTTATCAAAATTTGACCCTGTCAGCCAAACAAATTACCATCGCTGCATTGCCAATAATGATGATCTTAAAGATGCGCCTGACACAATTTGCCAAAATCAGCCTGCTTTGCATTTTACTCGGTGCGTGTGCCGTCATGAGCCAAGCCCCTTTAAACCAAAATCTGTCTTGGACTCAACGCCAAGCACAACTGAAATCCATCGCCCACTGGACCATCCACGGCTCGCTGGCCCTGGCCACCACGCAAAAAGCCTTCAACGCCAGCGTGGTTTGGCAACAAACCGCGATGAACCGTTACACCCTGCACCTCTTTGGCCCACTGGGCCTGGGCGCTGTGAATGTTAGCCGTGATGCCAAAGGGGTAACCATCGTCACTAGCGAGAAACAACCTATCCACGGCCAAAATACCGAAAGCTTATTACAGCAAGAGCTAGGCTGGAGCTTACCGATTCATAATTTCTATTACTGGGTACGCGGCTTGCCAGCACCCGGCTCGCACGCGACAAAACATTTTGATCAGTATCATCACTTAAGCTCACTGAGCACACGTCAATGGCGCGTGGATTATTTATCCTATATGAATGTGAACGGTGTGGACTTGCCGCATAAAATACGCTTCACCTCACCGTTTACCCGCGCGGTACTGGTGATTTCAGATTGGAAACTTTAAAACTTTAGGCAATATCAGGGTAAAGCTGTATCACGCAATCCGATAAAGGCTTGGCGGCACAAAGTAAAACATAACCGTCCTTGATTTCTTCATTATCAATCGCGTAAAGCTCGGTATCACCGTAAGTCACCCGACCTTCGACTAACAAGGATTTACAGGTGCCGCAGCTAGCCATCTGGCAGTTATAAGGTAAATCTAAACGCTCACGCAGGCCCGCATCTAAAATCGTCTCATCATCATTGACGGTTAATGTGATATCGTCCGGTAAAAACATCACAGTGTACATGTTTATACTCTCTCTAAGTAAAATTCGACGGTTTCGCGCAAACCCGCTTCAAAACGGATGTTGGCTTTCCAGGCGAGCTCACGCTCAATTTTTTCACCATTGATTGCATAGCGCCAATCATGACCCGCACGGTCTTGTACAAAACTGATCAGGCGCTCATGCGGTGCGCCCTCGGGGCGCAGCTCATCCATGATCGCACAAATCATTTTCACGATCGCAAGATTGTTTTGTTCGTTATCCGAGCCGATGTTGTACACACTGCCTACCTGCGCTGTTTGAATAATGGTATCGATCGCTTCGCAGTGATCTTTCACATGCAGCCAATCACGAATATTGGAACCATCGCCGTACACAGGGATCGGCTCGCCTTTCGCACAGCTTCGAATAATCGTCGGGATTAATTTTTCCGCATGTTGATACGAGCCGTAGTTGTTCGAGCAGTTTGATGTGGTGACAGGCAAACCGTAGGTGTGTTGGTAGGCGCGCACCAAATGATCTGAGCCGGCCTTACTTGCTGAATAGGGGGAATTCGGTTCATAGCGATGCACTTCAGTAAACGCAGGCTCATCTTTTTTCAGTGTGCCATACACTTCATCGGTTGAGATGTGATGAAAACGACACCGTGCTTCATCCCATTTTTTTTCACCCAACCAAAACAAACGCGCTTCTTCGAGTAAAGAAAAGGTGCCGACCAAATTGGTTTGTATAAAAGCAGCAGGCCCGCTGATCGAGCGATCCACATGCGATTCGGCCGCAAAATGCACGAGGGTATCGATACCGTGCTCTCGCAAAAGGCTGGCAATGGCTTTGCCATCACAAATATCTGTGTGAGAAAAATGATAGCGATCATCGGCCGCGCAATCAGCCACATTCTCCAGCGAACCTGCATACGTCAACGCATCCACATTCACCACACATTCAACACTCGGCTTTGAGAGCAGCAAGCGCACAAAGTGCGAACCGATAAAACCGGCACCCCCCGTCACTAAATAACGTTTACCCGTATACATAATTATTCTCCGCATCCGAAAGCCCTGGCGCATGACGGTCTTTATCGGCCATCACAAAATCGCCTTTGGGCAAATCAATCCCAAGTGCGGGATCAAAAAAAGAAATCGTGCGCTCAAGTGAGGGCGTATACAGATCGGTAGTTTTGTATAAAAACGCGCTGTGATCTTCAAGCGTTAAGAAACCATGGGCAAAACCTGCTGGCACCCAGAGCATATTGTGACGTTCGGCATCTAAGCGCTGTGAAACAACCCGACCAAAGGTGGGCGAGCCTTTTCGTATATCAACCACATAGTCCATCACCGCACCACTGACCACGCGCAACAGTTTGCCTTGGGCATGCGGATTGAGCTGATAATGCAGGCCACGCAAAATACCTTTTTGCGACAGCGAATGATTATCTTGGACAAAATCAACAGTAATGCCCGCTTCATAAAAAGCTTCGTGATGGTAGGTTTCCATAAAAAAACCGCGCGCATCAGGAAATACTTTAGGTTCAATAAGCACAACATCAGGAATCGACAAAGGTGTAAATTTAAACGGCATGGGCTTTTTTCAACTCCGTCATGATTTCTTTCAAGCTTAACTGCCAAGCTTTGGGCTCAATACCCAAGGCTTGCCAGGTCGCTTGCTTATCTAAGACCACAGAGTGCGGTCGTTTTGCCGGCATAGTAAACGCTTGTGAGCTCACCGGCAACAACTCAATAGGCTGGCTTAATAACCCCATGCTCAAAGCATATTCATGAATCATCACCGCGAAATCATAACGGCTGGCCACACCGGCATCAGTGATATGCTGCAGGCCACAAACTTCCGGGCACTCAATCGCTCGCTCTATCGCCAATGCCAAACTTGCCGTAGCCGTCGGTGAGCCAATTTGATCATCCACAATCGTTAAGCGGGTTTTGGTTTTCATAAGCTCAAGCATGTTGGTCACAAAGTTGCCTGGGTTAGGCGAATACACCCACGCCGTTCGAATCACTAAGTGTGAAGGACTAACATCAAGCACGGCCCGCTCGCCTTGAGCCTTGCTTTGACCGTACACACTGATGGGATCGGGTTGATCGTTTAAACTGTAGAGCGCCTTTTGACCTGAAAAAACAAAATCCGTGGAAACATGTATTAATCGTGCGCCACAATCTGTCGCACATCGCGCTAAGATGCCAGGGGCTCGGCCATTCACCCACATGGCAGAGTCAACATCACTTTCGGCCTGATCGACCAAATTATACGCTGCCGTGTTAATCACCATGGTCGGCTTTTCATGTTCAAAAACGGCTTTAACGGCGAGCTCATCAGTAATATCCAGAGCTTCTCGGGTCAGCAGCAGCAAATCATAACGACTCGATAGCCGCGCTTTGAGCGCTTTGGCGAGCTGGCCATTCGCCCCTGTGATTAGAATCTTCATCGCCTTACAAATATCCTATTCATTTTGCCAGTCAGTCTATCATGCCTTATACTGCTACCTCAATTAACGAGCCAAAACTTCCACGGAAAAGCCATGCACAATCAACCCGACGTTAGCGTCATTATTGTCAACTACAACACGGCAGATTTGATCACGCGTTGCTTAGACGATTTGCACAAGCAAGTGGGAGTGACATTTGAGATCATCGTGGTCGACAATGCCAGCGCTGATAATAGTTGTGAGCGTATCAGGAGCTACCTCAGCGATAAGCTCAAGCTTATCGAAAGCCAAGAAAACTTAGGCTTTAATCGCGGCAATAATTTAGCCGCAAAATCAGCCGCGGGCGATTATCGTCGCGACAAATGAGTTCTTAGAGCAGAATACACAAGCCTAGCAGAGCTTTACACCCGGCCAGATTGAATGATAAGCTTTTTTCAAATACCGAGAGACTTTGCAATGAAAAAAGCTTTATTCTTCGCTTTAATAATTTTAACAGGCAGCGCCTTTGCGTTGAACCAAGTCAGCGTTCAGTTAACGCGCTTAGCCTCAAGCTTTTCATCAGACATCAACGCATTTCAACACTTCCAGCCGCCGGTCTATCGCGAGGGTTATTATGCGTTTATCGGCAGCGATCATGGTGCGACTAGTCTCGGGATTTTTTCCAACATTAACGGCAATATGCAAGACATCGCCACCGATCAAACCCACTTGCCTGGTGGTGCGGGGCAATTTGTGAATTTTGGCGGCCTAGACAATCAAGGTCGTCAATTATTAAGTATCAATAAACACTCCCTGGCCTTTGAGGGCAATGGGCGCTTTGGACAAACTGGCTTGTATCTCTACAGCCAAGGCCAGCTTGCCCTTATTGCTAATGAAAAAACCCCTGTCCCTAATAGTGCAGGCACGTTCAATGCTTTTATGGATCCAGGCTTAATGCTCGACAAGAGCGTCGGCTTTATTGCGCAAAACAGTGATAACACACAGGGCATCTATCTTGCCAACCCACAAGGGCTATTGCATAAGCTTGTCAACACGCAAACCACTATGCCGCACAGCCAAAGCCAATTTGAGCAATTCAGCCACCTTGAATTTTCTCGGGTGAGTACAGCCAAAGACACCGACTTTGCGTTTGTGGGCAAAGGCGCCGGCAAAGAAATCGGTGTTTATCGCGACATGAACGGCAAGATCACGCTAATTGCCAATGAAAATACACAGCTACCCGATGGCGGCACAGGGTTCTTCACGGGCTTTGGTGATTTGGCTTATGATGCAAACACACAAGGGGTGGCATTTATTGGCAATGGGATTTTGGGTCAAACCGGTTTGTATTATAACGACGGCAAACAAACAGTAATGCTCGCCAATCACGAAACTTTTATCCCTCAAGGCATCGGGCATTTCATTGCTTTCTCACACGTCATCGCCACCGATCACCTCATCGTCTTTCATGGCGATGGCCACAATGGACAAAAAGGCGTGTATGTTTACACCAGCAAGAATGGTGGCATTTATAAAATACTGAGCACAGGCGATACGGCTGATGGCAAAAAAATCAAGAATGTGATGATCGCCAATGAATCGATGACAGACACCAACCTTGCGCTACTCGTTATTTTTGAGAACGGCAAAGAAGCACTTTATGTCGCAAGCTTAACGTTGCCTGCGATTGAAGCGATTCCGAACTTGTCGCAAAATGGATAAGATTTTTGGGTAGCCTGTATATGGACTCACCCCCATTGTAAAGGATAAAAAACACTCGAGCACAATAAGGTAAAGATTGCATCTGTATATCCGGCATCTGACG
>Ga0210038_1001369_pt1 | contig 12201 bp, 12 predicted proteins | sample CryGeyCG2114_020_FD_183970 | JGI IMG/M metagenome (GOLD analysis project Ga0210038, IMG submission 183970) | Groundwater microbial communities from aquifer - Crystal Geyser CG15_big_fil_post_rev_8/21/14_0.20 (SPAdes) (version 2) | ecosystem: Environmental > Aquatic > Deep subsurface >... | reverse complement strand
TAAATATATAAAAATAAAGTTTATGAAATATCTAAAGATAAGAGGTAAATAAAATGAAATTTGACCCTGCAAAAGCTTTACAAGGTTATTTGGTTTTTGGTGAATTTGGTGATGTTAATCCATCAATTACAGATTCATCAACTTATACCTTTTTAGATCCAAAAAGAATGGAAGAAATTTTTGAACACGAAATTGAGGGTTGCTTTTTATATTCCCGTCATTGGAATCCGACGAATAAAGAACTTGCAGAAGCACTTGCAAGAATGGAAGACACCGAAGCAGCACAAGTTGTTGCTTCCGGTATGGCAGCAATCAGCTCCACTATTTTACAGATTTGTAATACAGGTGATGAAATAATTTCAAGTCACACTATTTACGGCGGCACTTATGCTTTATTCAAAAATTATTTGCCAAAACTTGGTATTAAAGTAAACTTTGTAAATACAACAAATCTTGACGAAGTAGAAAAAGCTCTTAACGGTAAAACAAAAATTTTTTATTGTGAAAGCATTAGTAATCCCCTTCTAGAAATTGCTAACTTACCTGAATTGGGAAAACTTGCAAAAAATCATAATGTTAAGTTAGTGGTTGATAACACTTTTAGTCCGATGATTTTAACTCCAAGTCATTTAGGAGCTGATATTGTTGTTCATAGTATGACAAAATTCATAAATGGTACAAGTGATTGTGTTGCAGGCTGTATTTGTGCAAGTAAAGAATTTATTGATTCACTAACTGATGTTGCAAGCGGAACAACAATGTTGCTGGGTCCCGTGCTTGACAGTTTCCGAGCCGCCAGTATTTTAAAGAACATTCATTCGCTTCACATAAGGATGAAACAGCACAGTCACAATGCACAATATCTTTCTGAAAATCTTGAAAAGCTTGGTATTAAAGTTTATTATCCGGGATTAAAGTCTCACAATCAGCACGAACTGTTAATCAAATTAAAAAACCATGGCTTTGGCTTTGGCGGTATGATGGTTTTAGATCTGGACACTTTAGAGAATGCACAAAAGTTGATGGTTGAAATGCAGAATAACAAAGTCGGTTATCTTGCTGTTAGTCTTGGTTATTTTAAAACTTTGTTCAGTTCACCTGGGCACAGTACTTCATCAGAAATACCAGAAGAAGAACAAAAAGAAATTGGTATAAGCCAAGGGTTGGTAAGAATGTCTGTCGGTTTAGACAATGATATTGAAGATACTTTTAATACAATTAAAAAATGTCTGAAGGAAATAGGGTATATAAAGTAAAGCAAGAAACGAAAGACGAAAAACGGAAGACATTAAAAATTAAATGAATAGTTAAAAATACCCGATGTTTTTAAAAATATCGGGTATTTACTTTTTAAATTATATAATTAATTATTACAAACCCTCCTATCAGTAATATTGTAAAAACTATTGCAAGCAGATTAAAATATTTATCAATAAAACTTTTAATTGGCGGACCGAATTTCCAGATTAGTGCTGAAACCAAAAAAAATCTTGCACCTCTACCAATGATTGATGCAATCATAAACAACGGAAAATTAACATTGAATGCACCGGCACTTACTGTAAATACTTTATATGGAAGCGGTGTGAATCCTGCAGTAAATACTATCCAAAAATTATATTGATTGTAAAGCTCCTGTACTCTGAAAAATATTTCTTGTGTAAATCCAGGGAAATTAGAAAAGAAAAAAGTTGCAAGAGAAGAAAATTCATTATTTGGTGTCCACCATAAATAGTGTCCAATTAAATAACCTAAAACTGCTCCACTGATTGAACCAACTGTACATATCAAAGCAAATTTAAACGCTTTTTTTTGAGACCCTAATACTAGTGCAATTAATAAAGCATCGGGAGGAATTGGGAAAAAAGACGATTCAGCAAAAGCTAAAATAAATAGTACAGCAGCTCCGTAGGGGGTTTCAGCCCAGTACAGAACCCAATCATATAATTTTCTTAAATATCTCATCTAAATAATTTTGTTAATATTAAGCAAAAACATAATGATTTTTTATCGGATAAAGAATAACTTTAATTATTAGATATTTAACAAATATTAAATATGTTCTCAAAAAAACATTTTATTAATTGGTTCTCATTATTATTTATAATTTCAACTATAATTATAATTGCATTTAATTTTCAATTAATAAAATCCCACCCAATTTTAATAATAAACAATTTATTTGGTGCTGTATTATTAATAGTTGTCTATTATATTTCAGATAAATTTCTTAACTCAGATAAATTTGACTTATTTATTGTTTCATTAACATTTATTTTCGGCTTTATTTCTTATTTCTCATTCTTTCCGTTGATCTATTACATTATTTTTTTACTATTCTTTTTTAGAAATAATATTTTAAGATTCTTGATCTTTATATCTGTTACTGTTGCTTTCTTTTTCTTAATTCAGAAATTTATGTTAGACATTATAAATTTTGAAATTTTTTATTGGGATTTTTCTGTAATCTGGATAATTGCCTTATATCTATTATCACTTTACACGGGATGGTTGGTCTCTGATATGCAAGAAGTTTATTTTGGCAGCGGTATAATTATTTTTTTGTGGTCAGTAATTTTTTGGATAACTAATTATACTTTTGGTGAAATTTCAGTAATATCCCTTCTTACATCAATTCCTTTCTTTTTTTTCTCAATTAGGAAATATAAAGTTGATAAATTTTTAGGAAAGGTTTATAAAAATTTATAAACTGTAGAGACGCCATATATAGAGACTCTACTATATGTTTAACTCATCAAAGAAGCAATACAAGCTGTGTAAACAATATCATCAACGCTGCAGCCTCTGCTAAGATCAAAGAATGGTTTATTTAGTCCTTGCACTATAGGACCAACAGCTGTAGCTCCTCCTAATCTTTCGGTTATTTTATAAGCAATATTTCCTGCATTCAGATCGGGGAAAATAAATACATTAGCTCTGCCTGCAACATTGCTTCCAGGTGCTTTTCTTTTACCAATTGAATCTATGATCGCTGCATCAAATTGAAGTTCTCCGTCAATATTTAACTCAGGTTTTTTCTTTTTTACAATTGATAATGAATTTAACACTTTATCTATACTTTCATGCTTAGCGCTTCCCTTAGTTGAAAAAGAAAGCATTGCAACATTGGGTTCTTCGCCAACTAATTTTTTAAAATTGTTAGATGTTGAAATTGCTATATCAGCCAGTTGATTTTCATCAGGATCGGGAACAACTGCACAATCTGCAAAACTGTAATTAAAATTTGGTAGTATCATCAAGAAAAAACTTGAAACAACAGATATTTCCGGTTTCATTCCTACACATTGTATACCTGCCCGTAAGACATCCCCGGTTGAAGCTAATGATCCGGCAACACTACCATCAGCCATTCCTTCTTTTATCATCATAGCGGCAAAAAACAAATTGTTTTTTACAGTTTCTCTTGCCTCTTCAATTGTAATACCTTTTTTCTTTCTAAGATTAAAATAAATATTGGCAAAGTCACTGAACTTATCTGCTGTTTTGGGGTTTATAATTCTAATTCCATTTAATTTTAAATTTAACTTTTCGGCATCTGTTCTAATTTTATTTTCATCTCCCAAAGTAATTATTGAAGCCAAATTATCATTCAATAATTTATCGGCAGCTTTTAACACTCTTTCGTCATCTGACTCAGGTAGAATTATGGTTTTTTTATTTTGCGAAGATTTTATCTTTATATTTTCTAGAAGAGGTAGTTCCATTTTAAACTCCTAATATCCTTATATTTATAAATTAAAATTACAAAATTTGAGAGATACTTATAAGATTTTCTTCTCTTATAATTTTTGATAAAAACATTATTTGATGAAACTTATACAAGCCAATAAATAAAGGCTTTTTCGTTGATTAATTAAATAAAAAACAATACATTCACATTTCTTATTTTTGATGATAGAAGAAAAACTTAATAAGATTAAAGAAAACATATTTGATATATGTTCTAAATCAAACAGAGATCCTGCTCAAATAAAAATTATTGCTGTCTCTAAAAATTTTGGTATTAGACATATTCAAGAAGCTTTGGCTGCTGGACAAATTGATTTCGGAGAAAACAGACCCCAGGAATTAGACGGAAAGTCAAAATTAATAAACGAAAATATTTGCTGGCACTTTATCGGTAATCTTCAAAAGAACAAAGTTAAATATGTTGTTAGAACAGCTGAGTTTATTCACTCTGTTAATTCATTAGCGCTGGCAGAGGAAATAAACAAACGGGCTGAAAAGTCAGAGAAAATTCAAAAAATTTTAGTTGAGATAAATACTTCCGGAGAAGAAACAAAACAAGGGTTATCAAAAGATTCTGAAATTGATAATATAATTTATAAAATTAGTGAATTGAAGAACCTTAAACTTATCGGATTGATGACTATGGCACCCTATACTGAAGATGAAAATAAAATCAGAAAAAGTTTTATTTTTTTGCGTATGTTAAAAGATAAATTTGTCCAAAATGGTGTAGAACTAAAACATTTATCTATGGGAATGTCATCAGATTATAAAATTGCAATTGAAGAAGGAGCAACAATGATAAGAATAGGTTCAGCTATTTTTGGAGAAAGAGATTATACAAAAAGTTGGAGAGAATTATGAAAATCTCACCGCTAAATATAAAAAGACAAGAATTCAGTAAAGCCATTAGGGGTTTTGATACTGACGAGGTAGAAGCTTTTCTTGCAAAACTTGCTGATGAATTTGAAAATCTTCAAAGAGTAAATGATACTTTGACAAAAGAATTGGAAAATGCACGAGAAAAACTTGCTGAGTTTAGACGCATTGAAAAAAACCTACAGGATACTTTGCTAAGAGCACAGGAATCATCTTCAAAGTCAATTGAATCAACAAAAAGGCAATCAACTTTAATGATAAAAGAAGCTGAAGTAAAAGCCTCTCAGATTTTAGAAAAAGCCAGAGAAGATGCAAATGAAATTAGAACTGCTGTTCTGCATCTTAGAGATGAAAGGGATTTAATTGTTTCTAAATTAAAATCAATAATACATTCACAAGCTCAATTGGTTGAACTAAAATTAACCAGTGGTGAAGAAGAAACAGATGCTGAACAATTCAGTTTTGAAAGCAAAGAAAAACTAAAAGTAGATATTGATGATATTGTTAAAAAATTATTATAAATATGAGTGAATTAATTTCTAATATACAAGAGACGCTTAAAGTAATAAGAGAATATACAAAGGATGAATACTCTGTAGGGATAATATTGGGTACAGGCCTTGGAGGTTTAGTAAAAGAAATAAAAATTGAACATCAAATTGATTACTCAAAGCTTCCCCACTTACCTTTATCAACAGTTGAATCGCACAAAGGAAAACTTATTTTTGGAACTCTTGGTGATAAAAAAGTTGTAGCAATGCAAGGACGCTTTCATTACTATGAAGGTTATTCAATGCAGCAAATAACTTATCCTGTAAGAGTTATGAAATTTCTTGGTGTTAAAACTTTATTGGTTTCAAATGCCTGTGGCGGTATGAATCCTGTTTATCAACGCGGTGATATAATGCTGATGGTTGATCACATTAACTTTTTAGGCGACAATCCTTTAATTGGTAAAAATGAAGATGAATTAGGGCCAAGATTTCCGGATATGAGTGAACCATATGATAATGAATTGATTTCTCTTGCTGAAGAAGTAGCACTTAAAAATAAAATAAAAGTACAAAAAGGTGTTTATATTGCTGTCCCCGGTCCTAATTTGGAAACAAAAGCTGAATACAGGTTTTTACGTGCAACTGGTGCAGATGTAGTAGGAATGTCCACAATTCCTGAAAATATTGTTGCAAATCATATGGGAATTAAAGTGTTGGGAATTAGCATTATAACAGATGAATGTTTCCCGGATTCTTTACAACCTGTAAATGTTAAGGAAATAATAGCCACTGCTCAAATAGCTGAACCAAAAATGACATTAATAATGAGTGAAGTAATAAAAAAATTATGAAAAATTTAAAAGTTCCTTTATATCATTTTTTAATACCAATACTTTTGGCTTTGTTGATGTTCGGATCAAATTTTTTAAACACAAACATATTTGATTTTGGCACCAATGCTTTTGCTGTATGGTTTATTATGCTTCTATTATGTTTTGCCTGCGGATGGTATATGGACAGAACACTTAATTGGGTTTTCGGTGGAAAAGTGATTTTTGCAACTATTGTATCGGCTACATTTATTAGTCTGATTGTGGTTGTTACATTCAGAGAATATTTCTTTAACAGTCAAACTGTTGTAGAAGATTTGATAATGTATACCCTTAGAAATATTACTCTTGGTGCGGTTTCATTTTTCGGTCTTGCCGTAGGAGAGATATTAATTTTAGAAAAAAATTATGCAATTGTTTCAGAAAAATTAGAATTGTTCGAAAAAGTTTTAAAAGATTCAAACAAAGAAGCAGAATTAAAAATTAAAGAAGCAGAATTAAAAGCTGAAAAAATTATACATGCTTCAGAAATGGAAGCAAAAGAAGTTTTGATGAAAAAAGAAAGAATTCAAAAAGAGTTAAAAGATTTTATTCAGATCGAAAAAGAATTAATAAGAAAATACGAAAACCTCTAGTAGTACAAATAAATACAGATCAAAATGTTTAAGCAAAATTTAGATAAAATTAATTACCCTGAAATAGAAAATAAAATATTAGAGTTTTGGGAGAAAAATAAAATTTTTGAGAAAAGTGTTTCTTCAAAGGATGAATCAAAACCTTTCACTTTTTACGAAGGACCTCCGACTGCTAACGGTAAACCTGGAATTCACCACGTTATTTCCAGAACTTTAAAAGATCTTGTCTGCAGATATAAAACAATGCAGGGTTATAAAGTAAACAGAAAAGCAGGTTGGGATACACATGGTCTGCCGGTTGAAATTGAAGTTGAAAAATCATTAGGTATAAAACATAAAAGTGAGATCCCAGAATTTGGAGTAGAAAAATATAATAAAGCCTGCAGAGACTCCGTTTTTACTTATAAGGACCTTTGGGAAAAAATGACAACCCGTATGGGTTATTGGATAGACCTTGATGATGCTTATATAACATTTACAAATAATTATATAGAATCTGTTTGGTGGGCATTAAAAACTTTATTTGATAAAGGATTAATTTATAAAGATTATAAAATTGTTCCTCAAGATCCACATTCTGAAACAGTTCTTTCTTCACACGAATTAGCCCTTGGTTACAGAGATACAAAAGATCCTTCAGTTTATGTGTTATTTAAAATTAAAAACTCTGACGAATATTTTCTTGTATGGACAACAACACCCTGGACTCTTATCTCTAATGTTGCACTAGCTGTTGGTGAAGATATAGATTATGTAAAAATAAAAACAGAAGACAAAAAAATAATTCTTGCTAAAGAAAGACTTGGTGTACTAAAAGGTGAATATGAAATTCTTGAAGAGATAAAAGGAAGTAAGCTAAAGAATACAGAATACGAACAACTATTTGATTACCTAAGCGTTGATAAAAAAGCTTTTTATGTTTTAACCGGTGATTTTGTTAGCACAGAAGATGGATCAGGAATTGTACACATTGCTCCTGCATTTGGCGTTGATGATTATGAATTAAGTAAAGAATTTGATCTGCCAATGCTTCAGCCTGTTACAAGAGCCGGGCTTTTTACGAACGATATAAAAGATTTTGCAGGACAATTTGTAAAAGATGCTGATCCTGGAATTATCAACAAACTAAAAGAAGAAGGAAAACTTTATAAAAAAGAAACAATTACTCACTCATACCCTTTTAGCTGGAGAAATGATACAGTACCAATAATCTATTATGCTAGAGAATCCTGGTTTATAAGAACTACTCAGCTTGCCAAAAGAATGGTAGAGTTAAATAAAACTATTAATTGGCATCCACCTGAAGTAGGTGAAGGAAGATTTGGTAACTGGCTTGAAGAAAATAAAGATTGGGCTTTATCTAGAGATAGATTTTGGGCAACACCTCTTCCAATTTGGGTAAATGAAAATGGTGATTCGTTTGCTGTCGGTAGTATAGAAGAATTAAAGGAAGGATTCATTGAAGAAAACGGAAAAAGAACAAAGGTAAGTGAACTAAAAGATATTGATCTGCATAAACCGTTTGTTGATAATATTCTTTTTGAAAAAGACGGTAAAATTTTTAAAAGAACACCTGAAGTAATTGATGTATGGTTTGATTCAGGTTCTATGCCTTTTGCTCAATATCATTATCCATTTGAAAATAAAGAATTATTTGAAAAGACATCTTTTCCTTCTGATTATATATGTGAAGGTGTAGACCAGACACGCGGATGGTTTTATACTATGCATGCAATCTCAACAATGTTATTCGACAGTGTTGCTTATAAAAACATCATTGTAAATGAATTGATATTAGACAAAACCGGAATGAAAATGTCCAAATCAAAAGGCAATACTGTAGATCCTTTTATGCTTTTTGATAAATACGGTGCTGACACAACTCGTTGGTATTTAACGGTTACAAGTCCGCCCTGGAGAACAACTTTATTTGATGAAGACGGACTGAAAGAAGTTCAAAGAAAATTTTTTGGAACCTTGTTAAATATATATTCATTCTTTGCATTGTATGCCAACATAGATAAATTCAATTATTCAGAAGAAAAAATTACATTTGAAAAAAGACCTGAAATTGACAGATGGATTCTCTCAAAGCTGGGTTCAATTATAATTGAATATAACAAGAACATGGACGGTTATAATTTAACAAAAGCCGCCAGGTTAGTTTCTGACTTTACAATAGATCAGCTTTCCAATTGGTATATACGCCGCTGCAGAAGAAGATTTTGGAAATCTGAAATGAATGAAAATAAATTATCTGCTTATCAAACTTTATATGAATGCTTGATCACAATTATTAAAATGGCTGCTCCATTTATACCTTTTATAACTGAAGAACTTTATCTTAATTTAAATTCTGTTACCAAAAAAGAAAATTTTGAATCTATTCATTTATCACATATTCCTAAACCTGAATATTCAAACAAAGAATTAGAAGACAAAATGGAAATTGCTCAGCAGGTAGTTTATCTAACCAGAGCAATGAGAGCAAAAGCCAATTTAAAAGTAAGACAACCACTTGAAAAAATAATGGTAGTTGTTGATAAATCTAAACAAAATGCTGTAAAACAAATGCAGGATGTTATTTTAGACGAAGTTAATATTAAAGAATTAGTTTTGTTAGATGATGATTCAGGAATTGTTAATAAAACAGCAAAACCAAATTTTAAATCTATTGGACCAAAATTCGGTAAAAACGTAAAAAAAGTTGCTGAAGCAATAAGAAACTTTACAAAAGAAAACATTGATAGCTTGGTAACAAATCATAATATTGATATAACTATTGACGGAAAATCACTTGCTATTGCCCTTGAAGATGTGGAAATTTTAGGCTCTGAAATTAAGGGTTGGGTAGTTGAAAGCACCGAGGGTGTTACTGTAGCAATTGACTCTGAACTTTCTGATGAATTAATTGCAGAAGGACTTGCAAGAGAGTTTGTAAACCGTATTCAGAATATGAGAAAAGATTCCGGTTTTAATGTAACTGATAGAATTAAAATTGAATATTCAGGCAATAAAGAATTAAATAGTGCAATTAATATGTTTTGTGATTATGTTTCTAACGAAACTTTAGCTGATGAAATAAAGAATGTTGAAAACTTTAATGGTGCAGATAAAACTGATTGGCAAATAAATGATATAAATTGTTCAATCCGTTTGGAAAGAGTAAAATCCTAATTTAAGGAGATTTTAAAATGGCAAAGAAGAAACCAATTAAAAAGAAAAAAACTAAATCAATATCTAATAAAAAAAGCGGAAAAAAAGTAAAATCTATGGCTAAGAAAACTACCAGTAAAAAAACTACAGCAAAAAAGAAAACTTCGGCTGCAAAAGTTAAAAAAAACAAAGTTGTTAAAAAACCTAAAGCAGTTAAAAAAACCAGAAAAAAAGTTGTTAAAAAACGAGTTCAAGTAATTGATGATTTTGATGCAAGAGCAGCGGGTCGTGCTGAAGCTATAAAAAAAATAAAGGGTTACAGTAAAAAAGATCTGGAACATTTTAGAAAAATTATAATTGAAAAAAGAGATGAAATAATTACCCAGCTTCAGAACCTAAAAGAACAAATGATGGATACTTCAACTGGTGAATATATTAATGAAAATTCTCCTTATTCTTTGCATATGGCAGAGCAGGGCACTGATGCAATGGAAAGAGAAAAAACTTTTCTGTATGCACAGAGAGAAACCAAATTTTTAGGATATTTAGAGGCAGCATTAAACAGAATTGATACAGGTACATATGGTATATGTCTTGATTGTATTGAAGAACCAAAACATTTATGTGATTCATGTCCTCTAGTTCCCAAAGCGCGCCTGGAAGCAGTACCTCATAGCCAGGTTTGCGTGCCTATAAAACAACTACAAGAAAAAAAGGATTAATTTTTATAATTCAATAATTCTTTTTACTTACATTAAATCCTTAATAATAGAATATTATTTAAAACCCATATATTTTTATATAGATGGATTCTTTTTCTCTATAATTAATATTACCTGATGATTGACATAATATTAGATACTTTATTAGAAAGCATTGGTATTTCTTTGTTGGTTTTACTAATGATGATCATTGTTGATTTGATAAATGTAAAATCAAAAGGGAAATTACAAGTCATTCTTCAAGCCTCAAAAAAATGGAAGCAATATATTGTTGGTTCTTTGCTGGGTTCTGTACCGGGCTGTGTTGGATCATTTGCCGGCGTAAGTCTTTATATGCACGGAATAATAAGTTATGGCACAATTGCAGGTTTAATGATCGCAACTTCAGGAGATGAAGCTTTTGTGATGCTAGCAATGTTCCCAAAAACTGCTGTTATAATTTTTATTATTCTTTTTGTAATTGGTGTTTTTTCAGGCAGAATAATTGATTATCTGGTTTTAAGATTTAATATCCCACATTCACTTGATTGTAAAACCGAACAAATTCACAAAGACGAAAGAAATTATAAACATTATTTAAAAGAACATATTTGGCACCATTTAATAAAAGAACATGTTTGGAAAATATTTTTATGGACTTTTGGAGCACTTTTGATAATTGATATAAGTACCAATTATTTAAATTTAAGTTCTTTGGCAAATGAGTATGTTTGGGTTGTTCTTTTATTAAGTGTTCTAATTGGGGTTAGTCCCGATTCCGGCCCCCATTTAATTTTTGTTTCTCTTTTTGCACAAGGAATTATTCCATTTTCAATATTATTGAGCAGTTCAATCGTTCAAGATGGCCACGGACTTTTACCTTTACTCTCTTTTTCTGTCAAAGATACCATAAGTATAAAGCTCTTTAATGTAGCAGTCGGTTTGATAATTGGTTCTATTTTGTTACTGATGGGCTTTTAATAATTTATTTAATACTAAATGTTTTTTATCTTTTGTGTAGATTTATAAACAATATATACCAATAAAGGGCTTTTGTGAGAATATTATTTGTTTCTTTTTTTGTAATTCTAATCGATCAGGTATCTAAATTACTTGTTAAAGGATTTTCTTTCCCTATAATTAATTTTCATCATAATGGAATGTATGAAGGAGAAAGAATAAGAATATTGGGTGACTTTTTCCGCATTACATTTATTGAAAATCCGGGCATGGCTTTTGGAATTGATCCTGGAAGTAATTTTAAGTTTTGGATCTCTATCTTTTCAATTTTAGCAAGTATTGGAATTATTATTTATATGTACCTTATGAAAAAAGAAAAATTTACACTTAGATTTTCTCTTGCTTTAATTTTAGGTGGTGCAATAGGTAATTTAATTGATAGATTATTCTACGGAATTTTTTATGGATATGGGCCTTTATTTTATGGTAGAGTAGTAGATTTTCTAGATGTAGATTTTTTCCATTTCACTTTATTCGGTAAAACATTTGACAGGTGGCCGATTTTTAATGTTGCTGATGCTGCAGTTTCTATAGGTGTTATTATTTTATTGATATTCCACACCAAAACTAGTGAAAAGAAACAGACTGAATTGAGTGAAGAAAATACAGTTCCCATTTTTATTGATAATGAAACTAAAGAAAATATTTCTTCAACCTAATTTTTTTAATGGCAGAAATTATATCAGAAAAAAGATATGAATTTGTTATACCTGAAGGGAAACAAAAAGAAAGGCTT
>Ga0210038_1001359_pt1 | contig 12270 bp, 10 predicted proteins | sample CryGeyCG2114_020_FD_183970 | JGI IMG/M metagenome (GOLD analysis project Ga0210038, IMG submission 183970) | Groundwater microbial communities from aquifer - Crystal Geyser CG15_big_fil_post_rev_8/21/14_0.20 (SPAdes) (version 2) | ecosystem: Environmental > Aquatic > Deep subsurface >... | reverse complement strand
CGGCCACTTGTCGCGCATTGTGTCGATGATCGGCTGGAACGCCGCATCGTAGAGCATGACCTTGTCTTCGGCGTGGTTGACGATGTATTCGAGCTGGTCCTCGAACAGCCGCGGGTTGCAGGTGTGCAACACGCCGCCCATCCCCGCGACGCCGAACCAGCTGACCAGGTGCCGCGCGTGGTTCATCGCGAGGCTGGCGACCTTGTCGCCCTTCTTGAGGCCCAGCGCGAGCAGCGCCTGGCTCATCTTCTTCGCATCGCGCTGGATGCCAGCCCAATCGGTGCGGGTCTCGCTGCCGTCGGCCCAGCGGGTGACGATTTCGCGGGTCGGGGCTTCCCGGGCAGCGTGATCGATTACATGCGAAATCCGCATGCCCCAGTCCTGCATCGCGCCAAGCGACATACTCTCTCCTCTCCAATTTGGTCATTGCGAGGAGCCGAAGGAGACGCGGCAACCCGGCTTCCGGCGTCGCGGTCGGATGCGACGGCAGGTGAGGGATTGCTTCGCCTTCGGCGCGCAATGACTGTGCTCTCAGGCGACGAGGCGCAAGTTTGCCTTCCCCCGCCGCGCGGTCAGTTGCACCTTGGCAAGGCCGGGCACGCTTGCCAAGCGTTCGGCAAGCTCCCCGTCGATAGAAAATCTGCGCCCCAGCCGCATCACGGGCGGGGTGGCATCGCCGGTCAGCAGCGTGGCGACCACTTCGTCTCCGCCCTCGCCGCCCGCCTCCAGATCGAGTGCGAGCTGTCTCAGCGCGTCGACGCTCTCCACCTCAAGCGTCAGCAGCATCGCCATGCTGCCCTTGACCGCCGCCAGCGGAACGGCGCCCCGCACGGTGATCCGCGGCGGTTCGTCGGGGCTCGGGCTATCGAGTTCGACATCGAGCTTCACGCAGGTCTGGTTTTCGGCCCATTCGAGGAATTTCTCGACCAGGCCTTCCTCGAAACAGGCGGCGCTGAACTGGCCCGAACTGTCGGAGAAATCGGCACGGACGAAGGGCTTGCCGCGCCGCGTCGTGCCCTTGTTCACCTTTTCGACCATCGCCGCCATCACCGCGCCAGCGCGCCCGCCCGGCGGCGCGCCGCCTGCCATCAGCGAAGCATAGGAGCGCGCGCCCTGTGCGCTGGCGACCTGGCGCCAGGCTTCGACCGGGTGTTCCGCGAAGTAGAAGCCGAAATTCTCCTTCTCGCGCGCCATCTGCTCGGCGCGCGGCCAGGGATCGGCCTCCTTCAGGCGGAAGCCGTCCTCGACTGCGGAGTCCTCGCCCCCGAACAGCCCGCCCTGCCCGCTCGACCGCTCGCGCTCGGCCGCGTCGGCCACCGCCAGCAGCATGTCGGCATTCGCCATCAGCCTGGCGCGGTTGGGCTCGAACTCGTCGAGTGCGCCAGCGCTGATGAGCGCTTCCAGCTGCCGCGAGTTCATCGAGCCCTTGGGCAGGCGCTCGAACAGGTCCTTGAGGCTGGCGAAGGGGCCCGCCGCCTCGCGCTCGGCGACGATCGCCTCCATCGCCCGCTCGCCGACATTGCGTATCCCGGCCAGCGCATAGCGCACGGCATAGCCCTCGTCGGTCTGCTCGACCGAATATTCGGCCTCGGAATGATTGAGCGACGGGGGCAAAACCTTGATCCCGCTGCGTCGCGCATCGTCGACGAAGATCGCCAGCTTTTCCGACTGGTGCATGTCGAAACACATCGAGGCGGCGTAGAATTCTTCCGGGTAATGCGCCTTAAGCCAGGCGGTCTGATAGGCCAGCAGCGCATAGGCGGCGGCGTGCGACTTGTTGAAGCCATAGCCGGCGAACTTGTCGATCAAGTCGAACAGTGCGTTGGCCTCGGCCTTCTCGATGCCGCTGACTTCCTTGCACCCCTCGACGAATCGGGTGCGCTGGATATCCATTTCCGCCTGGACCTTCTTGCCCATCGCGCGGCGCAGCAGGTCGGCGTCGCCGAGCGAGTAGCCGGCAAGGATCTGCGCGGCCTGCATGACCTGTTCCTGGTAGACGAAGATGCCGTAGGTCTCGGCGAGGATGCCTTCGAGCTTGGCGTGCGGGTACTCGATCGGCACCTCGCCCGCCTTGCGCTTGCCGAACAGCGGGATGTTGTCCATCGGGCCCGGGCGATAGAGCGAGACGAGTGCGATGATGTCGCCGAAATTGGTCGGCTTCACTGCGGTCAGCGTGCGCCGCATGCCTTCCGATTCGAGCTGGAACACGCCGACGGTGTTACCCGCCTTCATCAGCTCGTAGACCTTGGGATCGTCGAGCGGCAATTGCGACAGGTCGATGTCGATCTCGCGCCGCTTGAGCAGGTCGACCGCCTTCTTGAGCACCGACAGCGTCTTCAGGCCGAGGAAGTCGAACTTGACCAGCCCGCTGCTCTCGACATTCTTCATGTCGTATTGCGTCACCGGCATATCCGAACGCGGATCGCGGTAAAGCGGGACGAGCTTGGCCAGCGGGCGATCGCCGATCACCACGCCCGCCGCGTGAGTCGAGCTGTTGCGCGGGAAGCCTTCGAGCTGCATCGCCAGGTCGACGAGGCGCTTCACCTCGTTGTCGTTGTCGTATTCGTGCTTGAAGTCCGCCGCGCCGTTGAGCGCGCGCGGCAACGTCCACGGATCGGTCGGGTGGTTGGGCACCATCTTGCACAACCGGTCGACGTGCCCATAGCTCATCTGCAGGATCCGGCCGGTATCGCGCAGCACGGCGCGCGCTTTCAGCTTGCCGAAGGTGATGATCTGCGCGACGTGGTCGTGCCCGTATTTCTGCTGGACGTAGCGGATCACCTCGCCGCGCCGCGTTTCGCAGAAGTCGATATCGAAGTCGGGCATCGAGACGCGTTCGGGATTGAGGAAGCGTTCGAACAGCAGGCCGAGCTGGATCGGGTCGAGATCGGTAATCGTCAGCGCCCAGGCGACGAGGCTGCCTGCGCCCGAACCACGGCCGGGCCCCACCGGAATGTCATGGTCCTTGGCCCATTTGATGAAGTCGGCAACGATCAGGAAGTAGCCGGGGAACCCCATCTGGTTGATGATGTCGACCTCGAATTTCAGCCGGTCGAAATAGACCTGGCGCTCTTCCTCGCTCATCTCGCCATAGGGCTCGAGCCGCGCTTCCAGTCCCTTGCGCGCGTCTTCCTCCAGCATCCGCGCCTCGCCCTCCAGGTCGCCCGCGAGGCTCGGCAGGATCGGCTTGCGATAGGGCGGCGCATAGGCGCAGCGCTGCGCCACGACGAGCGTGTTCTGCACCGCCTCGGGCAGGTCGGCGAACGCCTCGTCCATCATGTGGTAGGTCTTGACGTAGCTCTCGGGGTTGGAGCGCGCGCGGTCCTCGGCATCGACATGCGTCGAACCGGCAATACACAGCATGGCGTCATGCGCCTTGTGCATGTGCGGTTCGGCGAAATTGGCGGGGTTGGTCGCCACCAGCGGCAGGTCGCGCGCATAGGCGAGATCGACCAGCGCGGCTTCGGCGCGTTCCTCCACCGCGTTCCCGCGCCGCGCAAGTTCGATGTAGAGCCGGTCGGGGAACAGCGCCTGCAACCGGTCGAGCAGCGCCTCGGCGTGGCTCTGCTGGCCCTCGGCGAGCAAGCGCGTCACCCCGCCTTCGCTCGCGCCGGTGAAGGCGATCAGGCCGTCGGTATGGCCGTCGAGGTCTCCCATCCGCACATGCGGTTCGAATTCGAGCGGGCGTTCGAGATGCGCCTTGGAAACGAGGTGGCAGAGATTGTCGTAACCCGCCTCGTCCTGCGCGTAGAGCGGCAGGTAGTCGACCTGCTTGCCTTCCTTGTCGCGCGCGACGCCCAGCAGCGTGCCGATGATCGGCTGGATGCCCTCGGCCTTGCAGGCATTGGCGAACATGACCGCGCCGTAGAGCCCGTTGCGGTCGGCAATCGCGATCGCGGGGAAACCGCGTTCCTTCGCCAGCTTGGCCATCGCCTTGGGATCGATCGCGCCCTCCAGCATCGTATAGGCCGACAGGATGCGGAAGGGGACGAAGGGCTTGAACGACATCGGGGCAATATGCGGATTGCGCCTCCGTCGGCCAAGGGGCGCATCCACAGGATTTTCAGCTCACACAGTCATTGCGAGCGTAGCGAAGCAATCTAGGTCTGCCCTATCTGGATTGCCGTGTCGCCTGCGGCTCCTCGCAATGACTTTCGAAAGCTCAGAGCAGCTTTTCGATGTCCTTGGCAATGGTCTTTGGCGCGTCGGCCGGGCCGTAGCGCTTCACCACATTGCCCTCACGGTCGATCAGGAACTTGGTGAAGTTCCACTTGATCGCCTTCGAGCCCATCAGCCCGGGCTTTTCGGCCTTCATCCAGTCGAACAGCGGGCTGGCATCCTCGCCGTTCACATCGACCTTGGCCATCAGCGGGAAGGTGAGGCCGAAATTGACCTTGCAGAACTCGGCGATCTCGTCGGCATCGCCCGGTTCCTGCCCGCCGAACTGGTTGCACGGGAAGGCGAGCACCTCGAAGCCCCTGGCCTTGTATTGCTGGAAGAGCTCTTCGAGGCCATCGTATTGCGGAGTGAAACCGCACTTGCTCGCGGTGTTGACCACCAGCAAGACCTTGCCGAGCTTGTCCGACAGGTCGAGCTGATCGCCCTTGTTTGTGGCGACAGTGAAATCGGCGATGGTCGTCATGGCGGGGCTAGTCCTTGCGGCGATAGATCAGGTCGAAGCTGTCGGACCAGCTGCGCCCATGGTCCGAACTCGCCTGACCGTACTGGCGCACGCTGCCGTCGGCTTCAAGCGTATAGGTCATGCGCACCAGCGAAGGATTGCCTTGCGCGTCCTTGCCCCAATAGCCGGTCAGCACCATCGCGCCATCGACCGGCCCGCCGTCGAAGAACACGCGGCCCGGCACGCTGCCGACCCAGAGCTGGTGCCAGGCCCCGTCGCTGGGATCGTAGGCGCTCAGGCTCGACCCGGCGCGGCCTTGCAACGGCATCCACGTCTCGCGGATGGCGCAGCCCGCGCTGACCTTCTCGATCCGGCTGTCGGCGACTTTCCGCTCGCCGCCGCTGGGGAACACCTCCCACTCGCCGACCCAGAAATCGAAGGCGGCATAGGCCTCGCCTTCGCATTTCGGTGGGGCCGGGGGCGGCGCGGCCGGCGTTGCGGCCTGCGCCAGGACGAGCGCGAATGGGGCGGTGATCATGTGCGGTTCTCCCCTGAGGATGCCGCGATGCGCCACGCGGCGTCCCGGCGCGAGTCTCTATCGACGGAGAACCGACGGCTTCCTACGAGCGGGGGAAATCGCTGCACTGCGCCAGGCGGGCGACCTCCGCGGCGTGATATTCGCGGTCGCCCGCCTTCTCGATATAGTATCGCGCGCGTTCCTTCTCGGGCATCAGCATCATGTGGCGGACCAGCTCGGCAAACGTACCGCTGCGCAGCCCCTTCGCGCCCTCGAGCACGCCGTCGCCATCGTCGGTGCGATGCAAGCTCGCGCGATCGTCCCATTCGATGCCTTCGCGGTGGGCGGCGTCGCCCTTGTAGGTGCTGGGGTGGTCGGTCATGCAAAATCCTCCTTTGCCAGACCAACGTGCGAAACGCCGTCCGGGTCCGCTATTCGAGCACGCCTTCGTGGAGCCGGACCACGCGGTCCATCTTCTGCGCCAGCCGCTCGTTATGCGTCGCGATGAGCGCCGCGCTGCCCTCGCCGCGGACCAGCGCGAGGAATTCGGCCAGCACCTTGTCCGAGGTTGCCTCGTCGAGATTGCCCGTCGGCTCGTCGGCGAGCACCAGATCGGGCTTGTTGGCCAGCCCGCGGGCGACCGCCACGCGCTGCTGCTCGCCACCCGAAAGCTGGCTCGGCCGGTGGGTCAGCCGATGCGAGAGGCCCAGCGCGACGAGCAACTGCTCCGCCCGCGCCTCGGCTTCGGCACGCGGCTTGCCGGCGACGAGCTGCGGCAGGATGACATTCTCGCGCGCGTCGAAATCGGGCAGCAGATGGTGGAACTGGTAGACGAAGCCGAGATGCTCGCGGCGCAGCACGGTGCGTGCCCGCGAATCCGATTTTTCCGCCGAATGGCCGGCGATCACGATCTCGCCGCCGAAGCCGCCCTCGAGCAGGCCGACCGCCTGCAGCAGCGTCGACTTGCCCGAGCCCGACGGGCCGAGCAACGCAACGATCTCGCCCGGGCGGATCGCGAGGTCGACCCCGCGCAGCACGTCGATCCGCTCGCCGCCCTGCTCAAAGCTGCGCGTCAGGCCCCTCAGTTCGACCACCGGTTTCACGCCGCCGCTATTCATAGCGCAGCACCTGGACCGGATCGGTGCTCGCCGCCTTCCACGCCGGGTAGAGCGTGGCGAGGAAGCTCAGCCCCAGCGCGAGCAGCGCAATCAGCGAGACCTCGCCCGGGTCGATCTTCGACGGGATGGTGGTGAGGAAGCGGTATTGCGGGTCCCACAGGTTCTGTCCGGTAAGCGCGCCGATCGCCTCGACGATCTGCTGGCGCCCGGCCAGGATCAGAAAGCCAAGCGCGAGCCCCACCGCGGTGCCGATCGCGCCGATGGTGAAGCCGGTGGTGACGAAGATCTTCATCAGGCTCTGCCGCGTCGCGCCCATGGTGCGCATGATCGCGATGTCGCGGGTCTTCGCGCGGACCAGCATCACCAGGCTGGACAGGATGTTGAAGGCGGCGACCAGCACCATGAAACTGAGCGCGAAGGCCATCGCCGCACGCTCGACCTGCAGCGCCTCGAACAAGGTCGCGTTGATCGTCTTCCAGTCGGACACGACCGCCCTGCCCTCGACCGCGCGCTGCACCGGGGCGAGGATCTCGCCGACCTCGTCGGGATCCTCGACGGTGACTTCGATCATGCCCACCGAATCGCCGATCAGCAGCAGCTTCTGCGCATCCTGCATCGGCATCACGACATAGGCCCCGTCATAATCGTAGATTCCGACCTCGAAGATCGCTGCGACCTCGTAGCCGATCTGACGCGGGACGGTGCCGAACGGGGTCGAGCGCCCCTGCGGGTTGATGACGGTGATGGTGTCGCCCACTCGCGCACCGATGTTTTCCGCCAGGCGGACGCCGATGGCGACCTTGTTCGAACCCGGCCCGAGCGCGGCGAAATCGCCCGCGACAACCTTCTTCGACAGTTCGCGCAGATCCTCGGCGGTATTGCCACGCACGAGGATCGCCTCGACGCGTCCGTTGAAACTGGTCAGCAAAGGCTGTTCGATCAGCGGGCTGGCGCGCACCACGCCCGGCGTCGCGCGCACTTCCTCGAGGATATTCTCCCAGTCGTCCATCCGCCCGCCATAGGCCTGGACGATGGCGTGGCCGTTGAGGCCCACGATCTTGTCGAGCAGTTCGGCCCGGAAGCCGTTCATGACGCTCATCACCACCACCAGCATGGCGACCGAGAGCATCACCACCCCGATCGAGATGCTCGCGACCAGCGCGATGAAGGCCTCGCCCTTGCCCGGAAGCAGGTAGCGCTTGGCGATCGTCCATTCGAAGGGGGAAAGGATCAAGGCGGCCCTTGTGCGGTGACTGTTGCTTGTCAGCGCGTTTAGGCAGCTAGGCCCCGCGGCGCAACGAAATCGTGTTTTGCGCCGCGTCGTTCGTCTCACTGGCCTTGTAATCCGGGCGTAACATCGCCATTGGGGCGCGCATCCCGATCAGCCGCGGCGGACAGGCCTTTCGATGAACCTCACCCACCCGTTTCTCGACGAGGATGGCGACAAGCTGCGCGAAGAATGCGGCGTGTTCGGCGCGATCAACGCGACCGATGCCGCCGCGGTCACCGCACTCGGCCTCCACGCGCTCCAGCACCGTGGCCAGGAAGCTGCGGGCATCACCAGCTACGACGGCGCCGAATTCTTCACCCGCCGCGGGCTCGGCCATGTGGCGGAGAACTTCTCGTCGCAGGAAGCGATCGCCGAATTGCCAGGCATGATGGCCGCCGGCCATGTGCGCTATTCGACCACCGGCGGCTCTGGCCTCAGGAACGTCCAGCCGCTCTATGCCGACCTTGCCAGTGGCGGCTTCGCGGTGGCGCATAACGGCAATATCTCGAACGCGGGCGTCCTGCGCGAGGACCTCGTGCGGCGCGGCTCGATCTTCCAGTCGACCAGCGATACCGAGGTCATCATCCACCTCGTCGCCACCAGCCGTTATCCCACGATCATGGATCGCCTGATCGACGCGCTGCGGCTGCTCGAGGGCGCCTATGCGCTGATCGTGATGACGCCCGAGGGCATGATCGCCTGCCGCGACCCGATGGGTATCCGCCCGCTGCAGATGGGCCGGATCGGCGATGCCACGGTGTTCGCTTCGGAAACGGTCGCCTTCGACGTGGTCGGGGCGCAATTCGTCCGCCAGGTCGAGCCGGGCGAGGTGATCAAGGTCGATTTCGACGGCAATGTCGATTCGCTCCATCCCTTCGGCAATCATGCGCCGCGTCCCTGCATCTTCGAGCACGTCTATTTCAGTCGTCCCGATTCGGTCTTCGACGGGCGCAGCATCTACGAGGCACGCAAGGCGATCGGCGCCGAACTCGCGCGCGAGAAGCCGGTCGAGGCCGACCTCGTCATTCCCGTACCCGACAGCGGCGTGCCCGCGGCGATCGGCTATGCGCAGGAATCGGGCATCCCCTTCGAACTCGGCATCATCCGCTCGCACTATGTCGGGCGCACCTTCATCCAGCCATCGGACGGCGCGCGCCATGCAGGCGTGAAGCGCAAGCACAATGCCAACCGCGCGCTGGTCGAGGGCAAGCGCATCGTCCTGATCGACGACAGCATCGTGCGCGGTACCACCAGCCTTCAGATCGTCGAGATGATGCGTGATGCCGGTGCGACCGAAGTCCATTTCCGCGTCGCCAGCCCACCCACCGCGCACAGCTGCTTCTACGGCGTCGACACGCCCGAGCGCAGCAAGCTGCTCGCCGCGCGGATGGATGTCGAGCCGATGCGCGAATTCATCAAGGCCGACAGCCTCGCCTTCGTCTCGATCGACGGGCTCTATCGTGCGGTCGGCGAGAAGCCGCGCAACTCGGCCTGCCCGCAATTCTGCGACGCCTGCTTCACCGGGGATTACCCCACTCCGCTGACCGACATGGCGCGACGCGAGGACAAGCAGCACAAGCTCGCCTTCCCTTCCGAACAGGTCGCCTGATGACACAACCGCTCGACAATCGTCTCGCCCTCGTCACCGGGGCGAGCCACGGAATCGGCGCCGCCACCGCCAAGGCACTGGCCGCCGCCGGCGCGCATGTCGTGCTGACGGGTCGCGACGTACGCGCGCTCGAGGCCGTCGAGGATGCGATCCACGCCACCGGCGGCGCCTCGACCATCGCCCCGGTCGACCTGTCGGAAAGCGATGGTATCGCACGCCTCGCCGCGGCTATTTCAGGCCGCTGGGACAAGTTGGATTATCTCGTCATTTCCGCGGCCTATCTGCCGATGCTGACACCGGTTACGCAGATCGACGGCAAGCAGCTGAGCGAGGCGCTGACGGTCAATTTCCTCGCCACGCAGGCGCTGCTGGCCAATTTCGACCCGCTGCTCAAGCGCGCCGATGCGGGCCGCGTGATCGGCCTCACCAGCAGCGTCGGCGCCACGCCGCGCGCCTATTGGTCGGCCTATGGCGCAACCAAGGCGGCGTTCGACAATCTGCTCGAAAGCTATGCGCAGGAAATCGAGAAAATCTCCAAGGTCCGCGTTGCCCTCGTCGATCCGGGCGCGACCCGCACCGCCATGCGGGCCAAGGCCTATCCCGGCGAAGACCCGCAAACGGTCAAGCCGCCCGAAACGGTCGCCGACCGGCTCGTCGAACTGCTGGTTAACGATTTCGAGGGCTTCCACCGCGAGCGCGTCGACGGGTGAATTAACCACAAGCGGCTACCCGAGCGAAACCAAACCGCGCGATAATCGCGCCGTGCCCGTAGCCGCGGTGCACGAGAGTCGCACTCGATCGAGCGAGGAGGAATCCCGTCATGGTCCACAAGCCGCAGGACCGCTACGCGCTTGCCGCTCAGGAAGACCGCTGCGCGCCACGGACGAAACTGACCATTCCCGCGCAATTGCGTGCCAGTGGCGGACGCGCCTTCCAGACGGTGGTGCACGACCTCTCGATCTCGGGCTTTTCCGCCGCCGCGATCAACCGGATGCACGAGGGGCAGCTGTGCTGGCTCACGCTGCCCGGTCTCGAATCGCTCCAGGCCCAGGTGGTCTGGTGGGAAGGCTCGCTCGTCGGTTGCGCCTTCAGCGAACTGCTGAGCCCCATCGTCCACGATTCAATTCTCGCGCGCTACGGCAGCGTCGACGCCCCGCGTCCCTATTGAGGCGCTTTGGGGGAAAGGGGCGCTACCCCCTTAGCCTCATCAGTCGTCGAGCGCCGCGCCGATCCTGCCGACGAGCGTGCGAAAGCCCTCGCGGTTCGCGCGGCTGGTGGCGGTTTCCCAATTGCTGACGACGGCGACCACCAGCCGCTCTTCTGGGACGATGGTGATCGCCTGCCCGAAGATGCCCTGCGCGCCGTAGGTTGCTCCGGGATAGGTCCACCACTGGTAACCGTAGCCGAAGCCCGGCGCCTCGGGCGCGAAATCGACCAGCGGTGAACCGGCAGTGGCGAACCAGCCATCGGGCACCACGCCCTTGCCGCCCTCGAGCGCGAACTGGCCCATCCGCGCATAGTCCGACAGCCGCAGCGAGAGGCAGCAGCCGCCGATATTGCCGCCGGTCAGGTCCTGCATCCAGAACAGCCCGCCCGCGAAACCGGCGGGCTCGACGATCTTTTCCGCCGCGTAGGCGGCGAGCGACTTGCCCGTGGCCTGTTCGACGATCAGCCCGAGGAGGTTAGTCTCGAGCGTCTTGTAGACCCATTTGCTGCCTGCAGGGGCCTCGCGCTTCAGGGTGCGAGCATAGGTCACCGCCTGCGATTCGCCCGCGACCGGCGTGATCGCGAGCATCTTGGCGACATCGCTGTCGGGATCGGTATAGTCCTCGTTCCATGCCACGCCCGAGGTCATGGTGGCGACCTGGCCGACGGTGACGCCGTCATAGGCGGTACCCGCCAGCGCGGGGACGATTGCGGTCACCGGCGTGTCGACGCTCTCGATCGCCCCGTCGGCGATCGCCGCGCCGAGCAGCGTCGAAGTGAAGCTCTTGGCGACCGAAAAGCTGGTCCAGCGCCCCTCGGGCCCGAACCCCAGCCCGTAATCCTCGAACACCACCTGCCCGTCCTTGAGCACCATCAGCCCTGCGGCATGCGTGTCGGCCATATAGGCGCGGATATCGCCCTGGAGGGCGGCGGGGAGCACGGCCGCGCTGCGGGGCAGTTCGCGCACCGGGTTGGCGGGCGCGACCTCGAGCCCCGGGAACAGGCCTTCCATGTCGCGGAATGCGGCCGAGCGGCGTTCGTCGCTCCAGAACAGGATCGAATCGTTCGGATCCATGCTCGCCATTTGGGCGGGCATCGACTGGGTGACCGCGGGAATGGCGGGCGCGACCGAAGCGGTCCCGACCGTGTCGTAAGTGCTCGCACAGCCGGCGAGCGCCAGCGCCGCCGTCGAAATCCAGAGCCCGCGCATCCTCATTCTCCCTGTTTCACCAGCGTGACCTGGTGGACGTCGATCCCGCCGCCGCGGAACCCGCCTTCGCAATACATCAGATAATAGCGCCACAGATTGCAGAAGCGCTCGTCGAAACCCGCCGGCAGGCGGCCAGCGGCCTCTGCCTCATCGAAGCGCGTCCGCCAAGCCTCGAGCGTTGCGGCATAGTCGAGCCCGAAATCGCGCTGGTCCTGCCAGGCGAGCCCGCGCTCTTCTGCCAGCCGCCGGAACTCGCTGGTGCGGATCAGCAGCCCGCCGGGGAAGATATAGGCCTGGATGAAATCGGCGCTCTGCGCATAGGCCTCGAACAGCTCGTCGCGCATCGCAATATACTGGATCGCGGCGCGTCCGCCCGGTTTCAGATTGCGCGCGATGCTGTCCATGAAGGTCGGCCAGTATTCGCGCCCCAGCGCCTCGACCATCTCGACGCTGACGATGGCATCGAACTGGCCAGAACAATCGCGATAGTCCTGCTTGCGGAACTCCACCCCCGTCCCGTGCCGCTCGCGCGCCCAGGCCAGCTGCGCATCGGACAGGCTGATCGCCGTCACGCTTCTGCCCCGCGCGGCAAGGTCGCCTGCCAGCCCGCCCCAGCCGCAGCCGATCTCGAGCACGGTTTCGGCGTCTCCGATGCGCGTAGCCAGCGCCGCCCACTTGCGCCTTTGCGCCGCCTCGAGCCCGTCCTCCGCCATTCCGAG
>Ga0210038_1001348_pt1 | contig 12365 bp, 7 predicted proteins | sample CryGeyCG2114_020_FD_183970 | JGI IMG/M metagenome (GOLD analysis project Ga0210038, IMG submission 183970) | Groundwater microbial communities from aquifer - Crystal Geyser CG15_big_fil_post_rev_8/21/14_0.20 (SPAdes) (version 2) | ecosystem: Environmental > Aquatic > Deep subsurface > Groundwater... | reverse complement strand
TAAAAAAATGTTTATTCTTCTTATTTCACTTTTATCATTTGCAACTGATATTAGGTTAATTTTTCCTTCCCAATTGCGTTGAATCTGTAGCGTAATTAATATTGCCAAATTCCAATTTGGACTTTTATCCCTTAGCCAAAGATTTATTGTCTTTTGCATTCCAAATGCTTTTTTAGGATGTTGCCTCAATAAAATTAATCCCAGATCATTATCACTATTAGCAAATTTCATTAATTCTTTAATAATTTTATCATTCTCAGATTTTTCACCAATAGTGAGAAATAAAATATTTGGTTTGAACATACCGGCTTTTAATGTTTGCAAAACTAATTTAGCACCGTGTAAAAAATCTCTGTCTTCAATTAAAGTATGATTAACAAATAAATTACTATCCGATTTAATAGGTTCAAGTAATGTTTCCAAACTTTCTTTTTTAGCTTCATCAATTTTAGATGTTACATTAAATACAAATAAACTGCCTGAAGGATAAATTATATTTCTAATGAAGAGTAAAGAACCTGCCCAAACATTTGGATCATCAATGGGTACTACTAAATCAGGCTTCCAGGATATTTGATTCTTAGGAAGTTTCATAGCAATTCTAGTAGCTTTCTCTGCAATTGCAATGAACATCCCACCTCTAATATCCCCACCTTTATGTGTCTTTAATTCTCTTCTTTCCAGAGTTACATATAAAATTGAAATTATAATTAGTGCAATAATGCTGAATACAGAATTGATTAGGAACATCATAAATAAGCAGCCAAGAGCTCCAACTAAAGGAACAAACTTAGGAATCTTAAATGTAGGCCTGAAGCTGATTATATTCATACTTTGCTGAATAAAAACTACAAGGTTTAGCATTCCATAAGTAATAAGGAAGAACATCGTAATTAGAATTGCAAGAAAATTTAAATTGCCAAGTATTAAACAAATTTCAACAATAATTCCGGAAAATATAATTGCATTTCTTGGTTCATTATTTTTAGTCTTAACTGAAAAGAATTTACTAAAAGGAACAATTTTAGTTTCTGCAAGTGCTTGTAAAATTCTTGGGGCTCCAACCATACTGCCTAATGCAGAAGATAATGTTGCTCCCATAATACCTAATATTACAGCAGGTCCCCAAAATGATCTATCAACCATTATCATTTGATTACTTCTTAGTTCTTCCGGAGTTGCAACAATAGTCAGTAAATAAGCTAGTCCAATGTAAATAATCATTGTTACAAAAATAGAAGACATTGTGCCTAATGGTATAGATTTTCTTGGATTTTTAAGATCTCCTGACATATTTGCACCTGCCATAATTCCAGTGACTGCAGGAAAAAAGATTGCAAAGACTAACCAAAAATTACCATCTTCAAATTTTCCAAAGGATGGTGCATGGGTAGTAATACTATATGGACTAAACAAAAAAGATACTAGTGAAATACCAATAATTGTCATTATAACATATTGAATCTTTATTGCAAAATGGGCACTAGTATAACTTACACCTAATAATAATATCCAAGCAGTTGATGAAACCAGTAAAACTGAATGAGAAGGAAAAACTAAAAGCCAAGCTTCGGTAAATCCTATAATATAAAGTGCTGCTGAAAGTGTTTGAGCAATGTATAAAGATATTCCAATGCTGCCACCAGCTTCCAGTCCAAGAGATTTTGCAATAATAGAAAATGCTCCACCTGAACCGATTCTAATATTCGTAGTTATCGATGACATTGACAAACCTGTACATATTGTTACAGAATTAGCCAACACAATTATCAATATTGCACCAAGAAAACCGGCATTACCCACAACCCAACCGAGTCGTAGATACATAATTACACCAAGGATGGTCAAAACATCAGGAGTAAACACACCCCCGAATGTTCCAAACTTTTTAACTCCGGTTTTAATCTGCGTTTCTTTTGAACCTGAACTTGGGATTATGTTTTTAATTTTATTTGTAAAAGTTTTTAATTCCATATACCTAATTATATAAATAATTAATTAATAATGAACTTTGCAATTACAGGGAAATGATCACTATATCCACCGAGATAATTCTTACCTCCATAAGTTGGAAAAGGAGAACCCTTATACTTACCACTATCTTGAATAATAATTTCCGGTTTAAATATCTGAAATGATCCTAATAAATAAGTAAAACTATCTTCTGTAATTAAATTTTTAGAAATTAAAAACTGATCTAGCATATTCCATTCTTTTCTAAAACTTAAAGAACCATATCCTTTTACTGCAAGATCATAAGCTAAATTATAAAGAAAAACATTACTTGAATCTTCATATTTCATTAAGTACGATGGAACAGGTTTAGCATTTAATACTTGGATAAATGATCTGTCTGTAGGTGTATCATTAAAATCGCCCATTACTAAAATATTAAAATTCTTATTTATGTTTATTAATTCTTGAATGGAATTTTTTAGTGTTTGAGCAGCAACAAATCTATTCTTTTCAGATTTTTCTAGTCCTCCCCTTCTGGAAGGCCAATGATTAACAAACACATAAATACTATCATTATTTTTTGATTTTAATAAAACTTGCAAAATATCCCTTGTCGGGTAATGTGTCGGAAGTTCTACTGAAATTGCTTCAACAGAAATTAGAATGAATTCATCTTTGTTATAAATTAGTCCGTTGTCAATCCCTCTTTTATCTGGAGATTCTCTATAAGCTACTCCATAATTTTTCTTTTGAAAAAATTTATTTAACATTAAGTCAACTAATGTCTGATGTTCAACTTCACACATGCCTAAAATATCCGGTCCATCCTTGTCACTCATTTTTTTAATAACTTCTGACATATTCTCAAGTTTATGAAGTAATCTCTTTTCAGTCCATTCTTTTGCTCCCTCTGGTGTAAATTCATAGTCATTTTTATTCAGATCATGTATAGTATCAAACAAGTTTTCCATATTCCAGAACGCAAAAGTTAGAGTATCTTTTTTTATATTTTGAGGGGAAACAATACTAGCAAAACTTACAGCTAATACTAAAACTAAAATATATTTTTTCATCTTTTTATATTTCCAATCTTGTTAGTACACCATGTAGTTTGTTGTATGGCAAAGTATAAAAATTAACAAATGAAGGTGACATTTTCTTTAAGAATGCAAAAACTTTAAGTAAAGGATTCTTTGTAGAAATTTCATCAACTCCGTAATAAATAACTTTTTCTTTTATATTATTTTTCTTAAGCATTGATTGAATATCAATTATTTCCATATAGCCATGATCAATTTTGATTCCGGATAATCCGTGAGCAAGGTTATCAATTTTTTCAAAATTCATACCATAGGGTTTTTCTGTTGTTCTAATTGATACTAAAATATTATTCTCATAAACAATATTACATCTCAGCATACAGTGAACAATATATGGTGGAATTTCTTTGAAATTTCTAGTAAAGAATAATGCAGTTCCTTTAATATTATTACCCTTCCCATATATTTGGTTATAACTAAATAAGAAAGTATCTATTGGCAAAGCACGAAATGATTTTCTAATTGATTTATTTCCTCTTGCCCAAAGTTGGATTATAATAAACGGTAATAATGCTATAATTATTGACCAATATCCTCCGTGAGGTATTTTATCAAATAATGCTATGAGAAAAATTGTCGATACGATCAGTACAACATACGTAACTGACATTTTAAAATATTTTTTTTGAAATTTGAATATCCATATCATAAAAATACTGCTTATAACCATTGAAGCAGTTACTGCAAATCCATATGCTGCTGCAATATTTCCTGATTTTTTAAATGAGATGATCATAAAAAGAACTGCAATAAGTAAACCCCAATTTACAGCTCCGATATAAATCTGAGATTTAAATTGAGTTGATGTAAATTTTATTTTCATCAAAGGAAACATTCTAGTTGTAATACCTTGATAAACCAAGGACATAATTGCTGTTATCATTGCTTGAGATGCAATTATAGTAGCAAATAAAGTTAAAATTAAAAATGGGATATAAATTATATTTGAGATAGATTCAATCATTGAGAAGAGAATTAAATTTGTATTTCCTGTTGAAACTACATAAGCTCCTTGTCCAAAATAATTAATAAGAAGAGCAAAGAATACAAAATACCAAGCATGTTTTATTGGTTTTGCACCCAAGTGTCCCATATCAGCATAAAGTGCCTCTCCTCCGGTTGCACAAAGAATTACTTCACTTAAAATAAAAAATCCGGTTAATCCGTTATTTGCCATAAATTCAATTGCATAATGTGGGCTAACAGCAGTTAATATTTGGGGAGCTTCAATTATATAAATCATACCCGAAATAAAAAGAGAAGCAAACCATAAGATCATTATTGGTCCAAATGAAGAGGCAACTTTATCAGTACCTAAAAACTGAAATGAAAAGAGTAAAACTGTTATAATACAAGTAATTAGTATAATTGTATTAATACTTATATGACCAATCAAAGGGATTAATTCTAAACCTTCAACGGCTGATAAAATACTTATTGCCGGAGTAATTACTCCATCTCCCATTATCAATGAAACTCCAATAACACCTAAGAATGTCGCAAAAACAATTTTTCTTCCGGATTTTAATGAATCCAAAAGAATTTCTTTCAATACAATAATTCCACCTTCCCCCTTAATACTTAAACTCATAGCGAGCCAAGCATATTTAACTGTTACTAAGATTATAAGAGTCCAAAAAAGAAGTGAAAGGACTCCCATTAAATTTTCTATAGTAGGTGCTGTAATTGCAAAAATTATAGTTAAAGTATAAATAGGACTGGTACCAATATCCCCAAATACTAATCCGGCTGCTTTTGTAATATCTTTGAAAGATGAGAATTTATTAGTTGATTTAAGCATAACATTTCATTAAAAGTAAATATAGATTAAATTAATGATGTTCTGTAATGGTAATTAAATTATTATATAATATTGATAGTTAAAAATATACAATTATTTTTCTAAATCATCATTCAAAATATACTATTATATTAAATGCTAAATTTTCTTTAATAAACCAGCAATATGGAAAACAAAAAATTTGTAATTATTGATGCAATGGCTTTAGCCTATAAGGCATATTTTGCTTTTATTAGCCGCCCTTTAGTTTCTAAAAAAGGTGAACCAACTTCTGCTGTTTACGGCTTTGTTACTCAAATACTCAAAGTGATAGAAGACCAAAAGCCGGATTATATGGCAGTCGCTTTTGATTCAAAAGAAAAAACATTCAGACATGATATTTATAAAGATTATAAAGTCTCCAGAGAAAAAATGCCTGATGATATGATCCGACAAATAGGAAGAATCAAAGATATTATTGAAGCTCTGAATATGCCATTATATATTTTACCAAAATATGAAGCTGATGACATTATTGGTACTGCAGTTAAAATAGCAGAAAAGAAAGGTTTACTTTCCTACGTAATTACACCTGATAAAGACTACAATCAAATGATTACTAAAAAGACATTTATTGTTAGAGGTGAGAAATCCACAGATGAAATAAAAATTTATGATGAAAAAATGATGATGGATGAATTTGGTTTTACACCAAAACAAATGATAGATTATTTGGCGTTGGTTGGTGATAAATCAGATGATATTCCGGGAGTTGCCGGAATTGGTCCAAAAGGTGCAACTGAACTGATAAAAGAATTCAAGACACTTGAAAACATTTACAAAAATATTGATAAGGTTAAAAAAGAAGGAACAAAAAATAAGCTAATAGAAAGTAAGAAGAATGCATTTTTATCTAAAGAATTGGCTACAATCAATTGCAGTGTACCGATGGAGTTTGATTTTGAAAAAGCAAAATTTACATCCCCAGACTTTGATAAAATAAAAGAAATTTTTGTTGATTTAGAATTCACAAGACTTTACCAAAGATTATTAAATATTTTTGATAAAAATTCAGAAGAAGTTGCTGAAGTAGTAAACGATCAAAAAGTTTTTGATAATAAAAAAGTAAAATATAAACTAGTTAATAATGTAGAGGAAGCTGAAAAATTAGCTGAAGTACTATCAAAGTCTAAATTATTTGTATTTGATACAGAAACTGACGGATTAAATTATTTGGATTTGAACTTAGCGGGAGTTTCTTTTTCATCAAAAAAAGGAGAAGGATTTTTTGTAGCCCTTCAACCTGAAAAAAACAAAAAAGATCTTTTCTCAAAAAACTTAGATGACAGAATACCAACTAATGAATTTGTAAAAATCTTTACGCCGTTATTTAAAAATTCCAAGATCAAAAAAGTTTGCCAAAACGGTAAATATGATATTGGTGTTTTAAGATCTTTAGGAATTGAGGTAAATAATTTTTTCTTTGATACAATGGTAGCAAGTTATATAATTGATCCAGATCAGAAACACGGGATGGATGCTCTTTCTGAAAAATATTTGAACTATAAACCTATTTCTATTTCATCTATAATAGGTGAGAAAAAAGATCCGACAAAAATTTTTGATGTGGATTTAAATGAATTAAATAATTATTCAAGTGAAGACGCAGATATAACATTTAGATTATATGAAATACTTTCTAAAGAAATTAAAAAAGAAGGACTTGAAAAAATTGCATATGATATTGATTTTCCGTTAGTAGCTGTTCTTGAAGATATAGAAAGAGAAGGAATAACCGTAGATAAAAAAACACTGAATGATTTCAGTAAAGAACTTGAAAAATTAATTGAGAAGCTAACAAGGAAAATTTATAAATATGCCGGTTCTGAATTCAATATAAATTCTCCAAAACAACTTCAGGAAATTCTTTTTAATAAATTGGGACTTACTCCCACTAAAAAAACTAAAACAGGGTTTTCCACAGACGCAAGATCACTTGAAAATATGCGAGGCCAGCATGAAATTATTGATGAACTTTCTGAGTACAGACAAATAACAAAATTAAAATCTACTTATGCAGATGCTTTGCCTAACATGATAAATCCAAAAACCGGAAGAATACATACTACATTAAACCAAATAGCAGCTTCAACGGGCAGACTTTCAAGCAATGATCCAAATTTACAAAACATTCCTATCAGAACTGAAAGAGGAAAAGAAATTAGAAGAGCTTTTGTACCAAGGGATAAAAATCATATAATATTAAGCGCAGATTACAGCCAAATTGAGCTTAGAATAATGGCAAGCATTTGCGATGATGAAGGAATGAAAAAAGCATTTAAGAATAGTGAAGATATCCACAAAAGTACAGCAGCTTTGGTATTTATGGTAGATCCTGAAGATGTCACAAGCGATATGCGTAGAAAAGCTAAAGAAGTAAACTTTGGAATTTTATACGGAATCGGACCATTTGGACTTAGCACCAGGCTTGGCATTACACAAAAGCATGCAAAAGAAATTATTGAAACTTACTTTAATACTTTTAAAAAAGTAAAAAACTATATGGAAGACACTGTTAAAGTTGCCAAAGAGAAAGGATATGCAGAAACATTATTAGGAAGAAGAAGATTTTTAAGAAATATTAACAGCAAAAACAGAATTGTCAGACAATTTGAAGAAAGAGTAGCTATAAATATGCCAATTCAGGGAACGGCAGCTGATATGATTAAAATAGCAATGATAAATATTCATAAAGAATTGACTAAAAGAAAAGCAAAAACAAAAATGATTTTGCAAGTACACGATGAGTTACTTTTTGATGCACATAAAGATGAAATTGATGAACTAAGACCAGTAATAAAAAAATTAATGGAAACAGCTCTGCCTATGGAAGTTCCAATCTTAGTGGAAACGGGTATAGGAGAAAATTGGCTTGATGCACACTAAGTAAATTATAAATGTTTAATTTTGAATTATAAATTATTTCAAAGTCAAAAAGTAAAATTATTTTATGCAGATAAATAATTCTGAAATAAAAAAAATTCTTTGTATAAAGCCTAGAGGCATAGGTGATATCATTTTATCTACAATTGTACTTGAAAATTTAAAGACTGCTTTCCCACATTCTGAGATCCATTATTTAACTGAAGAATTTGTAAAACCGGCAATAGATGGAATTCCTCTCATTAATAAAATATTAACTTTCAAAAAATCTGATTTTATATTAAATACTATTAGAAAAGTTCGTAAAGAAAAATATGATCTTGTATTTGATCTTTGGTCAAACCCAAAGACAGCACAGATAACTTTTTTCTCAGGTATAAAGCATAGAGTAGGTTTTAATTACAGAGGAAGAAGCTATGCTTATAATATTAAAGTAAAATCCGGAAGAGGAGAACATCACTCTGCTGAACACAATCTGGAATTACTTAAAGAACTTAATATTGAGATAAAATCTAAGAAAATATTTGCTTCAGTTGATACAGTAAAAAATGATTGGGCTAAAAATATAATTTCAGAAAATTTTGTTTTAAAGAAGAAAATCATTGGAATTATCCCATCAGGAGGTTGGGAATCTAAAAGATGTGATGCAGATAAATGGATTGAAATTTGCAAAGAATTAAATTCAAATCTTAATGTTGAATTATTAATTTTATGGGGACCGGGTGATGAACTGGATGCTCAAATAATTTCTAACGGATTAAGAGAAGTCTCTTTCCTTTCTCCAAAAACTTCTGTTAAAGAAATGTCTGCTTTAATCAATAACTGCTCATTAGTAATTGCAAATGATTCCGGTCCAATGCATATTGCAGCTGCATTAGGAATTCCAACTTTGGGTTTATTCGGTCCAACCGATCCTAAAAAACACGGACCGTATTTAGAAAAATCTGATTACATAATTAAATCTGATTTACATTGCATAATTTGTAATAAACTTAAATGCCCTTATGATCACGAATGTATGAAAGAATTGTCTTCAGAATTAATTCTAGAAAAAATTAAAAAATTATTAAAATAATCGTGTTGGATCTTTCAAAAACAAAAAATGTTTTAATAGTCAGATTGGGTAAAATCGGAGATATGATTTTAGCTTCTTCGGCTATTGAAATTATAAAGAATAATTATCCTCTAATTAAAATATCACTTCTAACTCTAAACAAGAATAAAGAACTGCTAAAGTATAATCCTAAAATTTCATATAAATATTTTACTAATAAAAATATTCTGCTTTATTTTAAACTTTTTTTTCTAAGGTTAAATAAGTATGACTTACTAATTGATCTAAATGATGAACAATCGAAAACTTCCAAATTTATAAGAGAAATACTTAATCCAAAAAAATCAGTCGCCTTTCATTTTAATATTTATGACAAAGAAGATATTTCAATTGAAAGACCATCCAAAGAAACAACACACATAATTGAGAGAATTGCATATCTACTAAATAATATTGGAATTGAATTCGACAAAAAAGATATTTTACCTAAAATTTATTTAGGCGAAATAGAATTAAATAATGTTAAAGATCAAATAACAGGCTTCAAAAAAGATAAAAAGATTTTAGCTGTTAACTTATCAGCCGGTGCACCAATAAGATATTGGCCTAACAAAAAATGGTTTGAGTTAATAAAACTTATAAATAAAGAATATTCAAATTGGAAAGTTATTCTCTTATCTGACAAAAAAGATACACACTTAAAAGAGGAAATCACAAAAGGATTAGATCAAGATATTTTAATTCCACAAATATTTAATTCATTTCAACATTTTGCTTCTTATTTAAGTCAAGCAGACCTTGTTATTTCACCTGACACATCTGCAGTTCATATTGCATCGGCATTCAACATTCCCATAATAGCTCTTTATCCAAACTATCAATGGAATTTTGTAAGTTGGCAACCACTATCAGAAAAATTTATTTCAATAAAGTCAGAAGAAGAAAATATTGATGCAATAAAAGTGGAAGAAGTTTTTTCAGCATTTAATAAAATAACTGAATAATAAAATGGATAGAAAGAGAGAAATTCCTTCATGTAAAAATTTTACCGGATATAAACCATGTTATGAGGATCATAATTGCTGGGAAGATGGCTGCAAAGAAAACATTCCCATTGGTACTAAAATTTTAATAATAAATTTGGATGCAATGGGCGATGTGTTGATGACAACTGCTCAACTTCCTTTGCTTAAAAAGAAATTCCCGGAATCTACAATTTATTGGATCACATTAAAGCTTGCTTCTCCCCTCCTTTTCAATAACCCATTGGTTGATAAAATTTTTGACTATAACTGTGAGTCACTTTCAATTCTTCAAAACATAAAATTTGATTATGTATTAAATGTTGATAAATCTCAAAGATCCTGTTCAATCTTAAATTTAGTAAATGCAAAAAACAAATTTGGCTTTGGCCTAAATAAAGATGGGAAAATTATTCCTATGAACAAAGGAAGTTACTACAATTATAATTTGGGAATGGATAATAATCTGAAATTCAAAGTAAATAAAAAAACCGGGCAAGAATATTTAGCTGAAACATTTGAATTAAAATATGAAATGAAAGAATATATTTTTGAATTTACAGATGAAGAGAAGAAGTTTATTACTGATTATAAAAAAGAAATTGGCTTAAATGAAAATGATTTTGTTGTAGGCTTTAATACAGGTTGTTCAACACTTTATCCAAATAAAAAAATTACTGTTGAACAGCACCAAATTTTAATTGAAAAAATACTAGATAAAATAAAGTGCAAAATAATTCTTTTGGGTGGAACTGAAGATACAGAAAGAAATAAAGAAATTTATTCAAAATTTAAAAACAAAATAATTAACACTCCTACAAATCTTGGCGTTAGAAAAGGTGCTTGTTTTGAAGACTTTGCTGATGTTATAATAACCGGTGATTCATTCGGAATGCATCTTGGAATAGCACTTAAAAAACACATAATTGTTTGGTTTGGTGTTAGTTGTTGGAATGAGATTGAGTTATATGATAGAGGCATAAAATTGTACGATGAAAATTTAGAATGCTCGCCTTGTTGGAAAAAAGAATGTCCTTATAATTTAGAGTGTATAAAGAATATCGATTTAAATAAAATTGTTGATGAAGTTGCAGCTTATTTTGAAAAGTTTAAAAAAGCAAAATAAATGGTTCATTCATTTCAGGATAATTTCTTCATAGAAAAATCAAAAAAATTAGGCAGGCCACTAATATTAGACGGAGCAATGGGAAGTTTGCTTCAAGAAAACAATGTACCTGTTGATAATCATTTATGGATGTCTAAAGCAATCCTCGAGAACCCTGATATAATTAAAAATATTTATGCAGATTATATCAAATGCGGTGCTGACATTATTACTACCAATACTTTTAGAACAAATTTATCTGCTGTAAAACATTCTTCATTCAAATCTGAAATTCTGGTAAAGGAAGCACTTAAAATCGCAAAAGAATCAGTAATAAATACAGAAGTTTTAATTGCCGGTTCTAACCCACCCGCAGAAGATTGTTATCAAGTTGAAAGAGCATTAAGTAATTCCGAGATAGAAAATAATCATAAAAAACATATAGATTTATTATTTGAAAATGAATGCGATTTTGTATTAAATGAAACTCAAAGTCATTTAGATGAAATTAGAATAATTTGCGAACATTGTAAAAAAAACAATTTTCCATTTGTTATTAGTTTATTTATAACTGAAGAATTAAATATTTTGTCAGGTGAAAAATTAATTGATGTCATAAATTTTATTAAAAAATACAACCCACTTGCAGTTTCATTTAATTGCATAATGATATCAACTTTTAAGAAGATATTTGAAGAAATTGATCTGGATTTTAACTGGGGAGTATATTTGAATTGTGGCGACGGCACTTTTAAGAATGAAAATATTAAATGCGGAGTTCCTCCAGATGAATATTCCGAAACAATTGAAAAATATTTAGATAAAAAACCATTATTTGTTGGTGCTTGTTGTGGTTCATCACCTGAACATATTAAAAAAATAAAAAAATTATTAGATGGATAAATTAGTTGTAAATTCTCCGGCCAAAATAAACCTTGGATTGAATGTAATTGATAAAAGATCTGACGGCTATCATAATCTAAATACTATTTTTTATCCTTTGAAATTATCAGATAAAATTACTTTAACCAAATCTGATACTTTTAATTTTGATTTGAATAATCCAGAACTTTTAAAAGAAAATCTAATTATTAAGGCAAAAGAATTATTAGAAAAAGAATCAAATAAAAAATTTAATTGTAATATCTATTTAGAAAAGAATATTCCTATTGGTGCAGGTTTAGGGGGTGGGAGTTCAAATGCTGCAACAACATTAAAATCTTTAATAACATTATTTGGGTTGAATTATTCTGATAAGGAATTAATGAATTTTGCACTAAAATTGGGGTCTGATGCTCCCTTTTTTATAAACCCAACACCATCTTTTGCAAGTTCCAGAGGTGAGATATTACAAAATATTGATCTAAAATTACAAGGATACATTTTATTAATAAATCCCGGAATT
>Ga0210038_1001336_pt1 | contig 12481 bp, 8 predicted proteins | sample CryGeyCG2114_020_FD_183970 | JGI IMG/M metagenome (GOLD analysis project Ga0210038, IMG submission 183970) | Groundwater microbial communities from aquifer - Crystal Geyser CG15_big_fil_post_rev_8/21/14_0.20 (SPAdes) (version 2) | ecosystem: Environmental > Aquatic > Deep subsurface > Groundwater... | reverse complement strand
GTAATGGGAGGAATATTTTAATATTCCTCCCAAATTATTGTTATAAATTTTTCATCCAGACTTTTCTTAGTTTCAGTTGTTCTTCAGTTGCATTTGGGTTTACTTCAAATACATGTTTATTTTCTCTTGCAGAAATTTTTGATGTAACTTTTACAAGTTTATTTTCTCTTGTCAACGTGAAATTCATGCTATCGCCAACTTTTAATTTAGCAAATTTAGCGAATGCTTGATTTGCGTTTTGTAGTGTAACTTTTATTCCTTCAACCTCTTCAATTATGTCTCCCTCTAGCAGTCCTGTTTGATCTGATTTATGAGATTTTGCAATTATAAGTTTCTGACCTTTTACACCAATTTGTACTCCTAATGATGCTTTAGAACTATCTACACCTTTAACAGAGAAGTAATCAATACCAATTTTCTTAAAGTATTCTTTTGTAGGAAGCGGTTCAGCTCCTTTAATGTATTTATTAATAAAATCTCTTATTTCAGGATAGGTCATATCTACTATTTCATTGAAAAAGTTAGCTTCAGAAAATGATTTATGCTTTCCATATTTATTTGTCAATTCTTTTAATAATTCTCTTAGTCCAAATTTACCTTTTGAAAGTTCTAACAAACGAATATCTAATAGGGTTGGAATAACAGCTCCTTTCATATAAATGTTTCCGTATTGTTGTGGTAATTCGGTTGCTTTTAATCCTAATTCAGTTAAACTTATTGATTGATCGAAGAAATCATTTGTTATTAATTTTTGGGAAGTAGTTTTTAGATATCCATCTAATGACATTAAGCTATCTCTCAGCTGAATAATATTTGCAGCCCATTCAGTAACTCCTTCGTAAAGCCATAAATGTTGTGACAATACAGGTTTAACAAAATTAAAATTTTCAACCAATTCACTATGAATATTTAAAGGAGTTACAATGTGGAAAAATTCGTGAGCAGCTACTCTTTTTATACCATCAATTACTGGCTTTGTTAGTGGAGCTTCTTTATAGACATATTCTGAACTATAAGAATGTTCCCAAGCACCAACTGTAACATCTTCAAAATGGAAAAGAAATTCATAATGTTTAACAGGTAACCCATTTATAAATTTACTTTCCGCATCTAAAATATCGCTTATTACATTTAACAGATCAGTAGATTTTATTAATCCGGTCTTGGAATATGTATATATGTTAACATCAGTATCTTCAATTTTGGTTGTTGCTTTCGTTAATTTTCCCATAAGGATTGGTGAATCTACTATGTAATCATATGATTCAGCTACATAATATCCATCACTGTTAGTATGTAAAGCGGTACCAATTGTCCAGTTAGAAGGGTATTCTAATTTTACAAATATTTGGTCTGATTGTTTTCCCCAGAAATATCCAAATACAGCCTGTCCATTTATCAACGCATGATCTTCTTCAATAGATGTACCTGCCATTGGATATACAGGATGTTCTTGTACCGGAGTATCCCAAGTATCTGAAATTGTATAAGTAATTTTATAAACGTCTTCTGGATCTTTTATTTTGTATTGATTCGTTGAAATTTTCTCAACTTCAAGACTATCTCCGTTATCATTAAAGGCGTTAAAATTTTTTACAAATCTACCAATGTTCATAATTTGGTATGTACCCGGTGCTGTAGATGCAAATTGGAAAATGTTATTTTCACTCGAAAGATCCTTAGGATAAACAGTAACCTTAAAAGTATCGTTTGTTCTGTCATTTAAATTGATTACAAATTTTTGCTGTGCAAAAACACTTAAGCTTAAAACAATAACCGTTAGGAAAACTAGTTTAGCTTTTCGAATCAAGAAATTCATTCATTACTCCATTAATATACTTGCTAACTACTTTAAAATAATATCATATTATATCTTGCATTTAATGAAAATGATAAGCGTTCTATAATTATGATTAACGGATTAAATAATAGTTAAGTATTTAGGTCAATATGTTGTAATTTTAGGTTTCTTAATATGACTTTAGGGTTTTAATTCTTTAAATTTATTTAACAACAAAAAATCCGTTTTAAATTGAAAAAATTTGATATTCCTACATATTATCAGAGTTCTATAATATCTAAAATTAAAGAAATTAGATATTTAAAAGATCCAAGAAAGATTGATAATTCTCCCACAAGATTAGATTTTGGTCCTGTTATATTTTATGTAGCCAGACATTTTGGATTTTGTTATGGAGTAAAAAATGCAATCGATATTGCGTATAAAACAATAAATGAAAATCCTAAGAAAAGAATTTATTTACTTAGTGAGATGATCCACAATCCGAATGTAAATGCAGATCTGCAGGGAATGAATGTAAAGTTTATTATGGATACATCAGGTAATCAAATTATTCCTTGGGAGCAATTAACAAAAGAAGATATTGTTATTATCCCGGCTTTTGGAACAACTTTGGAAATAGAAAATAAATTAAACGAAATTGGAATAGATCCATATAAATATGATACTACCTGTCCATTTGTCGAAAAAGTTTGGAACAGATCATCTCAGTTGGGTGATGAAGAGAGTACTGTTATAATACACGGTAAAAATACACACGAAGAAACAAGAGCAACTTTTTCACACAGTATTAAAAATGCACCTTCATTAATTGTAAGAGATTTAAAAGAAACTGAATTTTTAGTCTCAGTAATTTTGAAAGAAAAAAAAGAAGAAGACTTTTATGAATACTTCAAAGGTAAATATTCTAAAAGTTTTGATGTGTCTAAAGACTTACAAAAAATTGGCGTTGTAAATCAAACCACAATGCTTGCCTCAGAAACATCTGCAATTGCAACACTTTTGAAAGGTACAATGATAAAAAAATATGGACAGGAAGAAATTGAAAAACATTTTGTAGATACCAGAGACACACTATGTTATGCAACAAATGATAATCAGAATGCTACATATACTTTGTTAAAACAAAAAGCTGATTTTGCAATTGTAGTCGGTGGATATAACAGCTCAAACACAGGACATATTGTTGAGCTTTGTAATGAGAAGATAAAAACCTACTTTATCTCTGATTCAAATAAAATAATTGATAAGAAAAACATTTCACATTTTGATCTAAAAAATAAAAATGAAGTTTTAACAGAAAATTATTTACCGGAAAAAGAAAAGATAGAAATACTTTTAACAAGCGGTGCATCCTGCCCGGATGCAGAAGTAGATAGAGTTATGTTAAAATTATTAGCAATGTTTGATAATACTAACAATATTGATGGTGTTGTCAAACAAATAGCTAATTAGTTAACATTTACAAAATTTGATTGTAAAACTTCTTTTGTTTATTGTTTTTTGATCCAACTATTAAATTTATCAATTGCTTCACCACACTTTCCTAAATAAATTGATATAGCAATATTTAACAACTCATCATTTCTTTATACATTAGCATATAAATAAACTTATAAGGAATAAAGTAAATCATGACTATTATCGTTCCCTTTATTCTTCAGTCTGCAACTCTAATACTTTTTTATAGGATGTAGTTTCATCAATTTGAGCTTTGCTTATAGTTGATATAAATAATGCAGTTATAATTACAACAAATAACTTAAGTTGATTTTTCAACTTTTATATCATTCTATATAAAACTATTTTTTTATATCTTATATTAAAAGAAAAATATTATAAACAGTTAATATTTAGTTATCTTTTCCATTGCAATATCAAAGCCTGAAATTAATTCTTTAAATAATTCATCGACTGAAAGTATATTTTTAATTAAACCGGAACTTTGTCCGGCTTCTAATTCTCCTTCAATTTCATCACCCTCAAAAATTCCCAGCCTTTCTCTTTTTTTACCGAGCAGTTCCTTAAGTTGATCTTCATTCCACCCACTTTGCTCTGCTTTATAAGAACGGTCAGCAAAATCATTTTTTAACATTCTTACAAGTCCAATTTTCTTATATGCAAGTATTGTGTCATTATCTTGTGCTTCAACCACTCTTTTTTTGTAGTTAGTATGAGCTGAAGATTCAATAGTTGCCGCAAACCTAGTCCCGATTTGTACACCTTCAGCACCTAAAGATAAAGCTGCTAAAATACCTCTCCCGTCAGCAATGCCCCCTGCAGCAATAACAGGTATCTTAACTGCATCAACTACCTGAGGTATTAAACACAATGTAGTTGTTTCATCAATTCCATTGTGTCCACCTGCTTCTACGCCTTCTGCAACTACTGCGTCACAACCGGCTAGTTCTGCCTTCAATGCAAATTTTACAGAGGGCACAACATGCACAACAATAATATTATTATCTTTTAATTTTTGTATAAATGTTTTTGGATTTCCGGCAGAAGTAAAAACTACTTTTATATTATTTGAAATACAAACATTAACCAGATCTTCAGCATCTTTTCTCATTAAAGGTATGTTTACACCAAAAGATCTTTCTGTTGCATTTTTACATTTTAATATATGTTCTTCTAATAATTCAGGTTTCATTGAACCAGAACCGATAAGTCCTAATCCACCATTATTAGAAACAGCAGATGCTAATTTCCAACCTGAAACCCAAACCATACCGGCTTGTATTATTGGATGTTTTATTCTAAATATCGTTGTAATTCTATTATTTATCTTCATATAGAAACTGTCCGTTTTAATTTGTTAATAAAAACAAGATTAAGTAATTTTAAATTTATACTCAAACAAAATAATCAATTATGAGAGCAATTATACCTGTTGCTGGAATAGGAAGCAGATTAAAACCACATACTTATACTATACCTAAAGTTTTATTGAATGTTGGTGGTAAACCCATATTAGCACACATTTTAGATAAATTAATATCTGAAGATATTTCTAAAGCTACATTCGTTATTGGTCACCTAGGTGATCAAATTAAAAAGTATGTAAAGAAAGAATACCCTCAAATTAAAAGCGAATTTGTAATTCAAAAAGAACTTGGGGGATTGGGACACGCAATTTACACAGCAATACCTACTTTTGATGATAAAGATATTTTTATAATTCTTGGGGACACAATCTTTGATGTAGATTTAAAAAAAGTTTTTAACAATAATTCTTCAATGATTGGTGTTAAAGAAGTTGCAGACCCCAGCAGATTTGGAGTAGCAATTGTTAAAAATGGAAAGGTTGAAAAGCTTGTTGAAAAACCAAAAGATAAAATTTCTAACTTAGCAATTGTAGGGCTTTACTATATATCAAATGCAAAAGTATTGGCTGATTGTTTGAAAGAGATGGTAAAAAATGATGTTAGAACCAATGGAGAGTTACAACTTACTGATGCATTACAGATGATGCTTGAAAAAAATGAAAGGATAAGTACTTTTTCTGTTGAAGGCTGGTACGATTGTGGTAAACAAGAAACTTTACTTGAAACTAATAGAATTTTGTTGGATAATAAATCCACTAATAAAAAATTCAGCAATGTTGTAATTAATAACCCGGTTTTCATTGCTGAAGATGCAGATATAAAAAATTCTGTAATTGGTCCGTATGCAACTATTAGCAAAGGATGTAAAATATTTGATTCAATAATTAAAGATTCCATTATTGGAGAAAAATCAGAGATTATAACTTCTTTGTTGAATGAGTCAATTATTGGTAATAATACAATAATAAAAGGAAGTTATAAAAAACTTAACACTGGAGATTCAACTGAGATAGAAATTCATTAAATTTATGATTCATTTTTTAGAGGAAAAACATGTCATACTTTTTTACTTCAGAATCCGTTTCAGAAGGACATCCTGATAAAGTTTGCGATGCTATATCTGACGGAGTTCTAGATGCAATTTATAAAATTGATAACAAAGCAAGAGTTGCTTGCGAAACTTTTGTAACTACAGGAATGGTTCTTGTTGGTGGTGAAATTACTACTGATGCATATATTGATATACAGGAAATTGTACGCAATACAGTTAAAAAAATCGGTTATACAAAAGCAGAATATAAATTTGATTCTGAATCTTGTTCAGTATTAAATGCTATCCACTCTCAATCACCAGATATTGCTATGGGTGTTGATACCGGCGGTGCAGGGGATCAGGGAATTATGTTTGGATATGCATGTGACCAGACTCCGGAATTAATGCCAATGCCTATTATGTATGCTCATAAATTAGTTAAAAAACTTGCTGATATAAGAAAAAGAAATAACGGTTTGATGCCTTACCTAAGACCGGATTCAAAATCACAAGTTACAATAGAGTACGATGAAAATAACAAACCTTTAAGAGTTGATGCTGTTGTTATATCAACACAGCACGATGGAAATGTAAGACAATCAACTATTAAAAAAGATGTTATAAAAAATGTAATTAAAAAAATTATACCTGCAAGATACATTGATAAAAACACTAAATATTTTGTAAATCCAACCGGCAGATTTGAAATTGGCGGACCTCACGGTGACAGCGGTTTAACCGGTAGAAAAATTATTGTTGATACATATGGAGGATGGGCTCCTCACGGCGGCGGTGCTTTTTCAGGTAAAGATCCATCCAAGGTTGACAGAAGTGCAACATATGCTGCACGTCACATAGCTAAAAATGTTGTAGCTGCAAAGCTTGCTAAAGAATGCATGGTTCAATTAGCTTACGCAATTGGTGTTGCTGAACCTGTATCTGTTTTTGTTGATACAAAAGGAACAGGAGTAATACCGGATAGTAAAATATCAAAAATGATAATGAAAGAAGTGGATCTTACACCAAAAGGAATAATTAACAGATTAAAATTAAGAGCTCCAATTTATCAAGCTACTTCTTCTTATGGTCATTTTGGAAGAAAAGAATTCTCCTGGGAAAAATTGGATCTTGTACCCAAATTTAAAAAGTATATTAAGAAAAAATAAAAGGAATAATATGAGTGAAGTTATGAATAATGATGTTAAGACTTTAAAGTATAAAGTTAAAGATATCTCACTTGCAGAATGGGGAAGAAAAGAGATTAAACTTGCAGAAGCAGAAATGCCTGGTTTAATGTCATTAAGAGAAGAATATGGCCAATCAAAACCTCTTAAAGGTGCACGTATTGCAGGTTGTTTACATATGACAATTCAAACAGCAGTTTTAATTGAAACTTTGATTGAATTAGGTGCAGAAGTTACCTGGTCATCATGTAATATATTTTCTACACAAGATCACGCCGCTGCTGCTATTGCTGCTGCAGGTGTTTCTGTTTATGCTTGGAAGGGAATGAATGCCGAAGAGTTTGATTGGTGTATTGAACAAACACTCTTTTTCGGTGATGATAAAAAACCATTAAACATGATTCTTGATGATGGTGGAGATCTTACAAATATGGTTTTGGATAAATATCCTGAATTAGTAAAAAACATAAAAGGAATTTCTGAAGAAACAACAACCGGCGTTCATAGGTTGTATGAAAGAATGACTAAGGGAACATTACCGATACCTGCAATTAATGTTAATGATTCAGTTACAAAATCAAAATTTGATAATAAATACGGATGCAGAGAATCATTAGTTGATGCTCTTAGAAGAGCTACTGATTTAATGATGGCCGGTAAAGTTGCAGTAGTTTGTGGATACGGAGATGTTGGCAAAGGTTCAGCTCAATCATTAAGAAGTGCAGGCGTTAGAGTTATAATTACAGAGATCGATCCAATTTGTGCTTTACAGGCAGCTATGGATGGATATGAAGTTAAAAAATTAATAAATTGTATTCACAGGGCTAATATTGTTGTAACAAGCACAGGAAATAAAGACATAATTACAGAAAAAGCATTCAGGCTATTGAGAGATAAAGCTATTGTATGTAACATTGGTCACTTTGATAATGAAATTGATATGGCTTGGTTGAATAGCAATTATGGAAAAACAAAAGTTCAAATCAAACCTCAGGTTGATATGTACAATATTGACGGTAAAGAAATTATTATTCTTGCTGAGGGAAGATTAGTTAACCTTGGCTGTGCAACAGGTCATCCTTCATTTGTGATGTCTAATTCATTTACAAATCAGACTCTTGCACAGATTGAACTTTGGAATAATGCTGATAAATATGAAAATAAAGTTTATATGCTGCCAAAATATCTGGATGAAAAAGTTGCAAGACTTCATCTTGATAAAATTGGTGTTGAATTAGACGAACTTTCAAAAGATCAAGCAGATTATATTGGTGTTAAGGTTGAAGGACCATTCAAACCTGATTATTACAGGTATTAAAAAAACCTAATTATAAAGCTAAGGCTCATTTTTAATGAGCCTTTTTTATTTTAAAAGATCATTTAAAGTATCTTCAATAGTTTTAAAATTAAACATAAAACCATTATTTAATAATTTAGCCGGTTTTGCTTTTTGACTTGCTACAATATTTTCTGCGGCTTTACCAACTACAATCCTTAATAAAAATGTAGGTACTTTAAAAATAGAAGGTCTATTTAAAACTTTTCCTAATGCTTTAGCAAACTCATTCATTGTAATTTGATTTGGTGCTACAAGATTTACCGGTCCGGTAATATCTTTATTATCAATGATAAAGAGTATAGATTTTATTTCATCTTTAATATGTATCCAAGGGAACCATTGTTTACCACTTCCTAATGGACCACCCACAAAAAGTTTAAAAGGCAGCAGCATTTTCTTTAAAGCACCACCTTCATTTGCTAAAACAACTCCCGTTCTTATAACAGCAAGCTTTATATTTTCTTTCTCAACTATTTTAGATGCATTTTCCCATTCCGCACATATTTTTGCCAGAAAGTCACTTCCTGCTTTTGAATTCTCATCCAGCACATCATTTTTAACATTTCCGTAGTAGCCAATTGCTGAAGAAGAAATAAATAGCTTTGGCTTTTCTTTGCAATCACATATAGCTTTAGATATTAATTCGGTTACAACTACACGGCTATTTCTAATTTCTTTTTGATATTTCTTTGTCCACCTTTTACTGCCGATTGGTGCACCGGCTAGATTTATAACAACATCAAATGAATTTATTTTCTTTTGTAATAACTCAGCTGAGTTATAATTCCAAGTAAAATACTCGTTATAAAAAGGGAGCTTAGTTTTAGAATTTTCAGAATTTCGTGAAACTAATAGTAAATAATCACCTCTTTTTTTTAGTTCTTCTGCTAAAGTTCTACCGATTAATCCTGAACCGCCGACTATTGCTATCTTCATATAGTATAATTTTATTTTTTGTTATTAAAAATCAAATTGAATATATTATTAGTAATGTGTAATTTCAATAAATTTCATAAAAAGATTTATCAAATTTAAGTAAAAGTAATTTCTACCGGAGAAAGAAATGGGTTTATTCAACTCAAAAGAACTGGAAAAATTAAGAACTGAAAATCAAGAATTAAAAACTAAGTTCCATTTTATGTATGAGAAGGAGAATCAGGCTGAACTTCTCAAAAAAACATTAATTAATCTTAAAAAGGAAATTGCTGATACTAATAAATCAAAAAATAAATTAATGAATGAAATAGAGGAGTTAAAGCTAAAGCATAAAAGATCTGAAAGTGATGTTGATCAAATGAATAAATTAATTCTTGAACTTGATAAAAAGAAATTGGAATTAAAAGATACCGTTAGCTCTTATGATAGTAACCTTAAAGATGTTTCTGAAATTTTAGGTGAAAGTGATATAAATTTTGACGATGATATTACAAATATTAAAGAAGCCAAAACCGCTGATGAAATTGAATCTTTTATATCAAACTTAAAAAATAGATTGGTAAACTTTAAGGAAGCTGAAGAAAAGTTAAATAAGGTAATAGAACTAAAGAATTTAGAAATAAATGATCTGGAAAATAAACAAGAAAGACTTAATACTGAGCAAAATGAAATTGAAACAAAACTTGAAGAAAAAAGAGCTAAGCTAAAAGAAGAAGAAGAAAAATATGAAATAGAAATAAATAAAAACAAACAAAAAATTGAACAACTAGAAAATAAAGAAGAAGAATTATTAAAAGCACAAAATGATCTGGAAACTAAGAAAAATGAACTCAGCGAAATAATTGAAGAAATAAATACTGATGTAAAAAATAAAAGAGAGGTAAAGGGTTCTCTTGAGGTAGAGTCATTAAATTTAGAAAAACAGATAAAAGATCAGAACAAAAAGATTACCCAAGCTCAAGAAAAGTTTGCTACGCTGGATGAAAAAACAAATCAAAGTGAAAAAAGATTATATGAAATTGAGCAATCTTTGGAGATAAAGGCAAAGAAACTTTCCTCTATTAATACAGAAATACATTTACACGAACAGAAATTAGAAAAAATAAAAGATGAAATTGACAGTATAAAAACTGAGAAAGAAAAATTAGAGGCAGATATAATAGAACAAAATAATACAATTAGAGGATTTGACACAAAAGTTGAAAAATTAAAAGAATTGTGTGCTTTATTGGAAACAAGAAGAGGCGAAATAGAGAAAGGTAATCTTGCCCTTGAAAATCGTTTTACAAATATGTTCCAAAAATATAATTCTGAATTAAATAAAATAAATAAGAAGAGAAATTTACTTGAAAAGATAGTTCTGGCCAAAGAACAAGAAATTGAAACTAAAGATCAGGAATTATATGAGAAGATTGCTTCATTAGAAGAAAGTGAAAGGGTCTTAAATTTACGTCAGGTGGAAGTAGATTCCTTAGAAAAACATATTAAGACTTTGACGGAGAAAAAAGATTATCTGTCTAATGAGATCAATATAAACTCAAGAGAATATGACAAACAGATAAAACAAAAAGAGATGTTAAAAAGTGAGGTTCAACTTCTTGTTAATAACAAAAATAATATTGATAAGGATCTACAAAACCTTGTGGATGTGATGGTATCAAGCTATAACCGCTCAGAGGAAAGGAGAAAAGATTTAGAAAAAGATATAAAACTATATGACGAACAACTTGATACCTTTAAAGAAAAAATTAACGAATCAATGAATGAAATGCTGGAGATACAATCTAATGTTAGCGGTTTAAAATTAGAACACGAAGAATTAAGATCAAGTATTTCAAAATTAATTAAGACAAAGAAAAAACTTCATGAAGATATCTCTAAATATCAGGATGTTGTCCAAAGATATCAAAGTATAAAAGAGAAATTAAAAATAGAACAGGCAATTGCAAAAAATAAAGAGTTACCCGGACCATTCAAAGGTAAAAATGTTAAATCCGGTATTTCTTTGGATAAAGAATCAGAATCACATCAGAGATCAAAATTATTTAAGATATAATTTATTTCTGAGGAACTGATTTTAAAAATGTACCGAATTGTTTTTGCTCTTCAAGTCTGCAAGACCAAACTAGTTTGTCATTCCATACAGTAATATCGGGACATCCGTCACACATATTTTGTTCGCCGTCTATTCCGAAATCAACCGGTTGTATAAACATTATTGTTTGCAAATGAAGTCTTCTAAAAATATTTAATGGATTTTTTAAACAACTAAGTAAATATTTTTTGGCTGTTCTTCTTGTGGCTTTATCAAAAGGTGCTATTAGAAAAATTGATTTACCCATTTTTGATAATTTAGGAGAGGCATATGATAAATATGTTCCTTTGAAAAAATGAAATGAAGACATTACAAATTCTATATACTTTGGACCTAAATAACCCATAATTTTTTTCTTTGTTCCAACTCTTTCTGTTAATAACCATTTAAATGAGTCTGGCTGATCGGTGCCGTTCAAATATGCAGAAGGAGTAAATTCAGGATATATTTTTCTAATTTCATCCAATACATCCTGAGCTTTTATATCAATTTTTCTTTCTGTGTCTGAATGGTATTTTATATTTTGCCAGTCAACTTTTTGACCTCCAGCAAACCAATCAAATTTCATTTGAGGTACCACATGCCTGAACATTATAAAAACCATTGTGTGCACTATATCTATATGTTTTTCAGCCCATTCAACTAATTGAGGGACATATTCTAGTGTATCTTCATAAACCGTTGAATTAAAAGAGCAGCTCATACCACCAACATCTGCAACCATTTTTGCATAATGAAGACGAAGTTCATTTAATTCAATTTCATTTTTTCCTTTCCATTTACCGGGTCTTCCTTGCTTGCTGTCAACGTGAAAAGTAAATCCAAAAACACCTGCATTCTTAAGATCAATTAAAAATTCTTTGGTTAAAGCCAAACCATTTGTATTAATAATGGGTTTTATTCCTCTTGATTTTATTTCTTTTACTAATTCAATTATGTTGGGATACAGAAGCGGATCACCGCCTGCAATAGATATGCAATCTGAATTTCTAAGTTTTTCAAAAATATCTAGCTCGTGTTTTACTTCTTCAAAGGATTTATGAGAATTTTTTGTGTTATCACGGTAACATCCGTCACAAGCTAAATTACATTGTGCTGTGGGTTCTAACCAAGAAATTGCATTGTCAGGTAAAGTCCAAGGCAGGCGATAAAGTTCTTTGTGGTTCAGTAAATGATTTTCCATATCAATCTCCCAATCATAATAAAATATTAATTGTTCTAAATAATTAAAATTAGGGAAAAATACAATATAAAAGATTATTACA
>Ga0210038_1001335_pt1 | contig 12481 bp, 9 predicted proteins | sample CryGeyCG2114_020_FD_183970 | JGI IMG/M metagenome (GOLD analysis project Ga0210038, IMG submission 183970) | Groundwater microbial communities from aquifer - Crystal Geyser CG15_big_fil_post_rev_8/21/14_0.20 (SPAdes) (version 2) | ecosystem: Environmental > Aquatic > Deep subsurface > Groundwater... | reverse complement strand
TTTACCAAATGTGATTATTCCGGAATATGTTTTTGGTAAGTCCTGATATTCAGAAATTGATTTTGTCATTTTACCGGTACAGATAATTAATAGACCTGTTGCCATCGGATCAAGAGTGCCTGCGTGTCCTACTTTTTTTACTTTTACAGCTTTTCTTATTTGGTGAACAACTTTGAATGATGTCCAGCCTTTAGGTTTGTCAATTAGAATTGTCTGCCCCGATTGAAAATCTAAATCAGTCTTCTGCTGTGTTAATTTCGTTATCATTTTCCCTGTCACTCTGTGAGTGAATCTTCTTTATCAATCCTTCTATCTTCTCTACATAATCCTGTGTATCGTCAATATAAAAATCCAGTTCGGGACAAAATTTTAAACTAATCCTGTGCGCAAGTTCTGATCTGATAAACTTTACATCTTTTTTTATTTTGTCCAGAACAAAACTTCTGTTTTCTTTTTCAAATACAGAAAGGTAAACTTTAGCTCGTTTCAAATCTGGAGAAGCAATAACTTTTGTTATTGTTATAAAACCTAATGCTGAATCTCTGAGTTTAAAAAGAAAAATATTGCTTAATTCTTCTTTTAAAAGTTTTTCCACTTTATCTATTCTGTGAGTAGACATAATATTTATGAGGTAATATTGAGGAAATTAAACAAGCTTTTTCTTTGTCTCTATCATTTTATAAGCTTCAATAATATCTTTTACTTTTATGTCATTATAATTATTGATGCTAATTCCGCATTCGTAACCTGCATCCACTTCTTTTACGTCGTCTTTAAATCTCTTAAGAGCATTTATCTCACCCTGATGAATAACAATTCCGTCTCTAATTAATCTAACTTTATTATTTCGGGTTACCTTACCTTCAAGCACATAACAGCCTGCAACTGTACCAACTTTAGGTACTTTAAAAATATCTCTTACTTCAACTGTTGAAGTAACTTCTTCAGAAATAATCGGTGAAAGCAAACCTTCAAGAGCTGATTTTACTTCGTTAATAGTATCATAAATTACATTGTATAATCTTATATCTACATTTTCTTTTTCAGCTAATTTTCTTGCATTCAAATTCGGGCGAACATGGAAACCGACAATAATTGCATTGGATGCCGAAGCAAGCAGAACATCGCCCTCTGATATTCCACCAACTCCTTTATGTATAACTCTAACCTTTACTTCTTCAGTTGATAATTTCATAAGAGAATCTGAAAGTGCTTCAATTGAACCGTCAACATCGCCTTTTACAATAAGAGGAAGTTCTTTTACTCCGCCAATGCTTATTTGTTTTGCAATTTCATCTAATGTAATATGATGAATTTGTTTCTGATCTTGTTCTCTTTTTAACTGTTGTCTTTTTAATCCGACTTCTCTTGCTTGTCTTTCTGAGTCCACAACAATAAATGAATCACCTGCCTGTGGAGCTCCTTCAAAACCGAGTACCTGCACGGGTGTGGATGGTGGGGCTAATGTTAGTTTTTTACCTCTTTCATCAAACATTGCTCTTACTTTACCCTGATAAATACCTGCAACAAAAGGATCACCAATTTTCAGAGTTCCTTTTTGAACTAAAATAGTTCCGGTAATTCCTCTTCCTTTATCTAATTGTGATTCAACAATAATACCGCGGGCTTTTCTGTTTTGGTTTGCTTTAAGTTCCAATATCTCGGCTTCAAGTAATATAGTTTCCAAAAGTGTATCAATGTTCTTCCCGGTTTTTGCAGATATTTCTACGCACTGATATTTACCGCCCCAGGATTCAACCAATATATTTCTATCAGCTAATTGTTGTTTAATTTTTTCTGAATTAGCGCCGGGTTTATCAATTTTATTTATTGCAATAACTATTGGAACATTTGCAGCTTGTGCGTGATTTATAGCCTCTACAGTTTGAGGCATAACTGCATCATCAGCAGCTACAATAAGAACTACAATATCTGTTGCCTGAGCTCCTCTTGCTCTCATTGCTGTAAAAGCTTCGTGCCCGGGTGTATCTAAAAATGTAACATATTTTCCATTGCCAGCATCTACTTTATAAGCTCCAATATGTTGAGTAATTCCACCTGACTCACCACCAACAACATTTTCTTTTCTAATATAATCCAATAGTGATGTTTTACCGTGATCTACGTGTCCCATAATTGTTACAACAGGTGACCTTGGTTCAAGAGTGTCCGGTTCATCCGGTGTGTCCGTCAATACATCTGAAGTAAACTCTTCAACAAACTCAACCTCAAAACCAAATTCATCTGCTACCAATGTAATTGTTTCAACATCAAGTCTTTGGTTTATGGAAACCATAATACCGAGTTCCATACATTTTGCAATTACATCACTAACCGGAACTTCCATTAAATTTGCAAGTTCATTAACAGCACTGTATTCGGTAACTTTAATAATAGAAGCTTCAAGAGATTTTTGTTCCTGCTGTTTTACTTCTTCTTCTTCTCTTTCTTTTCTTTTTTTCTTTCTGTGACTTGCTCTTGAAGCAGATGTTGTAGTATCGTCAATGCTGAGCATTGTTTTTCTGATCGCAGCTTTTACATCTTTTTCATCTATTTCAAATTTCTTAATTCTTTTTTTCTTTTTAGCAGGTATTGTATCATTTTCTTCTTGAGTCTTTTTCTTCTTTCCTTTTAATCTTTTCTTCTTTTTACCCTTAGCATCTTTAGTTTCTTTTTCTTCTTTTGTTTGTTTTACATCTTTTTTCTTTGTCTTTGCTTCTTCAAGATCCATTTTGCCTACAACGGTTAAACCTTTTTTCTTAGAGATAGCATTTTCAGCAGGCGTTTTAAATTTCTTTGTTTCAGTAATTTCTTCGGTGGGTTCTTCTTTAACAGGTTTTTCTTGTTTTTCTTCTTCTATTGCTTCAACTGTTTCTGTTTTTTTCTCTTCTTTCTCTTTTACTGCCGTGTCTTCGGTTTCGGTTAGGGAATCATCTTCTTTTTCAATTCTTTCTTTTTTAAACTCTGCTATTTTCTTATAATGCTTTTGTGCTTTATCAATATCTTTTTTATAATGATTGGTTATTTCTTCTATCATATCATCATCTAGTGTTGACATGATAGTTTTTACCTTATAATCTTTCTTTTTAAGGAATTCTAATAATTCTTTAGCTGAGAGATTATACTCAGAAGCAAATTTGAATAGTTTAAGTTTTTTTGGTTTTGTCTCAGCCATATTATCTGTTTTTATTTATAAACAATTTATTCATATTGAGATTTTATTAACTCAATTATTTCTTCTATTTTTTCGTCAGTTAATTCTTCAATTTCATTTAATTTCTTTTCTTTTGCGGCTTTGAGAACTTCCAAGGCTGTATCATATCTATTATTAATAAGAAGATTATATGTTTCTTCTCCAAGTTCTTCTTTAAGATCTATAAGCTCCATATCTTCTTCGTATTCTTCTAATGGAGTTTCTTGTCTCAATATATCAATTTCATAGCCGGTAAGTTTAATTGCCAAACGGATATTAACACCATTTCTTCCCACTATCAATGAAACCTGATCATTATCGGCAGTTACAACTGCTTTTCTTTCTTCTTCATCCAGTTCTATTTGCTTTAGTTTTGCAGGTGCCAATGCTCTTTGTATCATTATCATAGGATCTTCAGAATAATTTATTACATCAATATTTTCATTATTCAATTCCCTTACTATTGCATGTATTCTAACACCTTTCATTCCAACACAGGCACCAACTGCATCAATTCTGTCATCGTGGGATTCAACAGCAACTTTAGCTCTTTCACCGGGTGATCTTGCAATGCTTTTAATATCAATAATACCATCATAAATTTCAGGTATTTCAATTTCAAATAATCTTTGTAAAAACATATTGTCTGAACGAGAGATTATTATAACAGGTCCGCTTGGAGTTTTTTTAACTTCTTTTATAATCGCTCTTACTGTATCACCTTTTCTATATCTTTCAAATGGAATCTGTTCTTCACGAGGAAGCAAGAGTTCTCTTTTGTTGTGGTTTACAAGTATATCATTTCTTCTTGTTTGATAAATATCCCCAACAACAATTTCGCCAACAAGTTCTGAATATTCATTGTACACAACTTCTTTTTCAATCTCTCTTATTCTTTGATTTAGATTTTGTTTTGCTAATGTTATTAATCTTCTGCCAAAAGAAGCAAGATTTAATGTTTCAACATAATCATCACCTATTTCCAAGTTTTCAGTATTACCTTTTTTGTTTACCTCAGCAAGTGTTATTTGTCTGTTAGGGTCTTCAACTTCTTCAACTATTTCTCTTTCTAAATATATTTCAATATCACCTCTGTCCATATTAACTACAACATCGTAAGTCGCTTCTTCACCGTATTTCTTTTTTACAAGCATTCCGAATATATCCTCGATAATACCTGCCAAAACATCCTTGTCCATACCTTTTTCACGCACCATTTGTGCAAATGATTCAACTATGCCTGAGTTCATTTATCCTGTCTCCGTTAAGTGTTTTTCATCCATTTGGTGAAAAACTAAATATTACTTTTGCTTTTTTTATGTTATTAATATTAATTTTTATTTCAGTTTTATTCTGATCAAAAAATAAATTGTTATTTAAGATACTTTTTAATGTCCCTTTAAACTTCTTTTTTTCACCATTCTCTTCATAAACAACATCTAAATTTCTGCCAATATGTTTATAGTATTGATCAATAAACTTTAATGAATATTCAGAACCGGGTGAAGAGACTATCAATTTGTAATCATCATTTTCATTAATAATTTCATTCAATTTTTCGGTAATATTTCTGCTTATAATAGCACATACTTTTGCTGAAACATTTTCCTTTCCGTCAATAAAAATTTCAAGTACTCTTTTTCTTGGTGTTCCTCTGTAAATAAAATCTATAAGAAAAAAACCATGTTCTTTTGCTGCATTTTCGGCTATTTGCCTAACTATATTTTCGTCTTTAAATTTCATACAAACAAAAATCGCCCGTAAACGGGCGAATTAGAGTATGAAAAATAGTATTAAATAATTGAATAAGCAAGAAAAGTATTTAGGTTAAATTCTTTACAAACCAGTCCTGGAGACTTTTAAGTTTTTTGTAGGTTTTTAAGGTGTTTTATATCTGTTATTTTATTATCTAAGTTTATTCTTACCTCAACAATTTCTTTTTAAGAAAATTTATTTTTTCTTCTGTATGAATTTTTTCTTTATCATTTAAGTTTAATGCTGAGATGTCATTATATTCTGCAAGGGCTTCTTCATATAAATTTTTACTTATCAAAAGATCAGCAAAAAAAATTCTATAGTTTGTTAAAGATTTTGTGTCAGGATATTTTCTGTATGTTTCCATTGCTTCAACAATTGAACTTTCAGTATACCCGTTTTCTGCTAATTGCTTTGCACCGTTTAATCTCATTATTCCAAAATTTGTTTCGTCAATTATCGTTTTCGTATTCCCGTTAATCTCTTTCCCATAAACTGCAGTGTTTGATGAATTTATTGTTTTATCTATTTTGTCAGGAACATTTATTAAATTTTCCATAGCAAGAGCCAGTAACAGTTCATCAATGGTAAGTTTTTTAATTCCTTTTAATGACACAATTGACGAATTATTTATCTTTATTTTTGCTTGCCCAAGCATTAAAACTATATTAGAATTTTTTGAAGTCATTATAGTTGCATTATTATCTAATTGGGTTTTGTTATCAACATTTTGCCATTTTTCACTTATACCAATTTGAGCTTTAACATCTCCGTTAACTTTCACAATTACAAAATTTTGTGCAGATAAATATCCGCTTATAAATAAAATTATTATTAATATTTTTTTCATTTTCTTTACCTTTAAATTTTTTTATTGAACATCAATGATTTCAACCCTGCCTTTTGCAAGCCCAAGATTATCAAAAGCTTCATTGTTAAATTTTTCTATTCCAAGTTCCCAGGCTTTCATAAAATCTGTTAAAGAGGTTGTTTCAATTGCAATCCAAACCTGATCTTCACCTTTATTATTTTTTCTTATAAAATATTTTCTGTCGTTTTCAGTAATCCATTTTGCATTTTGTGGTGATAGTTCTGTGTTGAATAATAAATTCACATGTCCTAAACCCTTATCAGGTTTATAATCAACTAAAGCTGTTTGAATTCCTATGTTTTCCAAAACTGCACTATAAAGAACACTAAGATCATCACAATCACCGCCTTTTAATTCAATTGTTTGGTGTGGAAATTGTACATAATCTGATGTAGCATTAGGATCAGCTACATACACAAACTTTTTAACAATATTGTCAAAAAGAATTTTAGCCTTATAAAATGTAGAAAGAGAATATACAAGTGTATCCAACATGTTTTTGTTTTCGCTTAATATTTCTTTAGCATATTTTATTATATAATCAGCATCCCTTTTAATAAATTCTTTTAAGTGTATAACTTTTCCATCCCAAGCATTAATTTTATTTATTAAAATTGGTTTTTGATATTTGTCATCGTTCTCATCGGTTTTTGTGCTGATATAAAAATCAACATAAGAGACAGTGTTTTTTGTGTTTGAATATGAGTCTGGAACGATAGTAAAAAAAGGGATATCTACAGTATCGTGTGCATTTACAAAAACATCAGGTGAATAAATAATATCTCTATTAAAACCAATAATTTTAGAAGAAGGTTTTACTGAAATTTTTTTATCGGTCTGGTTAACAACCTTACCTACGGCAAATGGTTTGTTTAAATAAATATCTTCAAATGCCGGAAATATATCTTGCACAATTTTAAGATTTATTATTTTAGCTTTTTCTTCGGCAATTGTATTTAGCCTAAAAGAAATTGTTAGAGCAGCTTTATCAAAGCTGTATCTATTGTTAAGTATATTTTTTATTCCTTCAGTTTCAAATACCGAAAAAGATTGAGAAATATTTTTGCCTCTGAAATATTTAACGCCTGAAAGTGTTATACCAAATACTTTTGTTTGATATGAAATTGCCGGAACAATACCCGCAATATATGGGGTTTGATCTTTGTCGTGTAAAGCAGAAACACTTAAATTTAATGAAGCGTTTTCAAAGTCCATCCCTGTGTTAAACCCTGCCATAAAAGAATTTGAAGTTTCATAAATAAAATTGAGGTTTAATTGTTTATAGGGGGAGATTGTAACTCCAAACTGTGCGCCTTTTGGTCTTTTAATTTCATATTCTGAATTATTTGAAATATTTTTATTTGTTTTTAAATCAATTAAATTTATTGAAGCTACCGATAGAGACAAATATTCAACAGGTGTAAAATTTATGCCTATATCTGTTTTCCAAAAACTTGAGTTTTCTGTTTCTGTTTTAAGATTAAAATAAAGCGAATCAGAAAAAATAGGCTCAACAACTTCATTTTTAAATTCTTGATTAAATAATCTTGTTGTAAATCCAATACTTAAATTTTTATATATTTGATATGAATACCCAACGCCAAAAATTTCTTTATAAGAAAACTTTGAATTTAAGGTTTGAGTGCTTGAATCTTCTAAGACAAAAGATTGCCCCGAAATAAAGAAAAAATCTTTTTGGTAGCCCGGTGTATATCTTAGATAAAAATTTGATCTATCTAAAGTTTTTGTGAGTGATAATAAATATAAATTTGATGTTGTAGAGTTGGCAAATTCTCCTCCGTAAGATAGATCAATTCCCCAATCCTTTACATTAGAAAAGTTGGATGTATTACCGTCTATGCTGTTGGACATTATGTTTGCTTTCTTGTTCATGCTCCAAAAGCCATTTAATCCAAAAGAATTTTGAGAATAAATTTTTAATGAATATAAAAATAAAATCAACGATATTGTTAAGACTGATTTTCTCACTATATATTAATAATTATTGTATGAATGCTTTGTGAAAATACCTTCAAACGATTACTTCCGCTTCCGCTATCAAACTCAATTCTCCTTATAAATGTAAAAATTATTTTGTCGAATCTTTCAAACGGAATTGAATTTAAAAGCTGAGCGGGAACTACAAATTTGCTGTCATCTCTTGTCTTTAAGCTATATAGTGGAAATGAAATATTTTTGCCCTTAACAATTGCACCTAAAACAATTTCAATTTTTTGACTGCCGGTTCCGTTCCATTCCAAAACAGCTCTTAAGTTTTTTGCATTTTTATTTCCGTTAAAAGTAACCTTTCCTGTAATTTTTTCAGGAGTAGGAATTAGAAAAGATGTCGGTAAACCTTTATCAGGATTTAATTGGAAGGAAATGTTAGATTTAAAATTATAACCAAACGGATCAACAGCGTTCTGTCTTCCTGAAAAAACCACATACTTTGAGCCAAGGATTGTGTCTATTACTGAACTTCCGTTTCTAAATTTTATTTCAAGTGGTCTTATTTTAGCTGTTATTCCATTAAATTTTACCTGCCCGGGTAGAACCGTATGAAAACCAACAACATCACCGTGCATATTTTTAACAGGAGTAGTTTTATCAAAGAAAACAGCCTGAGCCAAAGAAGTGTTTGTGATTGAATTATTATTAGAAATTTTTGTTCCGGTTAAAACTATAACACTTCCAAAATTATGCAGTCTTTGTGCAACACCGGTTGAATCAAAACCATTGCTATAAAATTCATCTTGTATATCCTTTGTAATAATTTCAACATCAACCTGGTCCTCTGTTGTTGTGTTGTTATCAATAACTAATTCAGTTGGTGCGGGTGTGTCGCATCCGTTATAAATTAGACTAAGCGCCAGAAGCGCTATTGATAAAATAAATTTTGAAATTGTTTTTTTCATTTTGTATGTCTTTTTAATTTAGCATTCTAGTTTAATCTCTTGAATTCAATTACATTATTAAATTTATAAAATTGTTTATTAAAAGAGAATGCCCATTTAAGGGCACCCTCTCTATTGTTTTACCCCTAATTTGCTCGGACAATATATGGTATTCCCCAAGTTTTAGATTCAACAGGCGCAGCATCATCAAATATTACTTGTCTAGGGAATGCATTTATAATTGCATGATAATATCCCGGGAATTGGTGTGTCTTAAATTTCTTTTGATATATTTTATCATAAAAACTACCATTCTGAACTGATGATATTAGTTCAAATTTTCTTTTATCTCTATGTTGTCCAAATTTATTAGCACCATAAGTAACTGTAACAAAATCAGAATCAGCATAAGCACTTGTTACAGCAACTTCAATTACTACTTCTTCATTTCTTGCAACAACAGGTATTTGTCTCCATATTGGAAATTCTCTTGTTAGATAGAATTCGGTTGGATTTGTTATTACTAATTGGTCACCATTAGAATAAGTAACTGTTAACTTTGTAATATTTATATTATCGGTTAAAGTTCCACCTGCTGGTAATGATGCGGCAACTAAATGCCAGTTATTTAATGGAATATCGCCAATTTGTTTTTTAGCAAATATCAGATTTCTGGTCATTGTAGTAGAAAATGATTTTTCAATAAGTGTGTCACCTGCATTGCTTGTGAAAGAATCAGGTGGTGTATAAGATGCTTTAATATAAAGTACACCTTCAAATGTTTTTATCATTTTAACATAAGCTGTGTCCCCAACTTCATTAACTTCATAATTTTTACTAACAAGTCTCATTTTTTGGCCTACTCTAATCGGATAAATTTCCGTTAAAGTTTTACCCAAAAAAGACATTGCATCGTTTTCATTATAATTGGGTTCAAATGAACTAAGAGTTTCATCCTGATTAGCCAATGTTTCAAATACTGCAGGATCAGTAGTTGTGGTTGAGGAATTTATATCTGGTGCATTTACTGAATCTTTACATCCAGAGATAAAAATGACGAGACCAAGTATAATGTAAGCAACTATATACTTGATTAGGGTTGATTTGTTTTCCATAATGTTTCTCCTTTTAAATAAATTATTAAAAAATAAACTAACTTGTTCCATTTTTTCTGAATTTGATATTAAAATAATTGTGCCAAATATTTTGAAAGTTGTTATGTTATTGTTTTATAAAGCTTTAATTAAAAAGTTAAGTTATGAGAAGTGCCTGGTGCTAGTGTATAAACTGCCTGGTAATTATTAAGCCAGGCATATTGTTAAAACTAAATTGAACATATAATATATTAAATCGTCAATCCTTTTATAATTTAACTTGTATCTTTTTAATTTGGGTAAAGTTTAATTATTTTGTAAATGTTAAATATTATTAAAAAGAGAGCTTTTAATAATGTCTTATAGAGAACAAAAAAAATATCTGGAATTTTTAAAAAGTCACGAAAGAAAATTTACAGCAAAAGAATTGGAAGATTATAAAATGTTTGTAAAAAGACAGAAAGATGATGAGGATTTTGATTCTATTTCAATGAAAAGATTAAAAGAGATATATGACAAATACAATGTCTCTGTTGACAGATCAAAATTTGATTCTTTCTTCAAAAAATAATTTCTTCTGTTTCGTTAGCAACAATAAATTAAGTTATTAAGTATATATATATTTGTCTTTCACAATTTGTATTAAAAAAAAATAAAGTAAGATTTTTATAATTGAGGTTTTAATGGAAAAGAATAATTACAGTTTATTAAATAAAATATTTGCTGGTATTGTTTTTTTAATATCTACAATAATTTTATTCTCTACAGTTCAACCGTCAGTTTCATTTTGGGATGCAGGGGAATTTATTTCATCAGCATATTATTTGCAGGTTCCTCACCCGCCGGGCGCACCTTTCTTTTCAATAGTGGGTAGAATTTTTGCAATAGTTCCTTTTGTTGAAAATGTTGCTTTAAGAGTAAATACAATTTCGGTTTTGGCCAGCAGCTTTTCAATTTTATTTCTCTACTTAATTGCTGTTAAACTTATAAATAGTTTTAAGGAACACGAACATAAAGATCTTTTGGATGCTGTTTCAACTTTTCTTGCGGCAGCAATAGGTGCGTTGGCATTTTCGTTTAGTGATACTTTTTGGTTCAATGCTGTTGAAGCTGAGGTTTATGCAAGCAGTACATTACTTTTTTCAGCAATTACTTATTTGATGTTGAGTTGGTCAGAAAAAGCGGATAACGAGGATAATGAAAAATATATTTTGATGATTGCTTACTTAATTGGTATTTCAACCGGTGTGCATTTAATGAGTGTGCTTGCAATAGTATCTGTTGTAATGATGATAATGTTTAAAAAATATGTGGACAACGATGAAGCTCTAAAAAGTTCAATTTATATTTTATTAATTAATGTTGGTATTGTTCTAATTTTAGCATTTCTTCTTTGGGGAAATCAAACAAGAACTACTCCGCCATCCGCTGAAGAATATGCAGCATTTGACTCCAAATTTAAAATGATAATGGCTGCAGTTACAATTATTATAATGGGTGCTTTTTGGAAAAAAGTTTTCAGTAGAAATTCTATATATGTTCCACTAATGCTTGGTGGTGTGGCTTTATTTTTAACTTACCCGGGTATTGTTAAAATTTTACCTGGAATTATGGCAAATATTTCAGGTGATAATTCATTGGTTGCTGTATTGGTTTTTGCAATTATTCTTGGTCTCTTTGGATATGCTGTTCATTATGCTGTAAAGAATAAAAAACCAACTATGCATCTTGCATTTATGTCGTTGATATTTATTCTTCTAGGATTTACCTCTTACACAATGGTAATAATCCGTTCTAATCAAGATCCGCCAATGAATGAAAATGAACCTAATGATTTTACTGAGTTAGTTTCTTATTTAAACAGAGATCAATACGGTGACTTTCCCATTTTTGAAAGACGCTTTGCAACAGAACCGCATCAATTAGGAGTATATACTAATTATTCTAGTGAATTAGATTTTTGGTGGAAGTACCAAATGAATCATATGACTACAAGATATTTGCTTTGGAATTTTGCCGGAAGAGAAGGCTGGAATCAAGACGACGGACCAAACATTGCTCCATTTAACGGAATAGGAAATATACTGGGTAGTGCTTTTAATATTAGATTTGGTGGAAGTGCATCAACATCTCTCTACGGTATTCCTTTTTTAATTGGACTGCTGGGTATTTACTTCCATTTTAAAAAGGATTGGAAAACTGCAATTATATTTATGGTGTTGTTTATTTTTATGGGTTACTTTACAGCATTTTACCAAAACCAACAACAACCCCAGCCGAGAGAAAGAGATTATTTTTATGTCGGTGCATTTTTTATTTTTGGAATATGGATAGCTATTGGCTTTAGAGGACTGATAGATCTAATTCAGGAAAAACTGAAAAAAATCCAATTTAAAAAAGCTGCAATAATTACTGCTCTTGCTTTGGGTGTTGTTTTTATTCCTCTTAGAATGTTAGTTGCAAATTATAATACTCACGATAGATCCAACAACTGGGTTCCATGGGATTACTCATATAATATTCTGCAAAGCTGTGCACCTAATGCAATATTATTTACTAATGGTGATAATGATACCTTCCCTCTTTGGTATTTGCAAGATGTTGAAGGTATAAGAAGAGATGTGAAGATAGTAAATCTAAGTCTTGCAAATACTAATTGGTATATTAGACAATT
>Ga0210038_1001334_pt1 | contig 12487 bp, 10 predicted proteins | sample CryGeyCG2114_020_FD_183970 | JGI IMG/M metagenome (GOLD analysis project Ga0210038, IMG submission 183970) | Groundwater microbial communities from aquifer - Crystal Geyser CG15_big_fil_post_rev_8/21/14_0.20 (SPAdes) (version 2) | ecosystem: Environmental > Aquatic > Deep subsurface >... | reverse complement strand
GCAAACGGTATTCGTAACTCCGTTGGTTTTGATTGGAATCCAATTACTAACGAACTTTGGTTTACTGACAACGGCAGAGATATGCTGGGTGATGATATCCCACCAGATGAATTGAACAGAGCACCTGTAAAAGGATTACATTTTGGTTACCCGTTTTTCCACGGCAATAATATTTCTGACCCGGAATATGGACAAGGGAAAAATTCAAATGATTATATAACTCCTGTGCAGGAATTAGGGCCACACGTTGCTTCATTGGGAATGAGATTTTATACTGGAAATATGTTCCCTGCTGAATATAAAAACCAAATATTTATTGCCGAACACGGAAGCTGGAACAGAAGTGAGAAAATTGGTTACAGAATAACGGTTGTAAAATTAGTAGATAACAAACCTGTAAGTTACACACCATTTGTAACAGGCTGGCTGCAAGGTAATACTGTAAAAGGTAGGCCTGTTGATCTGCAAATTATGCCTGACGGTTCAATGCTTGTTTCTGATGATTATTCAGATGTGATTTATAGGATTAGTTATGATAAATAGTAATTATAGATATCATCTTTTTAAAAGATGATATCTATTCAAGGATAGATTATTTTTTTTCTTCATTACATTTCTTTCCAAAATTTTCTGCAAAATTCTTTATCATTTTTGAAATATCATTGTTTGAAGTAGAACGGAGATAAGTGTCTGCCATCTTTTGAAAGGTTTGATAAAAATGTACATTCATATCTTGGATCATCATTTCGTTTGTCCAAAGATCAATTCCCATTGTAACTTTATCTGTTTTATCCCAAACGGAAATCAGCATAGAATTACATTCTTTCTCGCCGTCAAAATTTGCATCGCTTGCATTCCATTTAATTTTTTTGGGAAGATTTTTTTCGTCCAGCTCAACTGTAAATTTAATTTCTGATTTTTTTAATTCCATAAACAACTCATTTATAATTCAAAACTTGTCCGCCGAAGCTTCAGCGTAGGCGGATTCATATTTAATTCAATATTCTTTATAAACAGCAAAACCTTTGTTAACCATAAGATCATTTACATTTATAATTTCATCTTCGTAAGGCAGCCATATTTCCCCCAGGTATCTTCCATATTTTCCTTTTTTATCCTTAAATGTTCCAATAATAATTTCTTTATCCAAAATTATTTCCCTCAAATAATCTCTTGATGCTAATCCTTTTTTCCTGCTCTTCCCTCTTATTTCAGGCGCATTAATTCTTATTAATCTTATTTTTTCACCTCTTACCCACGTATGTAAGCCAAGATCAATATCAACCGTACATGTGTCCCCGTCATAAACAGAAGTAACAAAAGCCTTATATTGGTATAAAACATTTTTCATAATAAAAACCCCTAATATTGTTTATTATTTTTTCTAATTTATTATAAATTGTATTAAAAACACAAATTATTTTATTATGTGCATTAAAAATATCCTCTTTTGTCTTTTGCTTATTTCTTCATTTTGTTCGGGTCAGAACCTTTTCGGAGTAGGTACTAAGATCGGCGCAGGCAATATTAAGGGTAATTCAATTGGAGTTACAAGCTATTATTTATCTTTCTTTGTTGACATACCAACACCTTTTACCAAAAAAATAAAACCAAGGCTGGGTTTTGTTTATGCAAAAGATATTGAAAGTATTTCCCCAGATAATTCTTTTGCTTATCATTCATTTTTAAAGGGATTCACATTTGGTGCTTCAACTTATCAGTTATTGGATAATAAATTTTATATTGAAGAAAGTCTGGGTTTTTTAGCACTAAATGATAGAATATTTTTAAATAGTTCTGAATGGAATTATGGAATAGTGTTTTCATTATTAGGGGGTTTGGATTTAAGAAAGAATAAGAAAAACGGAATTAAAATCGGTGTGGGGTTTGAGAACGGTTTTACTTTTACCAAAAGTTTATCAAAATATTATTCTTTCTATTTTCAATTGCAATTAATTATGTAAATATGATAGAGACGCAGAATTCTGCGTCTCTATAAACAATAATTACTTTACAATTTTTCCGTTTTTCAGTTCATCACTTAATCTTGTTGCTTTATAAATATTTTTTATCGCTTCATATAAACCGCGTGAATCAACAGAAACCGTTCTATTTTGTTCTGTTGTAAAAATAAAGTTACCCGGTAAGCTCTGAATGTTGCCGTCAAAAGCTAAACCTACAACTTGTGAATTTTTATTTATTACAGGGCTTCCTGAATTACCGCCAATTATATCATTTGTTGAAACAAAATTAAATGGTGTTGCAAGATTTATTTCCTTTTCTGCATTTAACCAGCTCTTAGGTAATTCCCAGGGATCATTTTTTCCGAAAGAATTATATCTGTCAAATGCACCATACATAGTTGTATAAGGAGGAGCCTTTGTGCCATTGTATGGAAATCCGTCTACAACCCCGTCTGCTAATCTTAATGTAAATGTTGCATCCGGTGGAATTGAAGTTCCGTATACATTGAACAATGCTCTTCCTAATAATTCAGCATATGTATCTTCTTCTTCAGTTATTTTTTCAATCTTTTCTGAAAGTTCATCATATCTTGCTTTGGAATGCATTATAAAATATATAAAAGGATCATCTGAATTTAAGATATCATCAGGTCCATCATCAATTAGTTCGGCAACTTTTTCTGTGTTTGTTATGGACGATCTATCTAAAATATATTTTAATGCATCCTTTCCGGTTTTTCCATCAGTCATTTTTTGATAGAGAGGATAATTTGCACCGAGGTAATCATGCCAAGTTTTTATTTGATTAAGTAAAAGAAGATCATTCATCTCATAATCAAAATCTTTAGGAAAGATACTTTCAATGGTTTTATTTAATTCTTCACCTTTATATTCTTCAGATCTTTTATCTTCAGGCAATTTTAATTCATTAGCAAGGTCTATCAAAGCTTGTGCAACAACAAAATATTCAGAATTTGTTAATCTAAATAATCTTAATCCGTAATTTTCGTTTGATATTTTGCTGATCTCTTTTCTTGTGTTTTCTATTTTGCCCCAAAGATTACCGAATATTTTATTTAATTCATCATCTGATTGAATTGCTTTTTTAAAGTTGTTCTCAAAATCAATTTTCTTTTGCATTAAGATTGGATTTCTTAATCCTTTCAACATTCCTGTATAAGCTTTTTGTGAATTTGAAAAGCCAAAATAACTGTTCTGTAATTTTGCAGTTCTCTCAGGATGTTTTTTCATAATTTGAGAATATACATCCATTAATCCATTTAATAAATCAAGAGTCCTTGGATACTGAATATCTCTAAAGTATTCTAATTGTGCAATTGTTTTTAATCTGTTTGTTCTTCCTGGATTGCCGACAACAAATACAGGCTCTCCCGGCACTGATCCGTTAGGACTCCAATGAAAATAGTGTTCTGTTTTTAATGGTTTGCCTGCTTCATCATAAACTCTAAAGAAAGAACAATCAAGATCATATCTTGGATATGTAAAGTTATCAGGGTCTCCACCGAAGTAAGCTATTTTTTCTTCCGGTGCAAAAACCAATCTTACATCGTTATATCTTTTATAACCATAAAGCGAATATTTGCCGCCATTAAATAAGGTAGTGATAGATGTTCTCAATCCCGATTCTTCATCTTCTCTTGCAGTGATCTTTTTAAATACATCATTTTTTAGTTTAGCTTTTTCTTCTGCTGTTTTACCTTGGTCAATTGCTTCTTGTACTTCAGAAGTAACATCTTTTATTAAAACAAGCTGATCAACATATAAACCCGGGACAGGTCTTTCATCAGCCAAAGTTTTTGCAAAGAATCCATTATTCATCAGATCTTCGTCTTCTTTAGAAACCTGAACAATACTTCTTCTTCCGCAGTGATGGTTTGTCATAACTAAACCGTCTGCAGAGACAAAGGAAGCAGAACAGTAATTTGCAAAACGAAGTGCTGACATTCTAACATTGTTCAGCCATTCTTGTGTTGGATTAAAATTATATTCGCTTTCAAAATATTTTAATGGTGGATATTCGAATGTCCACATTTTACCTGTGTCATATTTACCGGCTTTTATATTCTCTAAATTTGTCCAGTTGTTTGTCTGTGCAAATACAGATATGCAGCCAAGTAAAACTAAGGTTAATATTAAAGCAGATAATTTTCCCATTATTAACTTTTTCATACAATTTATCCTCTTTGATAATTGTTAACTGTATTTAATTAATTAGAAAATTTTATTGATCTTGGATAATTTCCCTTATCCAAAAATATTTATATGTAAGAATCCCCTTGATAGATTGGTTCTATTTCCCATTCATCTTCAATAGTACCAATACAATGAGAGCATTTATTTACATTGAAGACTAATTTTTCTTCATTATTCGAAGCTCTAACAAAATTTAAGATTGTTTTACAACTTGCGCATTGAATTACATGAGAATGGGTGGTTTTAAAACTGCATTGAGGACAAATAAAACCCAAATCATCCGGGATTTCATTAGGGTTTACCAAAAATATATTATTACACTTGGAATTATTGCATTTTGCGAAATGCCAGTTCTCAGAATTTGCTTTCGTGTCAGTATTCTCCTAAAAATTAGATTAATTTCAACAATGTAAATTTAACGAGTTATTATTAGAAAATCTATTGAAATAATTTTGCACTTATTATTTAAATTATTTGCAGAAATTATTTTTTTATAAATTGGTCTTTATTTCTAACGAATTTTGGAGTAGAATCATTATGTCAAAACTTCCAGGTTTCAAAGCATACGATATTAGAGGAAAGGTACCAGAAGAATTAAATACGGATCTGGCATATAAAATAGGCTATAATTATGCAAAGTATTTGAATACAAAAAAAATAATAATTGGTCACGATATAAGAAAATCTTCTGAATCGATATCACAAAGCCTTGCGCAGGGTATTAATGATGCAGGTAGTAATGTAATTGATATCGGTCTTTGCGGAACAGAGATGATATATTACGGTACATCTTTTTTAAATGCAGATGGCGGAATTATGATAACTGCCAGCCACAATCCACCTGAATACAATGGAATGAAATTCGTAAAGAAAAATTCAGTGCCTGTAGGTTATAATTCAGGCTTAAATGAAATTGAAAAACTAATAACAGAAAACAGGCCTATTAAAATAAGCGATAAAAAAGGAAGTGTTACAAAAATTGATCTAATGGATGATTTCATTCAAAACTTAAATCAGTTTTACAATGTTAAAAAAATTAAACCTCTAAAAGTTGTTGTAAATTCAGGAAATGGCTGCGCCGGATTGGCATTGGACAAATTAGAATATATCCTTCCAGTAGAAATGATAAAAATATTTAATGACCCGGATTCAGATTTTCCAAATGGAGTTCCAAATCCACTGCTGCCCGAATGCAGATCACATACAATTGATGCTGTAAAAAAACACAATCCAGATCTTGGTGTTGCCTGGGACGGTGACTACGACCGCTGTTTCTTCTTTGATGAAAACGGAAATTTTATTGAGGGATATTATATTGTTGGATTACTTGCAAAATCGATATTAAAAAATAACCCGGGAGAAAATATTGTTCACGATCCACGCCTTACCTGGAATACATTGGACATTACAAAAGATAACGGCGGTAATGCAGTCCAATCGGTTAGCGGTCACGCATTTATAAAAGAAAAAATGAGAGAGGTGAATGCAATTTATGGTGGTGAAATGTCAGCTCATCATTATTTTAGAGATAATGCATATTCAGACAGCGGAATGATTCCATTCTTACTTATTCTTCAATTAATTTCAGAAGAAAATAAAACACTTTCTGAGCTGGTTGGAGGAATGATAAAAAAATATCCCTGCTCAGGTGAAATAAATTCAACCATTACAAATCCAAAAGAAAAGTTAGAAGAAATTGCACAAAAATATCCTGGTGGTAAAAGAGACAGAATTGACGGTCTAAGTGTTGAATACCAGAACTGGAGATTTAATTTAAGGATATCAAACACAGAACCAATAATCAGATTAAATGTTGAAAGCAGGGGTGATGTAGATTTGATGAAAGAAAAAACAGAAGAGTTGTTAAAGTTGATTAGGAATAATTAGTCATTGGTCATTCTGTCCCCGAGAATTCGAGGGAAGAATCTCAAACTTATAAACTGCAGAGAATCTTCGCTTCGTTTTTACAAATTGAAAAACCCTCTCAGAGAGACATTAACAAAACAGCTTATTCCTTTGTTTCTACCTCAACAGTAAAAGGAACTTTAATGTTTTCCCAATTAAGACAAATAACTGCTGAATTTGTTTTACCGGCTTTCTGTACATTCATTTTATCAAATGAATAATTAAGCCATTCTGTAAAAATATTTTTTACCGATTTTACTTTAATACGCAGTTCATCTTTTGCTTCATTATAAGTAAAAGCACCCCATTGATCCCAAATATTGTTAAATATAAGTGTCCATTCCTTTTCAGTTGGTATTGTAAAAAAACCATATGAACCTTTTTTTAATTTCTTTCCGTTAATTTTTACGTCAGTGCTAAAAGTAATTACCGTTGCTTCATTAGCACCTGCTCTCCAAACTTTATTATAGGGCACCAATCCTCCCCAGATTTTTCTTCCCTTTACTCCTGGTCTGCTGTATGAAATGCTAATCTCGGTAAAACCTACTTTTTGGGAGACTTCAGCTTTTGGACTTATTCTTACTTCAGGTTTTTTCTTTTCTTGAGCTGATGAATTATTGCACAACAATATTAATGTTGCTAAAAATAATACAGCTACAAAAATATTTTTATTAAACATATTGAATCCTAGAAAATTATTTACTTTTTATTTTAATATATGAAAATGCTAATTATTCAGCTATCAATCAATTAGTTAATTTAGTTGCAACCTCGGTGGTTAATTAAATCAACCCTTCTAAATCAAAAACAACTTTATCAATATCCTCTTTATTACTATAAAAATGAGGTGAAAAACGAATATAGCCTTCTCTAACCGCAGAATGAATTTTCTTATTTAATAATTCATCAAGTATATTTTGAGCATTTTCAATTTTGCAAGTGATAATACCTGATCTGTTTTTATTTTCACAATTTCCCAGTAATGGTTTTAATCCAATTTCTATTAATTTCTCTGTTAAATAAGAAGCGTTACTTAATACTTTTTTTTCAATATTTTCAATTCCAATTTCTTTCATCAAATTTAGTGAAGCACAAACAGCATAAACACCAATTTCTGATATAGTTCCGTTTTGGAATCTTGATGCATCATCCCTCAGGTTTAAATCATAGTCTAAAATATTCCAGGCATTTTCCACTGATTTCCAGCCAACAAATTTTTGATGTAATTTATTTTGAAATTCTTCGGATAAGTAAATAAATCCCAAACCTTGCAGTGCACACATCCACTTCTGTGTTCCGCAAGAAAGGAAATCAATATTGCATTTTTTAACATTGGGATTTATTGCACCCATTCCCTGTATTGCATCAACAGAAAATATGATTCCTCTTTTATTACATTCACCACCTAATTTTTCCAGATCAATTCTGTAACCTGTTAAAAACTGCACCTGACTTACGGAAACTAATTTTGTTTCTGGTTTTATATTCTTAATAATATCATCTGCAGTTACAATTCCGTATTTTGATTTCACAAAATCAACTATTACTCCATCTTTTTTCAAATTTAAAAACGGATAAACATTTGCAGGGAATTCAAGATCGTTAAGAAGAATTCTGTACCCTTTTTTCCATTCAATTCCTTGGGCTAAAATATTTATTCCGTTTGATGTGTTATCAACAAAGGCAATCCTGTTTGGATTTGTATTAATCATTTCAGAAATTAATTCTTTTGATTTTTTTTCTCTGCTTAAAAATGATTTGAAACCGTCAATGTCAGTTTTGCTGTTTTCTTCAATATATAATTGCATTGCATCAATAACAGGTTTGCTAAGCGGTCCTGTTGAAGCATTATTAAAAAAAATAACACCATCTTTTATATGTGGGAATAATTGTCTTGCATTTTCAATTGTTATCATAATTTACTATTTCCAAATTTTCTACTTAAAAATTGAATAATTAAAGCAAAAGAATTTACATATTTATTATTAATAGTAAAAAGCGTGACGATTTTGTAAATTTATTATGGCTTTTTTCACTAATCGGAATATTGTTCTTTCAAAACTAAATTTTTTGAATAAAAAAAGAAATACTTATGAAAACTATTAGAGCCAAAAAACATAAAGAATTATTGTCTGAAGAGATTAGGTGGACATGCAATCCAGATGTTTTTAAGTTTGTTTCCACCGATGAACTTGAACCAATAAAAGGAATCCTAGGTCAGGAAAGAGCATTAAAAGCTATTAAGCTTGGCGTTGATTTAAGGAGCCCTGGTTATAATATTTATATATCAGGTCTTTCAGGCACAGGCAAAGCTTCAACAGTAAAAAAGATGCTGGAGGCTATTAGTTCAAATTGCCCCATTCTAAGTGATTATGTATATGTGAATAATTTTAAAGATCCTGACAGACCAACCCTTCTTATCTTCCCAAAAGGCAAAGCAAAAGAATTTAAAAATGAGATGTGCAGCTCTATCGAATTATTAAAGAAAAAAATTCCTCAGACTTTAGAAAGTAAAAATTACCAGACTGAAAAGACTAAAATAGTTTCTGATTTTACTTCTCAGCAGCAAAAACTAATGCAACCGTTCCAGGAAAAAATTAAAAAAAATAATTTTACATTAGGGCAGATCCAAGACGGACAAACCCCCAGACCTGAAATATTTCCTGTTATAAAAAATAAACCCGTTCCTTTGTTCAAACTTGATGAACTTGTTCAAAAAAAGGAAATAACAAAAGAAGATGCTGAAACTATAGTTAAAAAATATTCTACTTTTCAACAATCACTTCAATCTATATACAAAAAAAGTTTAAAACTTAGCCAAAAGTTTCAATCTAAATTAGACGAGCTTGAAAAAAATACAGCAATGGTTGTTGTTAAAGGAGTAATAGATAATTTAAAAGATACTTTTACTGATAAAAAAGTTACTAATTATTTAAAAGATGTAGAAGAAAATATTTTAGATAATCTTCAAGCTTTTAAAGGTGTTGCTACTGAAGGTGTAACTACACCTGAAGGTTTTATTATAGATTATTTTAAAGACTACGAAGTAAATATAATTCTGGATAATACAAACACGCAAAGCTGTCCGGTTATAATAGAAACCTCTCCAAGTTATGTAAATCTTTTCGGTTCAATAGAAAAAGTAAATGACGGAAGAGGCGGATGGTACAGTGATTTTTCAAAAATAAAATCCGGTTCAATTCTAAGAGCTAACGGAGGTTATTTAGTATTAAATGTAACACATCTTTTTGAAGAACCAAATGTTTGGCAGACACTTAAAAGAATTCTTACTTATAGAGTTCTGCAAATTAGAGATGACAATAGACCTTTTCAGATCTCAACTTCGTCACTACAGCCGGAACCAATTAGCATAGATACAAAGATAATTCTTATCGGGTCTTCACACATTTATTCTTTACTGTCAAATTATGAAGATGATTTTAAGAAAATGTTTAAAATTATTGCTGATTTTGACCATGAAATAAGAAGAACAGATGATGTTTTAATAGAATATGCCAGGGTAATTAAAAAATTGATTAAAGAAGAAGGGTTGAACGAATTTGACAAATCAGCAATTGCAAAACTTGTTGAACTTAGTGCAAGATATGCAGGTCAGCAAAACAAACTAACAACAAGATTCTCTTATATTGCTGATGTTGCCAGAGAGGCTAACTTCTGGGCAAATGATGATGGTTTTAAAATTGTTTCAGCAGCTCACATTGAAAAAGCATATAATTTTGCTAAAGAAAGACATGGTTTGTCAGAATCAAAAGTTACTGATATGATAAATGAAAATGTTATACTTATTGATACTGATGGACAAAGAGTCGGACAAATAAACGGTCTTGCTGTTTACGGTTCTGATTTTTATTCTTTTGGTAAACCATCAAGAATTACAGCTTCTGTTTCAATAGGCAGCGGTAATATTATAAATGTTGACAGAGAAGCCGGAATGGCCGGTAATACCTATAAAAAAGGTGTGCTAATTATCAGCGGATATTTTAAAGAAACATTTGGACAAAAATTCCCTCTTTCATTTAATGCCAATTTTGTGTTTGAACAATCTTATGGAGGTGTTGACGGTGACAGCGCCTCCTGCGCCGAGATTTTTACACTTCTTTCTACTCTTTCCGATCTGCCTTTGAAACAATCTTTTGCAGTGACCGGCTCATTAAATCAAAAAGGTGATGTACAGCCAATTGGAGGAGTAAATGAAAAAATTGAAGGCTTTTTTGATCTTTGCAAACATAGAGGATTAAATAAAAAACATGGTGTAATTATTCCTATTCAAAATGTAAAAGATTTAATGTTAAAAGATGAAGTAGTTGAAGCAGTAAAAAATAAATTATTTCATATACACGCAATTGAAAGAATTGAAGAAGGAATAGAAATATTAACTGGTGTTAAGGCTGGTAAATTAAACTCAAAAGGTAATTACGAGGCAAATACCGTTTTTGGATTAGTTGAAAAAAAATTGAAGAATTTTCATTTAAAAACACGGCCTCAAAAAGATAAAAAAAGTAAGACCGAAAAATCTAAAAAGAAAAAATAATGCCTGTTAATAATCTTAATTTTGCAAAGACAAAAATACTCTGTACACTTGGTCCGGCAACTGATTCTGTTGAAAATTTAATAGAAATTATCAAAGCCGGATGTGATGGTATAAGACTGAATTTTTCCCACGGAGATAAAAAGTATTTTAAATCAATATTTACAAATATTCACAATGCATATATCTCGGAAAAAATCCCTCTTGCAGTTATTGCTGATCTACAAGGACCTAAAATTAGAGTTGGCGAATTATCCTCTCCCGAAATAGAATTAAAAAAAGGCAATTACATTTCTATTGTCTCAGAAGATATTTTAGGTACAAAAGATAAGATCTCTACCTCTTATAAATCACTTATATCAGATGCAAAAATTGGTGATACCATTTTGATCAATGATGGTCTGCTGAAATTAAAAGTTACTGAAAAAGATAATGAATCATTAATATGTCTGATAGAAAACGGAGGGAAACTAGAACCTAAAAAAGGAATAAATCTTCCCGGAATGAATCTTTCAACTCCTTCAATTACAAAAAAAGATTTTGATAATCTGGAATTTATAATTCAAAACAGAGTGGATTATATTGCTCTTTCTTTTGTCAGACAGGCAAGTGATATTATTGAATTAAAAAATTGGCTCAAAGAAAAAAATAAAGATATTCAGGTAATAGCTAAAATTGAAAAAAAGGAAGCTTGTGATAATTTTGATTTTATTTTAGAGGAAGCCGATGGAATTATGATTGCACGTGGAGACTTAGGTGTTGAACTACCACCACAGGAAGTTCCTTTAATTCAAAAAGAAATAATAAAAAAATGCAATGCAAAAGGTAAACTTGTAATCACGGCTACACAAATGCTGGAATCAATGATACAAAACCCAATTCCAACAAGAGCGGAAGCCTCCGATGTGGCTAACGCAGTGTTAGACGGAACAAGTACAGTAATGTTAAGCGGAGAAACATCAATCGGTAAATACCCTATTGAATCAGTTAAAATGATGAATTCAATAATCAGAAATACGGAAACACATTTTAAACCATTAAAAGATTACGAATATGAAATACCTTCTTCAACTGAAGAAAAAGTTTTTGATTCAGTTGGCAGATCTATAGTTTCTTTAAGCAGAAACATAAACGCAGATGCTATTGTTGTTTTTACATTTAAAGGGAGAACAGCAATAAACCTTTCAAAATACAGCCCAAATGCAAGACTAATCGCTCTAACAAATAGTTTTGATACTATGAATAAATTGTCATTGAGATGGGGTGTAATTCCATTCTTTTCTGAAGATATTGATAAAGAACATCTTGCCATAAATGAAGCAATTAAATTATTGTTAAGTGCCCAACTTATAAAACAAGGCGAACTTGTAATTTTTACTACCGGGGCTCCGTACTCTGAAAAATCCCGTGCAAGCTGGTTAAGATTTGAAGTGATTTAAGAAAACTTATTTCTTTATCCCAGATTTTCCATTGGAAAATCTGCCCTTTTGGCCGACAATTTGTAAGTAAATAAAGATCATATACTTGGTTATACAAAAATCTCGGAATTCCTTATTTGAGTAATATATTTTTCTTACAAATTGCCAGGGGTTAATAAAATTATTTCTGATAATTTAACCTATAATGTTTTTAAAAACATATCAACTTTATAAAGACTCCTACTCCAACCATCCAAAAGAAATTTGGCAATTGATTGTACTAACTTTTATAAACCGTGTCGGCACAATGGTACTTCCCTTTTTAACAGTTTATTTAACAACTGTTTTAAATTTTTCGCTGAAGGATGCCGGAATAATTGCAAGTGCATTTGGTATTGGTTCTATGGGCGGTACATATTTAGGCGGAAAATTAACCG
>Ga0210038_1001332_pt1 | contig 12499 bp, 8 predicted proteins | sample CryGeyCG2114_020_FD_183970 | JGI IMG/M metagenome (GOLD analysis project Ga0210038, IMG submission 183970) | Groundwater microbial communities from aquifer - Crystal Geyser CG15_big_fil_post_rev_8/21/14_0.20 (SPAdes) (version 2) | ecosystem: Environmental > Aquatic > Deep subsurface > Groundwater... | reverse complement strand
TCCTTTTGAATCGTACATAGAAATATTTTTTCTATGTACACCTGCTTTTACATATAAATTACAACAAGAAATTGCAGCTGAACCTGCACCATTAACAACAATCTTAATATCAGACATTTTTTTGCCTACAATTTCAACTGCATTAAGTAATGCAGCACAAGAAATAATAGCTGTGCCATGTTGGTCATCGTGAAAGACAGGAATATTCATTGTCTCTTTTAATTTTTCTTCAATTTCAAAACATTCCGGAGCTTTAATATCTTCTAAATTAATACCTCCAAATGTAGGTTCTAACATTTGTACAGTTTTGATAATATCTTTAGGATCTTCTCCTTTCAGTTCTATATCAAAAACATCTATGTCGGCAAATCTTTTAAATAATACACCTTTTCCTTCCATAACGGGTTTACCTGCTAGTGGTCCAATATTACCTAACCCCAATACTGCAGTTCCGTTTGAAACTACAGCAACTAAATTCCCTTTAGCAGTGTATTTATAAACATCATCTGAATTTTCTTTAATTTTACGGCAAGGCTCTGCCACCCAAGGTGTATAGGCTAAAGATAGGTCTCTTGAAGTTAAACAGGGTTTGGTAGTTACAACTTCAATTTTACCAGGTCTACCCTTTTGATGATATTCAAGAGCTTCTTCTAAGTTACTTTTCATTTTATTTGAACTCCTATTTTTTCCCCGAATTTTAGAATTCGGACATCCCCTAAAAAATGAGATGGATTACTATCTCATAGATTATTAAAATTAAATAATTTTAATAATCTATATATGTAAAATAAGCAAAATACAATTAGATTCTAATTTGTAAATCAAAAAAAAGCGGTATTATTAAATTAATAATACCACTTAGTTACTGAGATTTTATAAGAACTTATCTTTTTCTATTTTTATTTACCCTACTTTTACTTGGTGAACTTCTTTTGATATTAGTTTTTTGTGATTGATTATTTCTACGTGGTTTTAATATTGTTTCCCTTGTAGGCCTTTCTGTATTTCTTTTTTCTATTTTGGGCTTGTTATTTATTTTAGTTCTATTATCTCTATATATTTTCGGTCTGTTTTCAGTTTTTGGTCTATAATTCCTATCGGTCTTATTCCTCGTATTGTTTCTAGGTTTAATATCTCTATTGATTTTATTTCTGTAAACATTATTTCTGTTTTTAGTAATATCTGTTGATTTATTAGATCTTGTATTTCTATCTACAATGCTCCTTTTCTTAGAAGGATCATATGCCCTAACATAATTTTTATCTCTTTTATTTAGATCCCTAATATTGTCCACTCGTTTAATATCTCTAGTTACAATATTTCCTCTACTTCTTTCTCTAACATATTTTAGATCAACACCTCTATTTATAACTCTACCCCTATTATAACTATAGTTATTTCTATATTTAGTTTTAGAATAAATTCTATACTTAAATTTATTACTTGCAAAATAATTATAAACATTAGGTGAACAGAAATTAGTATAGCTTACAAAATTCCAATAATTATATCCATAGTGGAAATTATTAGTAAAGCTAATTCCAATTCCAATTGAAAATTCAGCATAAGGAGGTAAAGGAGCCCAACCGATATAATCGTCATCGTATCTCCAATCTACCCAAGCAGGAGCCCAAACACTTCCAGGTACCCAAACCCATCCATAATAATCATCATAAAGCCATCTACCATAATGATAAGCTATATATCCATAATCTTCATCTGAATCCCAATACCAGCCATCATCAGTTGAAAACCATCTGCCATTTCTATAGGGTCCCCAATCATAACTAACATTTGAAGGTCTCCAAACATTTATTCCACCTTTTAATTTATACCAATTTCCATATGAACTTAATTCTGAATGGAAATAAATTCCACCTACAACTGTTATATTTTCTTTAGCATAACTCTTGAATGAAAACACACAAACTAATGCTAAAATAAATATGCTTAATCCTAATTTTTTCATAATGTCCTCCATCTTTGTCTATAATCAGACAAGCATTATGCCAACTTAAATAGTCTTAATTCTTTTACTTTTAAGCTAATAATGAATAATATGTGTATAATATTATAGACAGAAGGGATGTGATATGTATATTTTTTTTATCTTGAAAGAGTTCTGTCTTTCCAAGAAAAATTACCAAATATTCCGGATATTCCGGAAATAATAATGTATGGAATATGTAAAATCTCAGCAATAAAAAAATATTTTAATATATTTTTATTGAATAATATGCTGCATCCTTTATGCATAACAAGATATTCTAAAAATATTTTTACTGTAAATACAGCAGCAAATAATGGTAAATAAAAATCTAGTTTAAAAAATGATAAACCCAGCAATAGAACTAATGACAAGTAGAAAAGAAAAATTGATGCTATAGATAAAATAGTACTTTTTAATTCATAGAATAGTCCTTTACTTGCCCATCTTTTTCTTTGGTTATAAAATTCTTTAATATTTTTATTCGCCTTTGTTAATGACATAGCTTCTTTACTTGCACAAAATTTAATTTTATATTTCCTTTTTTTCCAAATCCTTTGCATTAATATTTCATCATCTCCCGATGATAAACTTAATTGTCCGTCGAATCCCCCGACTTCATAAAAAGCATTTTTTCTATAAGTTAAATTTGCTCCATTGCATATCATTGGTTTATTGATACCAATTAAGCCTGCACCTGTAATAATTAAGCTAGTAAATTCTAATTTTTGTAATTTATAAAATAATCCTTTTCCTTCAATAAATTCTACTGGACCAGAAATCAATGCAGTTTTTTCATCGAATCCGTTTAATAATGTTTTAAGCCAATTTGGTTTAAGAATACAATCAGCATCTGTAGTTACAATTATTTCTCCTTTTGAGTTCTCAATCCCAAATCTAATAGCTCTTTTTTTATGAGCTTGTTTGGCAAAATTTTCCGGGACAGAAATTACCCGAATATTTTTACTCTTAATATTATTGTTAAGTTTATTCAAAGAGTCGTCGGTAGAAGAATCGTTAACAAAGATAACTTCATATTTTTCAACTGGATAATTTTGGTTTTCAATACTTTCTAAAATCTGCAATACATTTTCTGACTCATTTCTAAACGGGATAATTATGGAGACATATTCTTCTAATACTTTGTCACTTTGCCAGATTTCTAATTTATTTAATCCTATATATATACGGACGATAAAATAAAAATAGTAAAAAATTATTGGTGATATAATTATAAGAAAAATGATATTAAGCATTGTTTTTCTTGATCAAAAAGAAAAGACCAATTACTGCAGGCAGTAGAATATTAATTAAAAATAAAAATATTGAAGCATTAAATGCATCTACATTAGTAATTCCAAATGGAATTAAAAAGAAAACTGCTGCCCCTTCCCTTATTCCCAGATCACCAAATGAAACAGATGGAATTACTGAATTTACAAAAAGAACTAATGACCCCGCCCAGATATACCCTAAAAAATTAAACTTATATGAGAATGCAGCAACAAGTAAAGCAAATTGTAAAAGTATTATTATAAAATGCAAAATTGATATGAGTAACATATCATTAGCATACTTTGTTTTATTAAAATTTAACGAGTTTATTTTTTCAATTCCGGTATTTACTTTTCTTATATTTTTAAATCTCAACACAATGCTATCAAACCAATATCTAGGATTTTTTAAAACTAGTATAAAAAAAAGTAGAAATAATAAAAGAATTATAAATAATGGAATTATAATAATATTAGATATGTTGTAGTTTACACTTAAATAAATTACACTCCCTATTGAACCGACAAATATTACAATTATCAAAAGGAAGAACTTATCTAAAAAAGTTGCTCCAAATAATCTTAAGACAGGTTTATTTTTAAAAGCTACAGCCCTGCCTATATATTCCCCAACTCTTGCCGGGGTAAAAGCACCTGCTGAAATACCATAAATAAATGATCTGAATATTTTACTTTTATTAGTTTCGGAAAGCAGCTTATTTGCAGTTAACTCCCACCTGCGGTATTGTAAATATAAATTGAGAAACATTAAAACAAATGCAAGGGTGATTAAATAATAGTTGGCATTTCTTAATGAATTTATTATCTCATTATGATTTAATCTAAATACTAAATACCATATCAGTCCGAAAGCAATAAATAATTTTAAAATAATAAGAAGAGTTTTATTCTTTATTGCAAAATTGAGTAATGAGTCCTTAATATTAACTTTTTGCTTTATATTTGTATTATCCAATGTTGTCTACTTAATCAGAATTTTATACTTTAACATATATATTTTTAAACTAATGGAGCTTGAATGCACTTAAATTATAAAGAAATTCCAGGTTATCCAAAATTATTTCTGGATTATATTTATGATTATGAGAAAGTAAGTCATTTATATAAAAAATATTTTAGAAATAAGGATGAATATTTATCTCATTTTAAAAAAGTTGTAGATAATTATTCAAAAAGGAATTTTGATCTGCATGAAATAGTTTCTAAACAATATTCAGAATATTCCCCTTCTGAAAATACTCAAAATAATATTGAAAAGTTAAAATCTAAAAAAACGTTAACTATAGTTACAGGTCAGCAGCTTGGTATTTTAGGTGGTCCGCTCTACACTGTTTATAAAACATTAACTGCAATAAAGTTATGTGAAGTCTTATCAGAAAGGTACAATGATTTTAATTTTGCTCCCGTATTTTGGTTAGAAGGTGATGACCACGATTTTAATGAAGTTAATTCAATAGGGCTGCTAGATCTACAAAACGAATTTAAGACCGTACAATACGGTGAAAATATTTCCAACGATGATGATAGGATTAGTGTAGGAAAATTAAAATTTAACGATGATATTTATATATTTTTTGATGAACTAAAATCTTCTATTAGAAATACTGAGTTTACTGAGGATTTATTAAATAATTTAAAAGAATTTTATAAACCAAATAATTCATTTAAAGAATCTTTTAAAAATTTAATATTTTCATTATTTGATAAATATGGTCTTATTATTTTTGATCCACAAGAAAATTCATCTAAAGAAATTTTAAAACCTATTTTTAAAAAAGAGATAAATGACTTTAGAACAAACACAGAAAAAGTAATAAAAGTTAGTGCAGACTTAGAAGAGAATTACCATGCTCAAATAAAAGTAAAACCGGTAAATCTATTTTATAGTGATGAGGAAGGCAGATATCTTATAGAACCTACTGATGATGGATTTAGATTAAAAGGTAAAAGAACAAAATTCACAAAAGAAGAATTACTTTCAACAATTGATGCTTCACCTGAGAAATTCAGTCCGAATGTTTTACTCAGACCAATTTGTCAGGATTATATATTCCCTACGGCTTTTTATGTCGGCGGACCAAATGAGATTGCATACTTTGCTCAACTTTTACCAATGTATAAATTATTCAATTTAGAGGAACCGTTACTTTATCCACGTAAATCAGTAACACTGATTGAAAAAAATATTATGAAGACCATTGATAAATTTAAATTAGATATTAAAGATATTTTTATTGAAAAGAATGAACTTGAAGAAAAAATAATTGCTTTATTATCAGGTGACAATACCGACGAGATATTTAAAAAAGTAAAAGATGAATTTGAGATCACTTTTGATAAATTAAAAGCCAAATTATTTGAAGTTGATAAAACACTTAGAGATACAAGTTCAAAAACTCAAGATAAAATATTGAAATATGTAGATGAACTTAAAAATAAAACTGATAATGCAGTAAGAAGAAAAAACGAAACGTCTGTAAATCAAGTTAATAAATTGTCTACTGCTTTATATCCAAATTCAAATCTGCAAGAGAGAGAAATAAATTTTATTTATTTTCAAAATAAATACGGAAGTGATATTCTGGATAAAATTTATGATGAGTTAGATATTGACAATTCCGGACACCAGTTGGTTGAATTGTAGAGACGCCATATATGGCGTCTCTACTCAAAATTTCAATTACTAATTCCATTTATTTGTTCAATAAAATCCGGGTTAGAAATATTCACACACTCAAAACCATTTACACTTCCTCCATTTTTTAACAACATAGATAATACTGCAAAAGACATTGCAATCCTGTGGTCATTAAAACTATCGAATTCTGCTTTTTCAACTTTTAGATTTTCATTAAAACTAAATCCGTCAATTTTTTCTTCTACATCAATATTTATTTTTTTCAGATTATCTACAATTGATTTTATTCTATCTGATTCTTTATACCTTAACTCTTCAGCATTATCCAATTTAAACTCACCATCTGCAAATAATCCTGCAATAGTTAGTATCGGTATTTCGTCAATTAGATTTGGAATATCCTCTTTATTGATCTCTACATTTTTAAGTTCACTACTATTAATGGTTAAATTACCGAATGGTTCAACAGTATCTTCGTTTACATTCTCAAATTTTATTTTTGCACCCATTTTTATTAAATGATTTACAAATCCCAAGCGACTTTCATTTAATGAAACATTTCTTATTAGTAATGATGAATTTGGAGTAAGTAATGTCAAAACAATAAAATATGCAGCAGTAGAAATATCGGATGGAACAAAAATATCTGTTTCCTTAGGATAATTATTTTTTGAAACATAAATTATATTTTTCCCATTTTTCTTTTCTGTCCTTAATTTCAGCATTTTTTCTGTATGATTACGTGAAGGAATTTTCTCAATAATTTTTGTTTCCTCGTCACAATGAAGTCCGGCAAATATAACTGCACTTTTAACCTGTGCGCTTGCAACCGGTAAAGTATAACTAATTGCTTTTAAATTATTAGATGGATTTATTGTTAATGGAAGTTTAAAATCATTTGAAGAAATATTTGCACCCATTTGTGTTAAAGGCTCTATTATTCTTTGCATTGGTCTTTGAGTAAGAGATTCATCTCCTTCAATTATTGTTTTAAAGTTTTGGGCTGCAAGTATTCCGCATAATAACCTTGCAGTTGTGCCTGAGTTACCGGCATAAAGTTTTTCTTTTGATTTAATAAAATTTTTATAACCAACTCCTTTAACCTTTGCCTCTCCCTCCACCTCAAAAATTTTTGTACCAAGTTTCTCTAAACATTTTTTTGTTGACTTTACATCTTCACCGTTTGAAAGATTAATAATTACCGACTCCCCTTCCGCCATTGCAGAGATCATCAATGCTCTGTGAGAAATTGATTTATCACCTGGAAGTTTTAACTCACCATTAATTTTTTTAATATTCTTAAAAGTTTTGTACATAATTATTAATACGAATATCTAAATCATAAAAATAATAATTATCTTTATTAAGTCCCTTGATTCTGCAATTTTAATTTCCTATGTTGTTTTTAAGTTCATAAAAAATAAAGGAGGTAGTTATGAACACTTATATTAATTTATCCCCCCCCCCCGAGAAAATCACTTAATAAAAATTGTGGTAAAACAACCCATCTTTATCCCATTTAAAAACTTTTTCAACCATTCAAATATTTCTTACAAAAGAGACTTATGAAAAATAAAATAAATATAAAGATTGTTATACCAACTATATTTTTAATAATAATCAGTACATACTACTCCTGCCAAAGCCCGTCAGGGCCGGATTTAACACCTGGCAGAAGAGATTATACCTGGACAGTGGATACTATACATACCCAGGATAATTACTTTGCACGACTTTACTCAATGTGGGGTAGTTCTCCAAATGATGTATGGATAGCGGGTCCCTCCTATAGTTATGTAAATGATGCCTGGCATTATGATGGTACCAGTTGGAAACCAAAACCTTTGGCTTCCGCTGGAAATATCACAACAATATTCGGCTTTGCCCCTAATAATGTATGGGCAGGCTGTACTAATGGAGATATATTTAATTTTAATGGGTCTGAGTGGAAAAAGAATACCACTATCATTGTTGACAGCCTGGGTTCCCTTCTTATTGAAAATTTATGGGGAAATAAACCGAATGATATTTACTGTGTTGGTTATGCTGGTGATACCGGAGGCAACTATAAAGGAATAATATATCACTATGACGGTGTAAAATGGTCGAACTTTCAAATAGATAACATAAAAACAATTCTTTTACAAATAGTTAAATCATCTTCAAATGAGATTGTGCTTATTGGTTTAGCAATCCACGAACAAATAGATACATACAGGTTTTATACCCTTGAAGGGGAAAGTGTAAAAGAAATAGTCAGGGCAGGAGCCAATAATAATTTAACATTAATAAACGACCAAATTTATATCACAATAGGACAGAAGATATATAAATATAAAAAATCACTGGAATTATGGCACGACTTTACAGGTACTAATTATGTGGGCCGTTTATGGGGAAGAACGGAAAGTGATTTTTTCACAGTTAATAATGATGGTATAGGGCATTATAATGGCAGCGACCTTATTACAATCTATAAAAGTAATAATTTGTATTATGAAAATGCCGTATTGTTTAACTCAGATGTTTTTTTTGTCAGGTTTTCAACTGATAATATAAATCTAATTATTCACGGAAAGTTAAATTAAAAGGAGGTTTAGAGTAAACTAAAAACCAATAAAAAAGGGTAATGGTGCGGCCACACCATTACTAATATGTAAACAAATAGTCTAAATAAAAAAATGAAAAATAAATTTATCACAAAAATATTAATAGCAGTTTTAGCATTTCCGTTACTGGTTATTTATTTCTCCTGTCAAAGCCCGGCAGGGCCTGAAGATTTAACACCCGGAAGAAGGGACTATTCCTGGACAGTTGATACATTAAATTATCCCTTTAACACTATTTATAGAATTTGGGGGAGTTCACCTATAGATGTTTGGTCAATAAGCTCGGGTGGTTTTTTGGACAAAACTATTTTTCATTTCGATGGAAATAATTGGACAACCGACGGGATTTCGCGGTCTATTTCTCCAAGTGCTATTTTTGGCTTTTCAAGCAGTAATGTTTACATAGGCGGATCGAACGGAAGGATTTGGCATTTTGACGGAAGTAACTGGAAGCAAATTGCTGAATTATCAAAAGATGAAAATAATCAAGTTGGTTTTGACAATATGTGGGGGGAATCTCCAAATGATATATATGCATTTGGAGCTTATCCAGATAGCAATAGCTTGTTCAATAATAGTGTAATAGCACATTTTACCAATAATAATTGGTCAATACTAAATACTGATGGCCTTAAAGGAATAGTTGAAAATCTATATAAAAATAAAACTGATCAAAAGATATATTTGAGAGTCATTAGTATTGGAGGCATCGTTTCAATTGACAGTTCAAATATTTTTGAATATTTACAAGGAAAATTTAATAAAATCTACAGCAGTAGTGTGGATAATGCGAATACTAGTCTCATAAACAATGAAGTATATTTTGTTTTAGGAAGAGAAATAGCAAGACGCATTGATAACAAATTCCAAACTATATTCAATGTTGATGTGCCAAATTTCTATAATAATATCTGGGGGAGGAATTCTAATGATATATTTCTTTCAATGACCGACGGGTTAGCTCATTACAATGGAAACACCATTGAATATTTACTCCATTTCGATAAACCAAGGACGCAAATTTTTGGAGCAATGTTATTTGATAAAGACGTGTTCTTTTTAGTTTATGAATCTCAAACTAATTTAAATTTAATTCATCACGGAAGACTAAAGTAAAAACATTGTATGGAGGAAATTACTAATCAAAATTTTTAATTAACTAAACGTGAAGCAATGCAGTAACATTGCTTCACTTAAATAGAACAGCCCAAGGCCGGTAACCTTAAAAACATTCTTTTGAATGTATATGGCTATTCTGTTTTTAAATCTAACTATTTATAGGAGAATTTACTATGAAAATAAATTTTGTTTTCATTTTTTGCCTTTGTTGGGTCACGTTTATTCATCCACAGCAACATACTCTATTGCTCAGCACATCTAATTCACAATTAGTTTCTCAAACATTTAATGAGTATTCAAACCAAACGACATATACTCAAGAAGGGTATGATTATGGTAATTGGCGCGATTACATAAATAATACAAATCCGGTTAAATACATTTATTATAATTATAAAGCAGCATATCAATTTTCTTTAACTTCCATTCCTGCAAATGCTTACAATATCAGCGCAAAAATAGATGCTTATAGGACTTCTGGCACAGGTAGCTCTGAAATTGTTTCATTGCCTGATAATCTTTTTAATAGTGGTAATTATTCTGCTTATTGGAATGCTGTTGGCGACGGGACTCATTATTTTTATGTAGAAAATAATCCAGGTACTTATAACGATGTAACTCAATTAGTGCTTAGTAAGCTTCAACAGGGATTCATAAATGTTGGAGTAAGACAATCATCATCAGAATTATCTCTACGAGGAAACATAGCGATGGTTATACAAATTAAATATGACTTACCAATAAATATGACAGCCGATAATAATTTTACGGCACCTGATAATACTCATGGCAAAATTATTGTTGACGGGAACCAAAAGGATGCACCATACTTAATTTCTGTTAATGCTGGTACAAGCAAAACTTTTCAAGCTGTGTCTCCCCAGTACGACAATCTGGGTCACCAAGTAATTTGGCATACTGGTTCCATAAATCAAAGTGAATGGAAAAGAAACGGAGTAAAAATAAGTGATGGGCAAACTTATGCATTTACAGTCTCAACTGGTGACGATAATTCTACCTATCAAGCAAATCTTAGACCAATATTAAATGTTTCATTCCAAAATTATTTTATTGGTGTTGGTAATGGGGGCACCATAACTGTAAATAGTAGTTCATACAGTTCACCTACATCTAACTTTAATGTCACGGAATCAAACCCGATAACAGCCTCTGTTACTTCTCATTCATTTAATAATATTACATATTACTTCTCAAACTGGAGTACAAGCAGCACTAACTCTACAGAGACTTTTTATCCAGTTTCAGATACAACTATCACAGCAAATTTTACTGGAATTGCAGCCCAGTCAATTAATCTTAATTTTGAATCTTCAAATCCAAATTTACCTATAACACTACATTGGACAGAATACCCAAACAACAATGTAACCCAATACCAGATTTGGAGAAGAATAAAGTATAAAAAAATCCTACAGAAGACCCGGTATTGCTTGCAACAGTAAACAGAGGAACAACAAGCTACATTGATTATGATTTTTATGGAACTAATTTAGGATATACAGACTGGATGCTATGGTATGATGTTCGTTCATATTACTCAACCGAAGGTACTTATCCGGATCCAAATTGGGCACAAGTATTTTCTGGAGGGCTTATACCTGAAAAGCCAACAGATCTTGAAGAAAAATTAACTGTTGTGAAAGAAAATTCATTAGATAATTTTCCAAATCCATTTAATCCTTCAACTATTATACAATACCAAATTAAAGAATCTGGATTTGTAAGTATTAAGGTCTATGATTATTTAGGAAGAGAAGTAGCTGTACTTATAAATAAAGACCAACCATCAGGTATTTATTTGGTAACGTTTGATGCTTCAAATCTTTCAAGCGGAGTGTATTTATACACAATAGATGCAAAAGATTTTCATAAAGTGAAGAAAATGATTTTACTTCGCTAAAGTTTACCAACTAAAACTAATTGTAGGTTGGCTAGCAACACAGGTACTGCTTCCTTAAAGTTTAGTGAACGAAACGTAGTAGAGGTTGACTGTTTAGAATAAATAAACTTAAAACAATAAACCCTCGAGGTTTCTAAAACCTCGAAGGTTTAAGTTATACATTAAATAACTTAAACTATAAAAAGACAAATTTGTATGAAAAAGATAAGTGAGATAAATAATATTATATCGGTGATAATAACTTCTATTTTAATTACATTAATTATAAGTGGTTGTAAAGACAAGGGTGTTGATATTCAACCAATTAAAAATCCACGTAGTTACAGTTGGACGGTTGACACCTTAACATTACCAAATAGTGCTCAAACATTAATGCAAGATTTATGGGGAACTTCACCAAAAGATGTATATGCTGTTGGGCATAATGATCAAACAATAGGAGATATGTGGCATTATGACGGAAATTCTTGGACAGATGTAAAACTTAGTACACTAGATGGCGGTAATGTACCTGGACATATTAGCAGCTTAAATGCTATTATGGGTTCAACTGGTAGCGATATTTGGGCTGTTGGTGATAAAGTTATTTCTAATCCTACACCACCTCCCATTAATTTGAGGCAAGAATTATTAGTCCATTATAACGGTACAAACTGGGATGAGGTTGGCTTTATCAAAGAAGGCTTTATCCAAGATATATATGTACAAAGCAGTAATAATATATGGGCTTGCGGAGATACAACTATTTTTCATTATAACGGTATAAAATGGACGAGAGAATATGTACCATTAGTAACACCACCAAACCACTTTTTTCAAATTTATAAGATAATTTCTAACGGTACTTTTACTTATGCATTAGGTTTTTTGCATAATAATCTTACCGGAGATGAAAATCATTATTTTTTTAAAAAAGATGAAAAAGGTTGG
>Ga0210038_1001331_pt1 | contig 12502 bp, 12 predicted proteins | sample CryGeyCG2114_020_FD_183970 | JGI IMG/M metagenome (GOLD analysis project Ga0210038, IMG submission 183970) | Groundwater microbial communities from aquifer - Crystal Geyser CG15_big_fil_post_rev_8/21/14_0.20 (SPAdes) (version 2) | ecosystem: Environmental > Aquatic > Deep subsurface >... | reverse complement strand
TCCTCACGGCGGTGAAGAAAGGACAGGGCCCGATGCAAGTCAAGCGTCGCTGCGCGCGGTGCGCTAGTATTTCTTGCCCGCGAAATCCGCCGCCGAGTGGCGTTCGAGCAGTTGTTCGTCTTCCTCGCCCCAGGCCTTGTTGACGATGCGCCCGCGGCGCACGGCCGGGCGTGCGGCGATCTGCTGCACCCACCGTTCGACGTTTTCGTATTCGTGAATCGACAGGAATGTGCGCGCTTCGCCGTAGATTCCGCCGAACACGAAGGGCGCGAGCCAGGGGAAGGTTGCGATATCGGCGATCGTGTAATCCTGGCCGCCCAGATATTCGGTCTGGGCGAGACGTTGGTCGGCGACGTCGAACAGCCGCTTGGTTTCCATCGCATAGCGATTGATCGGATATTCGTATTTCTCGGGCGCATAGGCGTAGAAATGGCCGAAGCCGCCGCCGATGAAGGGGGCGCTGCCGACCTGCCAGAACAGCCAGCTGAGCACCTCGGCACGCGAGTGATCGGTGGGTAGGAAGGCGCCGAATTTCTCGGCGAGATGCATCAGGATGGCCCCGCTTTCGAACACCCGGACGGGTTCTTTCCCGCTGCGATCGAGCAGCGTCGGAATCTTGGAATTGGGATTGAGATCGACGAAACCCGATCCGAACTGATGTCCTTCGCCGATGTTGATCGTCCAGGCATCGTATTCCGCATCCGCGTATCCCGCCTCGAGCAGTTCCTCGAACATGACCGTGGCCTTCACGCCGTTCGGCGTTGCCAGCGAATAGAGCTGGAAGTCGTGCTCGCCGACCGGCAGCTGCTGCTGCTCGCGCGCGCCGGCAGTGGGGCGATTGATGTTGGCGAAGCGCCCGCCATTCTCTGCGTCGTGAGTCCAGACTTCTGGCGGGGTATAGGTTGCATCGGCCAAGCTCGTTCTCCTCTGGGCAGGGCTGGCTAATCCACCCTGCCATTCGTCGCAAGGTGGGGAACCGTAACGCCAATCCCACGGTTCTTGCCTTCGCCATGACGAAGCTCATCTATGTCGACGACGACCTGCCCGGGATCACACGCAAGGGGGCAGGCAGGGGATGGGCTTATTACGATCCCGAAGGCAGTCTCATCACCGATCCGGCGGAAAAACGGCGCCTCAACGCAATCGCCCTGCCGCCCGCCTATGCCGATGCCTGGTTCTGTCCCGCACCCAACGGCCACATCCTTGCCACCGGCATCGACGCCAGGGGGCGCAAGCAATATCGGTATCACCCCGAGTTTCGCGCCGCGCGCGAGGGCGAGAAATTCGACAGCTGCGTCACCTTCGGCAGCCTGCTCCCGCTGGTGCGCAAGCGCGTCGAGGAGGATCTGCGTGGTCGCAAGCTGACGCGCGAGCGGGCCATCGCCAGCGTGGTTCGGCTGCTCGATCTGGGCGCGGTGCGGGTGGGCAACGAAGGCTACGCGAAGGCCAACAAGAGTTTCGGCGCGACGACGCTGCGCAAGCGCCATGCCGAACTGACCGGCAAAACGCTGCGCCTGCGTTACCAGGGCAAGGGCGGGAAGTTGCGCGAGGTGACGCTGTCCGACGGCAGCCTGGCTCGGATGGTCCGCAAGATGCAGGACCTGCCGGGCCAGAACCTGTTCAAATATGTCGACGAGGAGGGCGAGCATCATGCGGTCTGCTCGTCCGAGGTCAACGACTACCTTCGCGAGGCCATGGGACAGGACTTCACCGCGAAGCATTTCCGGACCTGGCATGCCAGCGTCAAGGCCCTGACGTGCCTGATCGAGGGCGAGGAAGATATGCCGATGAAGGCGCTGCTCGAATGCGTTTCCGAGCACCTCGGCAACACCCCTGCAGTGGCGCGCAAGAGCTATATTCACCCGGCAGTCTTCGAACTGCTCGAAAATCAGAAGGATTGGCGCGCGAAATTGCGCCTGCCGCGCGCGACGCGTTGGCTTACGCGAGAAGAACGCGCGTTGATCGATTTGCTGCAAGAAAGTCCTCGGGCCAAGGACTTGCTCGCCGCGTAGTCCTTGCCTTGCTTTCCCGGCTTCTGTTCGGGACCGTCCTATGGTAGGACTACGCTGTCGATGGAGCGGAGCCGTCGATCGCCCGTGTCGTGTAGTCGCGCATGACCAGGCATCTGTCTTCCGCGGGAAGGTCGCCCCCCTCATGCATCGGCTTACCAATTTCGACGTCAGTCGCGCGTTTCTCACGCGCCGGACGCAATTCGCTGCACAATTGGTTTTCGGGGCCATGTGCGCCGGTGCGATGATCGGCTTGCGTACGGCGGTCGATGTCTGGGCTCCCGCCTCGGGACCATTTGCATTGACTTATCCGACCGTCCTGCTCGCCACTCTCTACGGTCACTGGCGCGCGGGGGTCGTGGCCTTTCTTCTGACCTTTTTCTGGGCGTGGTTCGTCATCCTGCCGCCGGCGAAATCATTGCTGTTCGCGGATCCGACCGATCCGGCGCGCGTGCTGCTCAATGCGGCGGCCGCGCTGGTGGTCATCGTGTTTGCCGAAGCCTTCCGCCGCGCTGCGCATGCCACGATGGATGAAATCCGCGAGCGGGCCGACCGGCGCCTAACCCTGCTGGCCGAGCTCGAGCATCGCACCAAAAACAATTTCGCTCTCGTCGCCAGCATGCTCGAGCTGCAGAAGCGCCGCCTCGCACAGCACGAGCTACATGCCCCGCTCGAGGAAGCCGTCGGCCGTGTGCGGACCTTCGCCGATGCCTATTCTGCCTTGGCGATGTCCCAGTCGGACGAGCCCAATGTCGAGATGAAACCCTATCTCGAATTCCTGCTCGATCGGATCGAGGGCGCGAGCCTGCCCCGTGGCGTGCGGCTGTTCCGCGAGATCGACGCGGCCACGCTGACGCGCGAGGAGGCGGTGGCGATCGGCCTCTATCTGAATGAAGCGGTGGCTAATGCCTGCAAATATGCTTTCCCCGGCGGGCGCAAGGGGACCATTGCCGTATTCTTCCATGTCCGTGGCGATGGCTGGCGGTTCACGATCGAGGACGATGGAGTTGGCGCCGATGCCTCGGTCGATCCCGATGGTGGGCTTGGCAGCCAGTTGCTTGCGGCCTTCGCCACCCAGGCTGGGGGGACGCACCACGCCGGTCCCGTCCTCAACGGTTACCGTAGCGAGATGCGCAAGGAAGAGCAATCGGCTGTTGCCTAGGGTAGCCTAAAAGGATACCGGCATGGGCATGCATCTGGCCGGTTTCAAGATTCGCCAGTGGCGCGAGGCGCAGGACCCCCCGCTCAGCGCGGAGGAGTTCGGTGCACGCTTCGGGCAGCCCACGCCCTGGCCCAGCCGGACGGTCTATGGCTGGGAGGCGAAGGGCAAGATAGCCCGTGCTTCGGTGCAGAGACGGCTTGCCGAACTCGGCGTCTGCCAACCGGCCGACTGGATCGAACCGGCGCCGCCATCCTCCGACGAGAAAGGCTTTGCCCCTATGAGCGGCAGCGACGCGCACCCGTTTTACGATATGCATACGCATGGCTTCGTCCGCCTGGCGACGGCGACCCCGAAGCTGCGCACGGCGGACATTGCGTTCAATGCCGCTGGGATCATCGAATGCGCCCGTCACGCGGCGGCTGAGCATGTCGACCTGTTGCTCTATCCCGAGCTCGCGCTGTCTTCCTACGCGCTCGACGATCTGCATTTGCAGGCGGCGGTGCTCGATGCGGTAGAAGCGCAGGTCGAGAACATTCTGACGGCTTCACGCGATCTTGCCACCGTGCTCGTTTTCGGCGCACCGCTGCCTCGCAATGGGCGGATCTACAATTGCGCCCTGGTCGCCGCGCGAGGCGAACTGCTCGGGGTGGTGCCGAAGAGCTTCCTGCCCAACTATCGCGAGTATTACGAGAAACGCTGGTTCGCCCACGGGCGCGAATGCATCGGGCTTGAGATCGCCTGCGCCGGGCGCGAGGTGCCATTCGGGACCGATCTCGTCTTTTCCGCCCGGGACCTGCCCGGTTTCACCTTCGGGATCGAAATCTGCGAGGATTTCTGGTCGCCCATCCCGCCGGGGACGATGGCTGCGCTCGCCGGTGCGACGATCGTGCTCAACCTGTCGGCCTCGAACATCACCATCGGCAAGGCCGACGAGCGGCATCTACTCAGTCGCGCGAGTTCGAGCCGTGCAGTGTGCGCCTATGCCTATTCGGCGAGCGGTCATGGCGAGAGCACGACCGACCTCGCCTGGGACGGGCAGGGGATGATCTACGAACTCGGCGAGCTGCTGGTCGAAAGCGAGCGGTTCGATCTCGCCCCCGAACTCTGCGTGGCGGATGTGGATACGCAGCGCATCCTGGCAGAGCGCATGCGGATGCAGACCTTCAACGATGCCGCCGAGGCGGCAGGACGGCCCGAAGACCGCTATCGCAGGATTGCCTTCGAACATGCCGCTCCCCGCGCCGACATCGGCTTGCAGCGTGCCGTGCGCCGCTTCCCCTTCGTGCCGAACCGCGCGCACAAGCTCGACGAGGATTGCTACGAGGCTTTCAACATCCAGGTTGATGCGTTGATGCGCCGTATCGAGGCGACCCGGCCCGAATGCCTTGTCATCGGCATTTCGGGCGGACTCGACAGCACGCATGCGCTGATCGTCGCCGCCAAGGCGATGGACCGGCTGGGCCGGCCCCGCAGCGATATCCGCGGCTACACCATGCCAGGATTCGCCACGTCCGAGGGAACGAAGAGCAATGCCTGGCGGCTGATGGAGGCCTTCGGCGTCACCGCCGAGGAAATCGACATCAAGCCGACTGCGAACCTGATGCTGGAGAACATCGGCCATGCTTTCGCAGATGGCGAACCCGTCTACGATACGACGTTCGAAAACGTGCAAGCCGGGCTTCGGACAGACTACCTTTTCCGCCTCGCAGGCCAGCATGGCGGCTGGGTGGTCGGGACGGGCGATCTCTCCGAGCTTGCGCTCGGCTGGTGTACCTATGGCGTGGGCGACCACATGAGCCATTACGGGGTCAATGCGGGGGTGCCCAAGACGCTGATCCAGTACCTCATCCGCTGGACCATCCAGACCGGGCAATTCGACTCCGGCGTCGACGCGGTGCTGAACGATGTGCTCGACACCGAAATCAGCCCCGAACTGGTGCCCGCGGGGGCGGAGGGCCAGATCCAGAGCACGCAATCGATCATCGGGCCTTACGAGCTCAACGACTTCTTTCTCCACCATGTCATTCGCTGGGGACACAAGCCCAGCCATGTCGCATTCCTCGCCTGGCATGCCTGGAGGGACGCGAAATCGGGGCTTTGGCCGATCGACTTTCCGGATGATGCGAAGAACGAGTACGATCTCGCAACGATCGCCGGATGGCTCGAGAAGTTCCTCCAGCGCTTCTTCGGGTTCAGCCAGTTCAAGCGCAGCGCGCTGCCCAATGGGCCCAAGGTCTCGGCCGGCGGCGCACTGAGCCCGCGGGGAGACTGGCGGGCGCCGAGCGATGCGGTGGCGGATACCTGGCTCGCCGAACTTGCAGCTGCCTTGCCACCGCTGGACGCCTGATCGTGCCCGCGCGTGCGCTCGTTATCATGATGGCGTGCAACATCGTCTGGGCGCTCAACGTCGTGGTGAGCAAGATCGCCATCGCCGATCTCGGCGCGCCGCCGCTGTTCTACGCGTTCCTGCGATCGGTGATCGTCGCGCTGGTGCTGATCCCGTTGCTGCGCCCGCTTCCGGCACGATTGTGGCAGGTGCTGGTGATCGGACTGGCGATCAGCGGAGGGTCCTTCGCCCTGCTGTTCATGGGGCTGGCCACGGCAAGCCCTTCGGCGGCGGGGGTGGTGAGCCTCACCGGCGCGCCGATGACCGTGCTCTTCGCGATCCTTTTCCTTGGCGAGCGGGTGCGCTGGCGGCGCGGCATGGGCATCGGTCTCGCCTTTGGCGGCGTGCTCTTTGCCATGGCCGGGGACAACCAGATGGAAACGAGCAGCGGCCTGCTGCTGGTGTTCCTATCGGCGCTGGTCGGTGCATTGGGGTCGGTGTTCGTCAAGCGCCTTGCACTGCCCTCGATCCGCATCCAGGCCTGGGCTGCGGTTGCCTCGATCGCGGTGCTGTTCCCGCTCACGGCGACGATGGAGAGCGGTCAGGTCGCGTCACTTGCCGATGCGCCCCTTGCACTGGCCGGTTGCCTTTTCTTCGCTTCGGTCGTCGTCTCGGTCGGCGCGCATACGGCCTATTATCGGCTGTTGCAGGAGCACGATGCCAATCTAATCGTGCCGCTGACGCTGTTCACGCCGATCCTGACGATCGCCTTCGGCGCCTGGTTGACAGGGGATGCCATCGGCGCCCGCCTGCTGGTGGGAGGCGCCATCGCCCTGCTGGGCGTCGCCATCATCGTCCTGCGTCCAAGCGCGACCTTCACCCGCCGCTTCCTCGTGCGCCCGCGCTTCTGATCAGTCGAGCGTGACCGTCCAGCCGTACGTGTCCTCGACGGCGCCCTTCTGGATGCCGACGAGCTTCTCGCGGATCTTGGTGGTCATCTGTCCGGTGCCGCCACTGCCGATGGTGAATTCGCCGTCGGGGCCGAGCACGGTGCCGACAGGCGTGACCACCGCCGCGGTGCCGCAGGCCATCGTCTCGAGCAGCTTTCCGCTGGTCGCGTCGGCGCGCCACTGGTCGATGCTGTAAGGCTCCTCGCGCACCTGCAGGCCTTCCTCGCGCAGCAGCTGGATCAGGCTGTCGCGGGTGATCCCGGGCAGGATCGTGCCGGTGAGCGGCGGGGTGACGACGCTGCCATCGTCGAAGACGAAGAACAAGTTCATCCCGCCCAGTTCCTCGACCCATTTCTTGTCGACAGCATCGAGGAAGACCACCTGGTCGCAGCCGTTTGCGATCCCCTCGGCTTGCGGCACGAGCGATGCCGCGTAATTGCCGCCGGTCTTGGCCGCGCCGGTGCCGCCTGGGGCTGCGCGGGTGTAGTTGCGGCTGACCCAGATCTTCACCGGCTTGGCGCCGCCTTTGAAATAGGGGCCCACTGGGCTGGCGATGAGGATATATTTGTACTGCCGCGCCGGGCGCACGCCGAGGAAGGCTTCCGAGGCGAACATGAAATGGCGGAGGTAGAGCGAGCCGTCGGGATCGCCCGGCACCCAGTCGCGGTCCTTGGCGACCAGTTGGCGGATCGATTCGAGGAACAGATCTTCGGGCAGGTCGGGCATCGCCATCCGTCGCGCGCTCTCGTTGAAACGGCGCGCATTCTGTTCGGGGCGGAACAGGGCGAGCGAACCGTCCTCGCGCTTGTAGGCCTTCATGCCTTCGAAGATTTCCTGCGCGTAATGCAGCACCGCTGCGGCGGGATCGAGGCTGATCGGTTCGCGCGGGCCCAGCGTCGCCTTGTGCCAGCCGCCCTTGTCGGCATCGTAGTCGATTACGACCATGTGATCGGTGAAGAGCTTGCCGAAGCCGGGGTCCTGCAGCGCCTGCTGGCGCGTCTCGCCGGGAACCGGGGCGGGGTGGGGGAGATGCTCGAAATCCATGGATGCGCGGGTAATCGCATGGACGACGGCATGCAAGGGAGTGAGTCCTTGCCGAGTGTGCCGTCGGCCTCCGTCCAAGGCTTGGTGCACCGGCCCAAGGGCCGGACCGATGTCGGGCACGCACGCACCACACACAATGAGAAGGGCAGCGCCACCCGGGGGGTGATGCTGCCCTTCGCATGGTCAGCGGCGGGAAGTGCCGCTCACGAAGTCTCTATCGGCTCTGCTTACCGATAGTACCCCGCGCGGAAACTTGCCGACCTCTCTGCTGAACCATGAGACATCGGATCACCTCCTTTCGCGCTGTTAAGAGCCAAAGTACCCCGTCTCCGGGGACAAGACCGCGTTTCGCCGCTGATCTTGGTGATATATTTGAGTCTTCCGCGCCCTCAAAACAACCCTTGAAAAAAAGTTTTCCCACGTCAGAATTGTCGTTTGTGGCCCGGATCGGATTCCGGGCCTTTTCATGCCTGCCCACCACCTGCATCGCGGAGGCAGCCGCCAGCGCGACTCCGGTCAGCGGCAATCCTCGATCACGCGCGTCACCTCGGCCCAAGGCGGCAGGTAAAGTGTGGACAAGCCCGATGTTTCCACAGCGAATCGCCCGCGAGTCACCGCCATCGCATCGAGCAGCGGGTCGCGGGCGGCAAGCGTCGCGGTCACCGATGCCTCCCCTTGTGTCGAGCCACTGGCTGGCAGTGCCCGGTCGACCGTCTCGGTGCGGACGGTCATCGTCGTGGCCCTTGCCCCGCGCCCGGCCCGCGTCAGAGTGATCTTCCCTTCGCGGCGATCGCAGCCGATGGCGAACAGCGGCTCGCCCCCCCGCTCACCATAGAGTGCGGCGCTTCCGCCGGCTTGCGCGCGATAGCTCCAGTCGCCCGGCGTGCGCGGATTGTCGATCCAGTTTTCGGCAGGCGGCGGGGCCGGAGGTGCCGGAGGTGGCGCGGCGGGCGCAATCGTGGGCGACGGCGTAGGTGCGGGCGTCGAATCGGGCGCGGGTACGCAGGCGGCGATGGTGAAGCTGAGCGCGAGGGCGCCGCCGAGATGGCAATAGATCGGTTTCATGCGGAGACAATGATCGCTAACGCGCATGTTTCCAATGGCAAAGAAGAAGCGCCTCGATCAGATGCTGGTGGACCGCGGGCTCGTCGAGAGCCGGACGCGGGCGCAGGCGCTGGTCATGGCGGGGCTGGTCTTCTCGGGCGAAACCAAGCTTGCCAAGCCGGGGCAGCAGCTGGCCGAGGACGCCCCGCTGGATGTGCGCGGGCGCGATCATCCGTGGGTTTCGCGAGGGGGAATCAAACTCGCGCATGCGATCGAGCATTTCGGGCTCGACCCCACCGGCGTCACCGCGATGGATATCGGCAGCTCGACCGGCGGCTTCACCGACGTGCTGCTGCAGGGCGGGGCGGAGCACGTTTTCGCGGTCGACTCCGGCACCAACCAGCTCGCCTGGAAACTGCGGCAGGACCCTCGCGTCACGGTGCTCGAACAGACCAGCGCGCGCACCCTTAGCCGCGAGATGATCGACCGCCCCGTGACATGGGTGGTGTGCGACGCGAGCTTCATCGGCCTCGCAAAGGTGCTCGAAGTGCCGTTACAATTGGCTCAATCGCGCTGCCGCCTCGTCGCGCTGATCAAACCGCAGTTCGAAGTCGGCCGCGAAGAGGTCGGCAAGAAGGGCGTGGTCAGCGATCCGGCGCTCCACCAGCGCGTGTGCGGCGAAGTCCGTGCATGGGTCGAGGGAACAGGCTTCGTGGTCCAGGGGATCGTCGAAAGCCCGATCAAGGGGCCCGAGGGCAATGTCGAATTCCTGATTTCGGCGCTGCGCGATTGACGCTGCGGCGGTGCGCTCGCTAGGCGCTCGTGCAAACGTATTTACGGAGAGAGCATGTCCGCCAATATCGCCGAAATGGAACGCCGTCGCGCCGCCGCTCGCATGGGTGGGGGCGAGAAGCGCATCGCCGCGCAGCACGCCAAGGGCAAGCTGACCGCGCGCGAGCGGCTCGACGTACTGCTCGACGAGGGCAGCTTCGAGGAGCTCGACACTTATGTCGAGCATGACTGCGTCGATTTCGGGATGCAGGACCAGAAGATCCCCGGCGACGGCGTGGTCACCGGCAGCGGCACGATCAATGGCCGCCTCGTCTATGTTTTCAGCCAGGATTTCACCGTCTTCGGCGGCTCGCTGTCGAAGCGGCATGCGGAGAAGATCTGCAAGGTGATGGACACCGCGATGAAGGTCGGCGCGCCCGTGATCGGGCTCAACGACAGCGGCGGCGCACGCATCCAGGAAGGCGTCGCCTCGCTCGGCGGCTATGCCGAGGTGTTCCAGCGCAATGTGCTCGCATCGGGCGTGGTGCCGCAGATCAGCCTCATCATGGGGCCGTGCGCCGGCGGGGCGGTCTATTCGCCGGCGATGACCGACTTCATCTTCATGGTCGAGGATTCCTCCTACATGTTCGTCACCGGCCCCGACGTGGTCAAGACGGTGACCAACGAGGTGGTGACGCAGGAGGAACTCGGCGGAGCAAAGACGCACACCACCAAGACCAGCGTCGCCGACAACAGCTTCGAAAACGACATCGAGACGCTGCTCGCGACGCGCGACTTTTTCGATTTCCTCCCGCTCTCGAACCGCGAGGAAGTGCCCGAGCGTCCGACCTCGGATGCCTGGGACCGCGAGGAGCCGAGCCTCGACACGCTGATCCCCGACAATGCCAACCAGCCCTATGATATGCACGAGGTCATCAGGAAGACGCTGGACGAGGGCGATTTCTTCGAAATCCAGCCGAACCATGCCGCCAACATCATCTGCGGCTTCGGCCGGGTCGAAGGGCGCACGGTGGGCGTGGTGGCAAACCAGCCGATGGTGCTCGCCGGCGTGCTCGACATCAATTCCTCGAAAAAGGCCGCGCGCTTCGTGCGCTTCTGCGATGCCTTCGAAATCCCGATCCTGACCTTCGTCGACGTGCCCGGCTTCCTTCCCGGCACCGCGCAGGAGCACAATGGCATCATCAAGCACGGCGCCAAGCTGCTGTTCGCCTATGCCGAGGCGACCGTGCCAAAGATCACCGTGATCACCCGCAAGGCCTATGGCGGCGCCTATGACGTGATGGCGAGCAAGCACCTGCGGGGCGACTTGAACTACGCCTGGCCCACCGCCGAGATCGCGGTGATGGGCGCCAAGGGCGCGGTCGAGATCATCTTCCGCCAGGACCGCGACGATCCCGACAAGATCGCCGAAAAGACCAAGGAATACGAAGATCGCTTCGCCAACCCCTTCGTGGCAGCGCAGCGCGGCTATATCGACGAGGTGATCTACCCGCACTCGACCCGCCGCCGTATCGCGCTGGGTCTAAGGAAGCTGCGCACGAAGCAGCTCGAGAACCCGTGGAAGAAGCATGACAACATTCCGCTGTGATGGATAGCGACGAACTCATTTCGATTGCTGAGAAATTGGAAGCGGGCGCTTTCGAGGATAACGTCCGCTTTCGCTTTCGCCACATCGTCCACTCTGATGGAATGATCGAGATTGAAGGGGACCAAGGCGGGCTTCGGGAATTTGCGGGGCAAATATTGCGGCTGATTGCGAAGCCCTACGTTGACGGTGCTCACATCCACTTTGATGAAGCAGCGTTTTCCGACCAAGGATCTCAGCCAATGATCGTATCGCGTAAGGAAGGGAGCGGAGATCAATGAAACTCGGCCGTCTCAACCGTCATTGCGAGCGAAGCGAAGCAATCCAGAGTGGTGCGCGGATCGCTCTGGATTACCGCGGCGACTGCGTCGCTTCGCAATGACGAGGGAACCGTGCGTCTACATCATGGCGAGCAGGCGCAATGGCACGATCTATACGGGTGTCACTTCGAACCTGCCGCAGCGTGCATGGCAGCATCGCGAGGGCGTCGCGGACGGGTTTACCAAGCGTTATGGCTGCAAATTGCTGGTCTGGTTCGAACGCCATGAAACGATGGAATCGGCTATTCTGCGCGAAAAGCAGATCAAGGCGGGGAGCCGCACAGCCAAGCTCGCCTTGGTCGAGGCGGAAAATCCGACGTGGCGCGACTTGTATGCTGAGATTGCGCATGCCTAGCCAAGCCGTCATTGCGAGCGTAGCGAAGCAATCTAGAGCGGATCGCGTTCCGCTCTGGATTGCCGCGCCGCTTCGCGGCTCGCAATGACGAAGGATGCAAAATGAAACTCGGCCGTCTCAACCATATCGGCGTCGCCACGCCCTCGATCGCGGAATCGCTGCGCTATTATCGCGATGTGATGGGCGCGACGATCACGCATGAGCCCTTCGATCTCGAGGCGCAGGGGGTGAAGGTCTGCTTCATCGACACGCCGGGTCCTTCGACAGGCTCAGAAAGAGCGGAGTTGAATGGCACGCAGATCGAGCTGATCGAGCCGCTGAGCGAGAACTCGACGCTGACCGGCTTCCTCGCCAAGAACCCCGCCGGGGGGCAGCACCATTTGTGCTACGAGGTCGAGGATATCGAGGAAGCGCGCAGCTGGTTCGAGGGGCTGGGCAAGCGCATTCTCGGCCCGACGCGCATCGGCGCGCATGGCACGCCGATCTTCTTCCTTCACCCCAAGGACATGATGGGCCAGCTGACCGAGATCATGGAGACGCCCAAGGGCGACGCGCACTGGTCGAACTGATCCAGGCCGTCATCCCAGCGAAAGCTGGGATCTGCCTGCGAACTCGCGCGACGTCGACAGCGATCCCGGCTTTCGCCGGGATGACGAAGGAGTTGATGATGCTCTTCTACGACAGCCCGAACCCGGCGCCCAATCCGCGCCGCGTGCGCATCTTTGCTGCCGAGAAGGGCATCGAGATGCCCAGCTGCGAAATCTCGATCCCCAAGCGCGAGCAGAAGGCGCCCGAATTCACCGCCAAGAACCCGCGCGGGCAGACGCCGATCCTCGAACTCGACGATGGTACGGTGATCGCCGAGAGCGTGGCGATCATGCGCTATCTCGAGGCCGAGCATCCCGAGCCGCCGCT
>Ga0210038_1001330_pt1 | contig 12504 bp, 12 predicted proteins | sample CryGeyCG2114_020_FD_183970 | JGI IMG/M metagenome (GOLD analysis project Ga0210038, IMG submission 183970) | Groundwater microbial communities from aquifer - Crystal Geyser CG15_big_fil_post_rev_8/21/14_0.20 (SPAdes) (version 2) | ecosystem: Environmental > Aquatic > Deep subsurface >... | reverse complement strand
ATAAGGGTAAAAAGTTCAGAGGACAATTAAAAATATTAACGGATGGCAGTAAAATTTATCTTGTTAATGAATTACCTTTAGAAGATTATCTAAGAGGTGTACTTCCACTTGAAATGCCTATTGGAAAAGATGATGAAAATTATGAAGCATTAAAAGCTATGACTGTTGCTGCCAGAACATATTCGTTATCAAAAATGAATAAAAATAATAAAACATTTGATGTTTTTATGGATACACGTGATCAGGTTTACGGTGGTGTTGAAGTTGAAAAAGAAATAACAAATAAATTGATAGATAAAACAGCAGGTTTAATACTTACATATAATAATAATCCTGCACAAGTTTTTTATAGCGCATCTTGTGGTGGGCATACAGAAAATTCAAAAAATGTTTTTGGCAATTATGATATTCCTTATTTAGAAGGTGTTCAAGACAGTGATGAACCATATTGTTCAATAATGCCCGGCTTTGAATGGACTGAAGAATATACTACAGATAAATTATTATCTTTTTTAGTACGCTCAGGAAAAATTAATAATACAAATTATAAGATAAACGATATTAATATTGATAGTAGATTTTCTTCAGGAAGAGTAAACAAAATTAAATTTGAGTTAACTTCTGATGAGAATGATGATGAAGACATAATCATATCTGGAAATAATATTAGAAGTATTATCAGAAGAAGTAATGGCGGTATTTTAAAGAGTACAATGTTTGATATTAATTTTGACGGAGATACTATTGAGATAAATGGTAGAGGTAACGGACATGGAGTTGGTCTTTGTCAATGGGGTACAATTTATCTTTCTCACGAGGGGAGAGATTATAAAGAAATTTTATCTCATTATTTCCCCGGTACTGAGATCAACCCAATAGATTATGATAAATAAAAATATACCCGTCTACTTAGCTTCTAAATCACCAAGAAGAAAGAAATTACTTGAACAATTGGACCTAAAATTCAAAGTATTCTCTATTGAATGTGATGAGAAAATTAATAAGAATGAATCTTTTGTAAAAACAGTTAAAAGATTAGCTAAATTAAAATTAGAAGCAGCCAAAAAAATACACGATGATGGAATTATTATTACTGCTGATACCATAGTTGTACTTGGTAATAAAATTATTGGTAAACCAAAAAATAAAAAAAATGCAGTCAGCATTTTAACAAAATTAAGCAACAAGACTCATAAAGTTTATACCGGCTTTACAGTTTATAATGCAATTACCAATAATGTAATTGTTGATTATGCTAAAACATTAGTGACTTTCAAAAAATTATCTGAAAAAGAAATAAAAGATTATGTCTCTACTGGAAGCCCTTTAGATAAAGCCGGTGCTTATGGAATACAAGATGATTATGGGGTGGTGTTTGTAAAAAAAATAAATGGATGTTATAATAATGTTATAGGACTGCCATTATTCAAAGTATACAATGCATTAATGAGAGTATAGATAATTGCTTGAAAAATTAAAACATAAGCTGTTAATATCACTTGCCATTGGTGCAGGTGTATACCTGTTTTTTATTGTATATGTAAATTTTGATCAGTTCTTGAATTCCCTTTCTAATTTTAGTTTATGGCTACTTCCTGTTATTCTGCTGCTTTCATTTGTAAATTATGTTTTAAGATTTTATAAATGGGATTACTATTTATCTCTTATAAAAGTAAAACTAAATAAGATCGATTCATTTTATATTTTTATGTCCGGTTTAGTAATGAGTGTTACCCCGGGGAAGTTGGGTGAATTTCTTAAAGCTTATTTGGTGAAAGAAAAAACTGAAATTCCAATGAGCAAAACCTCTCCTGTAATAATTGTAGAAAGATTGACAGATTCTATTGCATTCATACTAATCTCATTGATTGGAGCTTATATTTTTGAATATGGTATGGTAATAACTTTAATAATTACCGCTGTAATTATTACTCTTATCATTCTTCTTACAAGCCCTAAATTACTAATTCTGGTATTACATAATCTAGAAAAAAGTTCTAAGCTGAGAAAATATATTGTAAAGATAGAAAACGCTTATAAAAGTATTCAGGTATTATTAAAACCAAGTGTATTATTTAGTATGACACTGGTAAGTGTTGTTGCTTGGTTTGCTGAATGTTTGGGTTATTATTTTATTCTACGTAATTTTGGCATTGAAATTAATTTAATGTGGGCTTCATTTAGTTATGCCTTTGCAAATATTGTTGGAACAGTATCTATGCTGCCCGGTGGACTTGGAATAACTGAAGGGTCCTTAACTTTTTTACTTATTGAAAAAGGGGTCAGTAAAGCTACCTCGGTTACAACAACTTTTATAGTAAGAGTCTTAACATTGTGGTTTGCTGTGTTAGTTGGTCTAATTGCATTATCACTTTTGCATAGAAGAAATAAAAATTGTTGTAATAATTTTAATTTAGATGGTATAAATTAAAAAATTCAATATGATAGTAATAAAGTATAAAAAATAGTTGAAAATACTCTTAAAAAGACAATAAAAGTAAAAGAACTTACATATAATATTGAAAGACAAATGAAAGGGGGGAAAAATTTAAGAACCTCTCAATTTGTAAAAGCTATAGTAAAAAATATGTAAATTGTATTTCTTTTTTTTATGATTAACTGAATAATGATCTCCATTCTTGATTTTCAAGATGGGGCATATTATATTCAAAACTCTTGAAATTGATATATTAAGGAGGACTAAAATGGCAAGCGAACAAAATCATGGTAATGGATTCTTAATTGGATTAATTGCTGGTGGAGCATTAGGTGCAATAATAGGTTTATTATATGCCCCTAAAAGCGGAAAAGAATTGAGAAGCGATATTAGAGTAAAATCTAATGAGTATTTAGATGATGCTGATAAATATATTGAAGAAGCTAAAATTAAGGCTAAAGACTTAATAAATGATGGGAAAAGGAAATCAGATGATCTAATTGCAGATGCAAAAACTAAATCTCAAGAAATTTTAAAAGAAGCAGAAAAACTTTTTGACGATGCTAAAACAAAAGCTAGTAAAACAGTTTCTGATACTAAAGGAAATCTTGAGAAAGAAGGAACAAAATTGAAATCTGCAGTTAAAGCTGGAGTTGAAGCTTACAAAGAAACTAAAAAATCTTAAATCATTTATCTTTGTAAGAATATAAACATATGAATGCAGCTTCACTACCTACAAATATTTTACTGATCTCAGCTTCACTGCTGTGTCTTTTTTTAATATTCTATTTTTATAGGGTTACCAAGTCTTTTGATCAAATTAAAGATGAGGTAAAAAAGATATCTGCTAAATTAGATCCATTAATTGGCTCAATGACTGAGCTAAGCGAAAAAGTAAATGAAATATCAGACGGAGTTAAAGAACCGGTTGATCTAGTCAGATCAACTGTTGCTGATGTGAAAGAAAGAGTAAATTCAATTCTTAGTTTTGAATCAAAAGTTAGGAGTGGTATAGAAGATCCCATCTTCAGGCTTATTAAAGCATTAACTGCAATTGTAAATGGAGTAGAAGCATTTTGGAAAAATTATAAAAAATAATTTCTTAATACTGAACTTATGGAGGATATAGTTGAAAGAACATGATGTAAATGCAATTAGAAATCTAACCCTAATTGGCCACGGAGGATGTGGTAAAACTTCACTAACGGAATCTATACTTTACACCGCACATGTTATAAATAGAATAGGAACAATAGCTGAGGGAAACACAACTTCAGATTACCTGCCAAACGAAATTGAAAAGCAAATATCGATTACTTCTTCACTTCTTCATCTTGACTGGAAAAACAACCATATAAATATAATTGATACACCGGGTTATGCAGATTTTGTCGGTGAAGTTAGTTCTGCTCTTCGAGTTGTTGACTTTGCAACAGTAGTTCTAAAATCAGCAGAAGGTGTTGAAGTCGGCTCTGAGATCTATACAAAATTTATTATAAAAGATAAAATACCGGCTGGAATAATAATTAACAAAGTTGACAATGAACATTCAACTTTTTTTGCTACTGTAGATAAAGCTAAAGACAGGCTTTTCAATAGTGCAATGATTATTACATATCCTGTTGTGGAAGGTCCAAATTTTGATTCTGTGATTGATGTTCTAAAAATGAAGATGTACACCTATGGTGAAGTTGGAAGTAGAAAAGTTACTGAAAGTGATATACCGGCCGACCAAAAAGAAAAAGCTGAAAAATATAGAACTGAATTAATTGAAAAAGTAGCTGAGTCATCTGAAGAATTGATGAACAAATATTTTGAAAATGGAACACTTTCTGAAGAAGAATTAATCAACGGACTTAAAAAATCAATTATTGAAGTAAGTGTAGTTCCAATTTTTGCTGCATCAGCAATAAAGTCAGTTGGATTAGATAATTATTTGAATTTTGTTGTTAACTATTGTCCATCTCCGGCTGAAAACAAACCTGAATTGGCTACTTTAAAAGGAAAAGATGATCAGGTTGAAGTACCTGCTGATCCAACAAAAGAACCGGTATTATTTATTTTTAAAACAATTGCAGAAAAACATGTTGGTGAACTATCATTATTTAAAGTAGTTTCCGGTTCTGTTCATCCGGGGATGGATTTAATTAATGATAATACAGGAAACACTGAAAGAATAAGTCAGCTTTCTTTATTGAACGGACATAATAGAACAGAAGTAGATAAATTATCTGCTGGAGATTTGGGTGCTGTCGTTAAATTAAAAGATACCCATACAAATAACACATTATCATCAAAAGCATTTTCTGTTATACTAAAACCAATAGAATTTCCTGAAGCTGCAATAAGAGGTGCAATTGTACCCAAAGCAAAAGGTGATGAAGATAAGATTGCTTCCGGTTTACACGCATTGCACGAAGAAGATCCATCATTTAATGTTCGTTTTGAGCCTGAATTATCTCAGACAATTATTTCCGGACAAGGAGAACTTCATCTTAATTTAGCTGTAAAGAGATTAAAAGAAAGATTTGGTGTTGAAGTTGACTTGATTGAACCAAGAGTACCTTTCAGAGAAGCAATTAAAGGTAAAGCTGAAGACATTGAACATAAGCATAAAAAACAATCAGGTGGTAGGGGGCAATACGGACACGTTCACATTAAAATGGAACCACTAGCCAGAGGAAAAGGATTTGAATTTGAAAACAAAATTGTAGGTGGTGCAATTCCGGGTAGATTTATTCCAGCAGTTGAAAAAGGAATTATTGAAACTATGGAAAAAGGACCGCTATCAGGTAATAAAGTTGTAGATGTTAAAGTAACTTTATTTGACGGTACTTTCCATAATGTTGATTCAGATGAAATGTCCTTTAAATTAGCTGCATCTCAGGCATTCAAAAAAGGAATGCTAGCTTGCAAACCGTGTTTATTAGAACCAATATATGAAATAGAAGTGACAGTACCCGAAGAATATATGGGTGATGTAATGGGTGATATTTCCAGTAAGAGAGGAAAAATTTTAGGAATGGATTCTGACGGCCATTTTCAAATTATTAAAGCTCTAGTACCTTTAGCTGAATTGTATAAATATTCTTCAAATTTAAGAAGTTTAACACAAGGCAGAGGAATTCATACAAGACATTTTGATCATTATGAAGAAGTACCTAAAGAAATAGAAAATAAAATTATGGAAGAATATAAAAAAGCCAAAGAAGAAGGCAACTAATTTTTTATGGAAAAAATGTGGTCCCCTTGGCGTTCTAATTACATTGATAATGTAATTCGTAAAACTGATTCTGAAGAATGTATATTCTGCGGCTTTTCAAAATTACAAGTTGAAGATCCCAAAAATTTACTTATAGAAAAAGATGAAAAAACATTTACAGTTTTAAATTTATATCCATATAATAATGGTCATTTGATGGTTGTACCTTACAGACATACATCTGATTTTGCTGACTTAGATGATGAAGAGAATATAGAAGTTATGCATAAGTTACAACTTGCCAAAAAAGCTTTAGTTAAAATTGCAAATCCCGATGGATTTAACCTTGGTGCAAACATTGGTAAGATCAGTGGGGCCGGAATAGCTAATCACATTCATTTCCATATTGTACCAAGATGGAATGGCGATACTAATTTTATGCCTGTTCTCGGTGATGTAAAAGTAATATCTCAAGATTTACTTGATACAAAGCAAAGACTTTTAGCTGCATATAAAGAATTAAAATAAGATTTCTTTTAATTGCAAAAAGTTCATATAAATACTATTTTTGATATCTATTTTTTAGGGCCCATAGCTCAGTTGGTTAGAGCATCTGACTCATAATCAGAGGGTCGGTGGTTCAAGTCCATCTGGGCCCACTTGAAGGACCCAATCTTAAAACAGATTGGGTCTTTTTATTTTAATCCAAAAAATTCATTAGAAATGAATTTTTTGCCGAAGGCCGCTATATAAAATGTTTTTATAAAACATTTTATATAGCGGGGTTAACCCCTGGCAATTTATAAGAAAAACATATTACTCAAATAACGAATTCCGAGATTTTGATATAACTAAGTCATGTTACGCAAAATCTGTTTTTGACTTGCCACGCCCTTTAGGGCATGGATTAAAAAGACCTCAAAATTCTAGACTTTAGTCAAAAAAAAACAATTTGGGCTAAAGCCCGGTTTTCGTAGTGTTTTCTTGCCACGACTTAAAAGTCGTGGCAATTCACAAATCATATTTCGTAATGTAAGTTATTAAATAAACAACTTTAATGAGAAACTAAACTATGAAAACCAAACAAAATAATTTAACCTGGATTTTCTATTGGAAAATCTGGGTTAAATAAATAATTTTTAGAGGATTAAAAATATTTAAGATGAAGTTAATCCCCCCAAATAAAATCATTTCAGGATGAGAAAATTTTAGGTGAAAAGCAAACACAAAACAATTAACAATTAATAATATTCAATGTGTTTATTTTATATTTACTTTGATTTATATTTCATTATCATCAAATTAAGGTAATTATATGTGCAGATTCACCTATTATATTGGTAGACCATTACAATTAAGTTCATTAATTACAGAACCAAGCAACTCAATCATTCATCAAAGTTTTCACTCCCACGAAAGGGAAGAGCCATTAAATGGTGATGGTTTTGGTGTTGCCTGGTATGCTGATGGTCATTCTGATCCGGCACTTTTTAAATCAATTTCTCCGGCGTGGAATAATGCTAATCTAAGAGATATTGCAAGAGTGACTACAAGTCATTGTGCACTAATTCATGTTAGAGCAGCTACACAGCAATTAGAAGTTGGTGAAACAAACTGCCATCCCTTCAGATTTAGAAATTTTGCATTTATGCATAACGGTGATATTGGTGGATTTAATGTAGTAAGAAGGAAAATTATTGAACGATTAAGCGAAGAAAGTTTTAGAATGATAAGAGGAACTACTGATTCAGAACATTTCTTTGCTTTGCTTATAGATCAATTATTAAAAGAAAATGATATTACTTGTCAGGTTATGTCAAAATGTTTAACTAATACTATAAAAATAGTTTTAGATTTAACAAACGAGTTTGCTCCCAACAAATTTCATTATCTTAATATGGTTTTATCAAATGGTGTTTCTAGTGTAGCTTGCAGATTTACAACTGATAAAAAAGAGAATGCTGACTCTTTATATTATAATCATGGAAGAAAATATATTTGTGAAAGGAATGTTTGCAAAATGATTGACCCTGAAGGGGATATGAAAGCTGTACTAGTCAGCTCAGAGCCTCTTAGTAAAGACAAAGGTTGGGAACCGGTTCCTATAAATCATATAGTTTCAATATCTAAAGATCTGAAAGTTGAAATCAAGAAAATGGAAATAAATTTCTAGATTATTTTTTAATTTGTATCATAAATTCTTGCACCGATAAAATTATTTTATTTATCACTTCTTTATTTTTAAATAATTTTTGATTCACTTCTAACTCTATACCTGCATATTTATTATAAGGATATTTTTCCCGAAGATATGTTGTAAAACCGTCTGAAGTGCCTTTATATGGAAAGTTAAATTTCACTTTATAATTAGGATAGCTGTGCTTTAAAACATTTCGGAAATTTATCGCTATAGTTTTTTCAAAATTGCTGTTTGGATTAAATAAAATTCCTATATCACAATCTCTTTTCTTTCCATTTAATACAGGTGTAAAAGAGTGAATGGATAGATGCAATATTTTTTCTTTACTAAAATTAGAAATTATAAATTTTTCAACTTCTGATCTGTAAGGCATGTAATAATTATTAATTATTTCTTCTTTGATTTCTTTAGACAGATTCTTTGTTAATTCTGAAAATAGATTTTTATTATCCAGGGAGCGATTGTAATCAATTAATAATCTTGAGATTAGTGTGTGCTTTGAAAAATCAGAAAGGGGAGATAATTTTTTAAATAATTTATAAGCACCAATGTCATAACCTCGGTGTGAGTTTAATAATTTGTTAGAATTATTAAAATATTTTTTATACTTTATTGGTATTCTGTTTCCTGCGTGTTCACAGGTAAGTAGGATTTTCATGCAATTCTCTATTAAAAAAATTTATTTTCGGCTAAAGAGTGCGACAGCATTTTGTAAACAGAGATAATATTTTCTTTAGAAAAATTGTTAATCAATTTGTTGATTATCCTTGTTGAGAGTGTACCTTTTACTAAAATATTATCAATTATATTTTTATAATTGTCGTATCCGGTAAAATCAACAGTTTCAACTAAATTTTTCCATAAATTATTTGCAGTTGTTTTTTCGTTTATGCCAAATATTTTTAGGTAATCTAAGTCTTCTATTGTTGTTGATTCGGCATCTTTAATTATACTTTGATAAATTAAACCTAGTTTTTTTTCTGACCATAATTTTTGTTCCTCAAAACTTATCCACTTTTCATTTACCAGATTCTTTAATATTTCTACGATAACGAATACAATTGCAACATCTACAATAGGAGCCTCCTGAATATCTATTATCCTTATCTCAAAAGCATTTCTGTCAAATCTTGCAATTACGCCCCTAGAGTTCAGCCACTCAAATTGGAGAATATTTTCTGTATCAAAAGGTGCAATTGCCTTAAAGATATTTTTAAAAATTATTTCTTCATATTCAGATCTTGTAAATGCTCTTTCAGGTATTATGTCACCTGCTATTATAGGAATTTTCATTTGATTGTTTTGATAAACTGACAATCTTATATCTTTATATCCGGTTAATTTACCGTCTAATATTGGAGAGCTTGCGGTTAATGCCGGAATTATTGGCAACAAAAGTCTAATTGCAGAATGAAGTCTGCCAAATTCTTCATCATTTGCAAAAGGTAAATTTAAGTGAACGCTTTGTAAGTTTGCCCAGCCGTGGCCTTTACATCCAAATATTCTGTCGTAAGATTCGTATACAGCATTATGTTCGTGTGGCCAAAGTTTTGTCTCTGTAAAAGGATCCATAAAAGGATGAGAGGCACTTGGTAAAAGTATAGAATTATATTCTTTTAAAATGCAATTTATTTTTGATATACTTCTAAGAAAATCGTTTTCCAATCCAATTAAAGATTTTACAGGTACAGGTGTTTTTAATTCAATTACATGCAAAACCAATTCATTTGACCAACCAATATTCTTAAATTCAGTATCTGATGTATAAGTTCCTTCAATCTTTTTAATTATCTCATCACAAATGGGCTTAACTTTTAATGTTTGCTTATCTACAATCATGTACTCAAGTTCAACACCATAACCTTGAAAAATAGGAAGAAGGGAGGTCATATATTTAGTTCTCTTTCTTTTCTGGAATTTTCAATTCTTTCTTTAAACACCCTCATTATTTCATAATATAAATGTTCACCCATAATTTGATCTTCAATTCCAGTATCAATATTAGGATTATCATTTACCTCTATCACTAGTGGTTTTTCATTTATTTCTTTAATGTCAACACCATACAATCCTTTACCAATTATATTGGCTGCTCTTAAAGCAGTGGAGATAACTTTTTTAGGGGCATGGTAAACAGGAATAGATTTCGTATTTCCATATTTGTTATTCCCTTGTTTTTTCCAATCATATATCTGCCAATGATCTTTAGCCATAAAATATTGGCAGACAAACAATGGTCTTCCATCCAGAACTCCCACACGCCAATCGAAATTAGAATAAGTAAACTCTTGTGCAATTATTAAATCTGATGATTCAAATATCTTTTTTATTCCTTGTTCAAATTCTTTTTGATTTTCTGCTTTTACCATACCTTGAGAAAAAGAACCATCAGGTGGTTTTAAAACAATAGGGAAAGATAAGTCTTTAGTAGAAAGATCTTTATTGTCTTTATGAAAAATTGCAGTTTTAGGGGTAGGGATATTTGCATTAGTTAGCATTTCTGCCAGATAAACTTTATTTGCGCATCTCAAAATAGAGTAAGGATCATCAATTACAATTAGTCCTTCTGTGTAAGCTCTTCTTGAAAAGCGATAAGTATGATGGTTTACTGACGTTGTTTCTCTTATGAATAAAGCGTCAAATTCAGGTATCCTGCTGTAATCTTCCTTAGTAATTAGCTCACATCTAATTCCTAATTCTTCTCCAGCTTCTATAAATTGCTGGATAGCTTTTTTATTTGAAGGTGGTTCTTCTTCTTCAGGGTTTACTAATATTGCAAGATCATATGCAAGCATAGATACTCTTGCAGAATGTATTCTTTTTTTACTAAAATAAGTTTCTGCAAATTCTTCAATATATTGAAGATGATTTTCCGGAATTTCGTTTACAGGAATAACTATAATTTTATTTAATACCCATTGATCGTTATTATATGTAAAATGAGCTTTCATCAATGGTGCTTGAAATAAACTAGCAATTTGAGATGCCAATTTAGAATGTTGTTTTGCTACATTCTGCCCAAAGTAAATGCTTAGTGTAAATTCTTCAGCTTTAATTTTTGAAAGACTTTTTTGTATAAGTTCATCAAACTCATCAGATATTGATCTGACAATACTTTGGGTTTTTAAATCTTGTATAGTTGAAACATTGGGGAAAATTCTGTGTCCTCTGGCTTCAGCTAATAAAGAAACATAGTATCCGGTAGATTGATATTTATATGAACGGCAAAGATTAAATACTCTTGCAGATTTTATTTCAGAAAATAATTTATCAGTTAAATATGATTTTGCTTCAACAATTTCAACATTTTTAATATTGAAGCTCCAGTCTTTCAAATCGTTTACAATTACAAAAGTTTTCATTTTTTATTTTGGTTCAATAACTAATAAATTAGCATCAAAAGTAACTACAGCAAGCATAATTGAATTAAGTAGCCTTTGTGTGTTAACAATATAATAATTCTTATTTGAAATAGGATTTGTCTTATAAGGATCAGCTACAATTATGTGTTCATCATCGTTTTCAAATCCCTTTAGAACAACAAAATGTCCCATAGGTTCACCCATAATATCATTTTCAATAGATTTATTATTACTATCTGTATATTCTCTCATTACATTATATAAATATGTAGCACTTAAACCTGTTAAAATTGGTGTTTTTTTTGCAAAATATTTTTTTAATAGAGAACGAGTAAGAACTTCAAAATGAATTTCTCCATTCAAAGCAAAATATTTTAAATAAGCACCTGTAATTTCTTTTATTTGTTTTGTCTTTTTAACTTTTAATTGTTGTTCCAATTTTATGGGTATTATTTTTTTGTTAGCAAACCAAGTGGGATCAAAAATCTTAAGATCAAAAGTATACATTGTCACTTTATAACCTCTTCGCAAGGCATGGCATCCAAGCAAAACTCCTAAAGTTCCACCGGACTTTATATATTCAACTTCCTCTATTATTTTTTTAAGAGAAATTTTATCCCCATAATATCTGTAAATAGCATGCAGACTTGTCGGTCCACAAGTAACATCATTGGGTTGGGTTAATATCTTAAAATCTTGCATTGAATGGTAAATAAATTTGAAACTTTTAATTATTTAAAACTAAAGAGAATAAAATTTAGTTACTAACTGGAAAAATATAACATAAGGGTAAAAAAAAAGGCATCTAAAAAAAGACGCCTTATAAGAATAAAATAATCTATTATCTAATTACGCGGTTTAGCTTCATTAACAATAATAGTTCTTCCTTCTAATTCCGATTCATTCAATGCTTTAATTGCATCTTTTGCTTCGGAAGCAGATTCCATCTCGATGAAACCAAAACCTCTTGATCTTCTTGTTTCACGATCTGTTATTACTTTTGCAGAAACTACATTTCCGTATCTCTCAAAAGTATCTTGCAATTTTTGATCATCTATTGACCAAGGCAGCGAACCTATAAATAACTTAGTACTCACTTAAGAACCTCTAAATATAAATTAATAACAATCCGACTTAATTTCGGATGTCTAATATAAATACTAATATTATGATAACCTAATAAAATATTTTAATTTACTAACTGATGTTACGCAAAATCTGTTTTTGACTTGCCACACCCTTTAGGGCGTGGATTAAAAAGACCTCAAAATTCTGGACTTTAGTCAAAAAAAAACAAAACAAT
>Ga0210038_1001316_pt1 | contig 12624 bp, 11 predicted proteins | sample CryGeyCG2114_020_FD_183970 | JGI IMG/M metagenome (GOLD analysis project Ga0210038, IMG submission 183970) | Groundwater microbial communities from aquifer - Crystal Geyser CG15_big_fil_post_rev_8/21/14_0.20 (SPAdes) (version 2) | ecosystem: Environmental > Aquatic > Deep subsurface >... | reverse complement strand
CTTAAAGAAAACTATGCGCTTTTAAGGATTGCCGGTGAAACAGCGAAAATAGGCGGATGGAATGTAAATTTAGCTGAAAATCGCACTTATTGGTCAGACCAAGTTGCCGCAATTCACGAAATGCCAGTCGGTTATGTTCCTCCGGTGGAAGAAGGCATCCTTTTTTATGCACCTGAATGGCGAAATAAAATTACAGAAGTCTTTGCCAATTGCGCGCAAAACGGAATTTCTTACGATGAAGAAATGGAAATTATTACTTCAAAAGGAAACCGGGTTTGGGTTAGAACTATTGGAGAAGCTGTAAGGGATAATAAAGGAAAAATTGTTAAAGTTCAAGGGGCTTTTCAAGATATTACTATGCGCAAACAAGCCGAGGAAAATTTGCGGTTAAGCAACCAAACCATCAAGAACATTGTGGACTACAGTCCGGCAGTAATTTATATATTTGATTTAAAAGGCGAATTTTTGCTTGCCAATAAAAATTTTGAAAAAATTTTGGGGGTCACCCAAGAGGAACTATTAGGGCAAACCCGAGAAAAATATTTTCCGAAAGAAGTTGCACAACAACACAGAAATAACGATTTACAAGTAATCAATTCAAAAAAACCCCTCTTTTTTGAAGAAGAAAATAGGGAAGCAGACGGAAATCATTTTTACCTGACATCCAAATTTCCGCTTTTTGACGCCAAAGGAGAAATTTATGCCGTTGGCGGTATTTCTGCCGACATCACCGATCGTAAAAATGCCGAAGAAGAAATTTATAATGCAAACAGGGAATTGCAAATGCTGAACAACACCATTTTAACTTTGATAAGCGGTTCAGATTTGGATAAAACACTTAATAAAATATTGCAAACAGCCCTTGAGGTCATTGGTTTAGAAGGCGGTACCATTTGTTTAATTAATCCCGACAATACATTTAATCTGGTTGTTGAAAGAGGCGTTTCAAAAGAAATTCTTGATGATTTCACCAATAATAAAGTCAAAATTGGAGATTGTTTATGCGGAAATTGCGCTATAAATTGCCAACCTTTAATATTGAATACAAAAGACGAGGTTCTAAAATATGCCTCACGCGAAGCGCAATGGGGTGATGATATTCATTTTCACGCGGCATTTCCTTTTGTTGCGGAAGGAAAAAGTATTGGAGTACTTTGTATATTTACAAGAACGGACACAAAACCTTCCCTAAAAAATTTAAAACTATTAGAAACCATTGTTTCGCAAACCTCCATATTTATTGACAATATGTTGTTGTATAAAGAAATTGACCATCAAAATACTAACCTTGAAAAAATTGTAGCTCAAAGAACGCAACAATTGGAATATACCAATAGCGAACTGCGCGATTTTGCCCAAGTGGTTTCGCACGATTTAAAAGCGCCTTTGCGCGCTATAAGCCAGTTAAGTTATTGGCTATATAAAGATTATGCCGATAAAATTGACCAAGCCGGTCAAAACCAACTCAGCTTAATTATAAGCCGTACAAAACGTTTAGACGATTTAATTGATGGTGTTTTGCAATATTCTAAAGCCGGAAAACAACTTAAAAAACAACAAGAAATAGATTTAAACGCCTTGGTAAAGCGCTGTATTAAAGAGCTTAATTTACCAGAACACATCCAAATAAGGATAGACAATAAGTTGCCTTTTTATACTGCCGACGAAACGCGAATGGTACAATTATTTCAAAATCTGATTGATAATGCCATAAAATATAATGATAAGCCTAAAGGCAAAATTCATATCGGTTGTAAAACCAAAAACGGTTTTTACGAATTTTATATATCAGATAACGGTATTGGTATTGAAGAGAACTATTTTGAACGCATTTTTCAAATTTTTCAACGCATAGAATCAAGAGATTACCAAGAAGGAACCGGCATAGGTTTAAGTTTGGTAAAACGCATTGTACAAATTTATGGAGGCGAAGTAAAATTAACATCAAAAGTTGGTAAAGGAAGCAAATTTTATCTTACTTTGCCTATAATTAATAATATAACTTAAAAATTGGATTATGAGTAGTGAAGTTTTAATTATGTTAGTAGAAGATGATGAAGTTGATGTGATGACCATTAAACGCGCCTTTAAGGATGCGAAAATTACCAACCCCCTCGTGGTTTGTGCAAATGGTGTAGAGGCGCTTGAATATTTAATTAACCGCAAAACAAGACGACCCGGAATCATTTTGTTAGACCTTAATATGCCCAAAATGAATGGACTTGAGCTGCTGGCTGTTTTAAAATATGACGACCAATTAAGAACAATTCCCGTGGTTGTTTTAACCACTTCTAAAACCGACCAAGATAAAATTGAAAGTTATAAATACAGCGTAGCAGGCTATATGATAAAACCCTTAGATTACTTGCAATTTGTTGAAATTGTGAAAACTATCCACCTATATTGGAAAACGAGCGAACTGCCAAATGATGAAAATAAAAAACAATGAAACACCTTTTAATTATTGAAGATGATAAGATTGATCAAATGGCTTTTGAGCGTTTTGCAAAAAATGAGCGCTTCCCCTTTACTTATCAATTTGCAAATTCTATAAAAGAAGCCAAGCTGGCACTTAAAAATCATAAGTTTGACCTCATTTTAACAGACTATTTTTTGGGAGATGGCACTATGTTTGAAATGTTAGATTTAAAACTTGATATACCAGTTATTGTTACCACAGGTACTGGCAACGAACTGATAGCCGTAAAAGCCATACAAAATGGTGCCTTTGACTATTTGATAAAAGACATTGATGGCAACTATTTAAAAATACTTCCCGTTACCATAAAAAATGCACTACACCATTTTGAAACAGAAAAAAAGAATAAAATTTACCAATCAAATTTAGAATTTCTTGTAGAAGAACGAACCAAAGATTTAAAACAAGAAATCACTAAAAGCAAAACACTAGAAAATGCATTGACAATTGAGCGCGATAAATTTAACTTTATATTAGAAGCTTTGCCCATTGGGGTAAGCCTTATTGATAAAGAAAATGAAATTACCTATTTCAATCAAAAATCATTAGAAATTGAGCAAGATTTCAATCACAACCAAAATATGATTGGTAAAGAGGTATTGTCAACCCATGAACCACAATTTCGTGAAAATGTACAAAACTTGATTGATGATTTTAAATCTGATAAGCAGTCTGTTTTAATACGAGAAACAAAAAGGGATGGAAATGATTTTGAAATTTCATACCACACGATTAGAGATTCAAAAGCTAATTATATGGGTTTATTGCGCTTGGTTTCAAATATTACCCAACGCAAGCAGACCGAACAAGCATTGCGCCAAAGTGAAGAGATGTTGCGTGAAACCCAAAAAATTGCAGGGCTTGGCACCTATTCAATCAATATTTCTACCGGTATTTGGACCAGCTCAGAAATTTTAGATAAAATTTTTGGCATTGAGGCAAACTATGATAAGTCGGTTAAGGGATGGGTTTCAATTGTTCATCCAGATTATCAAAAAATTATGAACGATTACCTTATTGAAGAGGTGATTGGAAAAAAAATAAAATTTGACAAAGAATATAAAATTATAAGAAAAAGCGACAATAAAGAGCGTTGGGTTCACGGGATTGGCAAACTTCAATTTGACGATAATTTGAACCCGATCATGATGTTAGGAACAATTCAGGATATTACCCATCGCAAGCAGGCCGAACAAGCGCACATAAACAGCGAAATTAAATACCATGAACTTTTTACTTTAATGCGATTGATGAGTGACACCATGCCCGATTTAATGTGGGTAAAAGACTTAGAAAACAAGTATATTTTTGCCAACAAAGCAATGTGTAGTGTGCTACTTCAAGCAAAAAATACCAATGAACCGGTAGGCAAAACAGATCTATTCTTTGCCGAACGCGCCCGCGCTATGCATCCTGAAAATCCGCAATGGCATACCTTTGGCGAACAGTGTGCCAATACGGATGTTGAAACGCTGAAACAGATGAAACCAATGCAGTTTGATGAATATGGCAATGTAAATGGAAAATTTATTTTTCTTGACGTTCACAAAACACCATTGTTTAATAACGAAGGCAAACTTATTGGCGTAGTAGGTTCGGCGCGCGATATCACCGAACAAAAAAAAATAGAGCAAGTAAACAAGGTTATCTTCAACATTACCAAAAAAGCAAGCGAAAAGGTTTCACTCAAAAAACTTTTTAATTATATCAGATTAGAACTCGGCACATTAATGAATACCAATAATTTTTTTATCGCTTTATACGATAAAAAAACCGATATGATTAGCACGCCCTATATGGTTGATGAACTTGATGATAACAGCTTTTTTCCTAAAGGTGAATCCTTAACAGGTCATGTTATTGATTCAAAAAAATCATTATTTGCCACACACCAAGAACTATTAAATCTTATAAAAGATAGAAAGGTAAATGCCTCAGGACCTTTAAGCCGATGCTGGCTGGGAGTCCCTTTATTATTAAATAATGAAGCCATTGGCGCTATGGTTATTCAAAGTTATACCGATGAAAATGCCTATACCCAAAAAGATGCTGCCTTGCTTGAACTAATTGCTCAAAACATTAGCCAAGTCATTAAACATTCGCGCGATTTTGAAAAAATATACCTGTTAAATCAAGCCTTAAAGCAAAGTGAAGAGGCGGTAATTATAACCGATTTAAATGGGGCAATTAATTATGTAAACCCTGCTTTTGAAAGGCTTAGCGGTTATGCTGAACAAGAGGTTTTAGGCTTAAATCCGCGTCTATTAAAATCGGGTGAACAACCACCTGAGTTTTATGAAACCCTATGGAATACCATTTTAAGTGGCGAAACTTGGAATGGCGAGTTTATAAACAAACGCAAAGATAACTCCAGATATTTGATACAAGTTAACATTTCGCCAGTAAAAAATAAAGAAAATATAATTACCCATTTTATTGCCGTGCAAGCAGATATCACCGAAAAACGCAAACTTGAACGCGATTTTATTCACGCCTTTATAGACGCACAAGAGCAAGAAAAACAAAGCTTTGGAGAAGATTTGCACGATGGCATTAGCCAAATTTTATCAGCCGAATCAATGTATATTCAGGTGCTTAGAATGCTAGTAAAAAGTAGTGATAAGCGCATTGTTGAAGCACTCGATAAAATAGCATCACTCAACATAGATGCCATTACCGATGCCCGCAATATTGCCCACGGTTTAATGTCGAAACAATTAAAAGAAGTCGGCTTGCTCTTGGCAATTGAACATATTTGTATTGATTACACCGAATCTCGAAAAATAGCTTTTAATTATAAACATTCAGGTGTTGTAGAAGCTGATTTTAATAAAGATTTAAAAACCAACCTTTTTAGAATAGTTCAAGAGGTTTCAACTAACACCATCAGACATTCATTAGCCAAAAATATGGATATCACCCTTTCACGACTCGACGAAAATACCATTAAACTGGTGCTAAAAGATGATGGCGTGGGCATCGATTTTGAAAAAATGAAACGCGAAAATAAGGGTGCAGGACTTAAAAATGTAGAACGCCGTGTAATATTGCTAAACGGTAAAAGCACTCTTGAATCAGCTCCAAACAAAGGAACTTGTTATACCATTACAGTTCCTTTGCAAAGTGTAAAATAAAGTGTAATAGAAATTGAGTAAAGCTTTGCTATTAAGGGTTATTTAATGCGTTCAATTTTTTAACTTGCTCATAGAATCCAATCAATTATAATAATAGGAGGTGGTTAAAGCCTTTGTTAAAGCTAAATTTCTTGTTTGAACTAATGTTTTATGGCAAGTAAAATTAGCAAAATTTTAAAGTGGCGGTAATTCTAAACAACAAGGCTCCAATGGTTTTTGTTTCATAAAGTCCTCCAGCAAAAATATGGGCATATAAACCAAGGAATCCTATTATTAAAATCACAACCGAGGCAACTAGAAATTCGAAAGGCCAAGTTTTTAATTTTATGAATCCCTAAGCAGCAAACAGATAGAGGACACTGCTTATAAAATTCGCCCAAACTACCAGTAAGACATAATTGCCTTTTTTTGCGCGTATGCCTAACCAATCAAAAATAACCGAACTGCTTAAGAATAGCGTAAGCATTGCAAATGCAATTAAAATAATTGCCGTAATGACAGTAACCTTGTTATTTTTAATCATTATTTTTTTCTAATTGGTTTTTTTATAATTCCAAACCGCCAAACCATTCATAATAACGGCATAAATAATGGTCTTTGTAAGTTGGGGCAAAATATCATTAAAATCGGCACCTTTTAGCATTACCATTCGGGTAACCTGCACAAAATATTTCACCGGATTAAACTCAGTTATATATTGCGCCCACATTGGCATACTTTCAATAGGCGTAAAAAGTCCGCTCATCAAAATAAAAATAACCACAAAAAACCAGGAAATAAACATTGCCTGTTGCTGGGTATCGGTAAAATTGGAAATGAACAATCCCATTCCCAAAACCACCAAAAGATAAAATGCGGTATAAAAATAAATCAGCCCAAGGCTTCCGATTATGGGAACATTAAAAACCACTTTTGCAATGGTTAAACCGACAGTCAGCAAAACAAATCCCAATATCCAAAACGGAAAGAGTTTGCCGATGATAAACTGGTATTTTTTAATGGGCGTTACGTTCATTTGCTCCAAGGTGCCAATTTCCTTTTCGCGAACAATATTCATTCCCGATAAAAACAAAGTAATCATCGTAACCAGCAAAACCAATATCCCGGGAACCATAAATGTTTTGTAGTTTAAGGTTTTGTTGTACCAAAATGAAGGAATTGTTACAATATCCTTTGGTGCGTTTGCCATATCTGCGGGCGAAGACAAGGCAACTATGGCTTTTTTATTAAAATTCTGCACAATCTGGTTGATATACACATTCTCCACGCCGGCCGCAGCACCGTCAATGGCATTGATGGCAACCGAAATACCTGTATTTTTTTGTTTCAATAAATCGCGTTCAAAATAGCGGGGAATTTCTAAAATCACATCAACTTTCCCTTTAGCCATCGCGACATTCGCTTCTTTTTTTGAAGGAAAATTTGCAATGACATTAAAATACGTGGATGCATCAAATTTCTCGATCAATGCTCTAGAAAACGAGGTTTTATCGTGATCAACATAAGAGAATTTGATATTTTTGATTTCAAATGTTGCTGCATTCGACAAAATAACCAACTGTAAAATGGGCAGCACAAAAATAATGGGAAGCATCCCCTTATTTCTAAAAATTTGCCTGAATTCCTTTTGAATGATGTATAAAATTGTTTTCATATTTTCTTCTATCCCCAACCTCCCGTTCTAAAAACGGGACAGGCTTTTCCTTTGGAAAGTGCGTTTGATTTATTATTAAAAAAAAACTTTAAACTTTAAACTTTTTCATTCTAGCCTAATTTTATATTTTTTGACGCTCAAGGCAATAAAAAACAGTGTCATCCCAGCCAATATCAAGGTTTCTTTCCAAATAAAATAGAGGCCAACACCTTTCAGCATTATTCCTTTTAAAATAATGATGAACCATTTTGCGGGAATGATATTGCTGATAGCCTGTAAAACAAGAGGCATACTTGAAATGGGAAAAATAAAACCCGACAATAAAATGGTGGGCAACATCAATCCCATTAGAGAAATCATCATTGCGGTTTGTTGTGTTGCCGAGACCGTTGAAATTAAAATCCCCAGCGATAAGGAGGTAATGATAAACAAAACACTCTCTAAAGCCAACAAAAACAAACTTCCCTGAATTGGCATTTTAAAGATAAAAATGCTTAACAAAACAATGACAATAGCGTTAATGATAGATAAAAAAATGTATGGAATCACTTTCCCTACAATTACCTGAAAAGGTTTTAACGGCGAAACCAATAAAATTTCCATCGTGCCCAGTTCTTTTTCACGCGTGATAGAAATTGAGGTCATCATCGCCGAAACCAACATTAAAATAATGGTCATTACGCCGGGAACGAACATAAAAACACTTTTTAGCTCGGGGTTGTAAACCATCCGCGATTTGGTTTCAATTTGATATTCAAAATTCACATTCTTGTTGATTTCCTGACGGTAACTTCCTATAATGGCGCTGATGTAATTGGTGATGGAATTTGCAGTGTTTGGGTCGGTAGCATCAGTAATTATATACACTTTTGCCGAGTTTTCTTTGGTTAAATTTTTCTTGAAATCTTTTTCGAATACAAGTACGGCAAGCACTTTTCCTTTTTGAAAAACCGTTTCAATTTCGGCTTCATTTGTGATATGCTGTTTGATGCTGAAATATTTTGATGCTGCTATTTTATGAATGATTTCCTGCGTAGTGGCATCGTTTGATTTGTCGAAAATGGCAATGTCAACATTGTTAATTTCATTGGTGATGGCAAAACCAAAGAGTAAAATTTGGGCAATAGGCATCCCAAAAAGGATAAACAGCGACCGTTTGTCCCTAAAAATATGGTAAAATTCTTTTTTTACAAATCCAATAAACCGTTTCATCCTCGTGCCAATTTTAAAAATACCTCATTCATATTGTCTGCATTGTATTTTTCCTTTAATTTTTTTGGCGAGTCTAAGGCTTCAATTTTGCCTTCGACCATAATGGAAACACGATCACAGTATTCAGCTTCATCCATATAATGGGTGGTCACAAAAACGGTGGTTCCGTTGTTGGACGCTTTATAAATCATTTCCCAAAACTGGCGTCGGGTAATGGGATCAACGCCGCCGGTTGGCTCATCTAAAAACACAATTTTAGGTTCGTGCAATAAAGCTACAGAAAAGGATATTTTCTGTTTCCAGCCTAATGGCAAAGCGCCAACCAGTTCATTCACGATGTTTTGTAAACCTAATTCTTCTACCAGCAACTGTCTTTTTTCTTCAATTTTCTTGCGGGACAAACCGTAAATTCCGCCAAAAAAAGTGATATTCTCTTTTACCGTTAAATCGTCATATAAAGCAAATTTCTGGCTCATATAGCCAATATTTTTTTTAATGTCCTCAGTATTCGTAAAAACGTCAAAGCCAGCTACTTTTGCGCTTCCGGAAGTAGGCTTTGAAATGCCAATCAGCATTTTCATGGCGGTGGTTTTTCCTGCGCCATTTGCACCAAGAAAACCGAATATTTCACCTTTTTTTACTTCAAAAGTGATGGCGTTTACCGCGATGAAATCGCCAAATTTTTTGGTCAGGTTTTCAACTTCTATGACGTTGTTATTTTTCATTCGCGCTGTCTATTTTGCCAATTCCATAAAAGTGTCTTCAATGGTGGTTTTGGTGATTTCAATTTTAATGTTTTGATGGTTGTTGGCTTCTAAATATTGTTGCAATTCCTGCGGATTAAAATCTTCCCGCTTATCCGTATAATGCACAAATTCACCAAAAGGATAAACGCTATAACTATGTTTGTACTCTTTTAAAGCTAATAGCAGTTTATATATATTAGCGGCTTTTATATCATAGATTGTTGTTGGAAAATGTTTTACAATTTCTTTTGGGTCATCTATTTGTAATATTTTTCCGTGCTGAATTAAAGCGATTCTGTCGCACAGTGCGGCTTCATCCATATAGGGCGTTGAAACCAAAATGGTTATGCCTTTTTGTTGCAGCCGTTTCAGCATTTCCCAAAATTCTTTTCTTGAAACGGGGTCAACGCCGGTGGTTGGCTCATCTAAAAACAACACTTTAGGTTTGTGGATTAAGGCGCAGCTCAAAGCCAATTTTTGTTTCATTCCGCCTGAAAGCGCTCCAGCCCGACGATTTTTAAAAGGCTCAATTTGAACATAAATATCCTTAATCAACTCATAATTTTCTTCAATGGTTGTTCCAAATATGGTTGCGAAAAAAGTTAAATTCTCTTCTACTGTTAAATCCTGGTACAACGAAAATTTTCCGGGCATATAACCCACATGATTTCTAATTTCTTTAAAATCGTCAACAACATCAAAACCAGCAACGGTTGCTGTGCCTTTATCGGCGAAAAGCAAGGTGGTCAAGATTCTGAAAATGGTCGTTTTCCCGGCGCCATCAGGACCAATCAATCCGAACAATTCCCCTTCTTTTACTTCAAAAGAAACATCATCTACGGCATTCACTGTTTTGAATGATTTGCTGATATTTTTTACGGAAATGCTCATTTTTAGAATTTTATTTTATTTGAAATAGGCTGAATATTCCGACAAATGTTTGGCCAGTTTTTCCAGGCCAGATTTTCTTGTGGCTAAATCTTCAGCCGCCAAATCTTTAAATAACGGTTTCATTGGCAGAAGGTAATTGTGCAGTTGGTCGTGTGATTCACCAGTCATGGTACATTTGGAGATGATGGTGCCAAATTCGGCTTCCAATGTTGTTTTAAGTTCCCGATAGGCTTCCGTATTTTCTGTATCGGTGAAATTGGTCACTAACTGACTCATATTTTGGATTCCTTCGGTAGTTTCAGCATTCGCCATCCATAAATCCCCGTTATTTAATTGTAAAACCGTTTCACTTTCGTGAGATTCTTCAGCTGTTTGAACAGGTTTGGCGATTTCTTGTTTTTTGTTTTTATCATTGTTGCATGAAACAACCAAAATGCTTGTCATAATGGCTACTGATAAAATGCTTATTTTTTTCATTTTGTTATATTAAAGGGTTGTTTGTTAAATTTTTTAAAGGTTAAAAGATAGATTAAAATCCAAATACTGATTCTAAAACTCATGGCTTTTATGCTTTGCAAAGCCACGGATTCACTAAAAAAGTATAAATAAATGGCGACAAAAGTGTGTGACGCAAGAATAAACACAACAGCATTTTTGACAAGTGATTTGTTTTTCCATATAAAGTATGCCGCCAAAATTGAAATAGCGCCAAATATGACGTTGTAAATGACCAGCCAATTGAGAACTGCATAATCTTTTACGTCAATTCCCAACAGCACTTTTGAGCCGGAAATAACTGATATTCCGCCTATAAGTAAGGCAAGTATTGCGGCTATTTTATACATTTTTTCATACTTGGTTTATTTAGTTTTTGTCCATTTTTCCTGTTTTTTTCCCCATTCCTTTTCCTTGCATTTCTTTCATTTGCACTTGCAACCATACAGGTTCTTCTACGTCATTTTCATAGATATAGGCTGCAATTTTTTCTAAATTTTGTTTAGGCAATGGCAACTTAGGCATCACCTTAAATTTGTTGACGGCCCCTCGCATCAAAGCTTTCTCTTCTACGGGGTTTTGAACCCAGTTTACAATGGCGTTTACAAAATCGGTTTTGGTATTATAGGCGTTTGCATATTGCGTTTTAACTGCTTTAAAAGGTGGCGCAATAAGGTCATCATGCGATGCCGCTTTTGGATTGTGGCACACATAACAATTGGTTTTCATTAGTTCATAACCCTCATTAGCTTGTTGGTTATTTTCAGTTATGATTTGTGTTTTAGTGACCGTGGAATCTGTTTGTTTGGCTTGATTGCAACTTGCGGTAAATACAGCCAATGTGACTGCAAAAATTTTGCTTTTCATTTGTTTATAGGTGTTAATTATTAACTGGTTTTTATCCACATTTCGGCTGGCATGCCTATTTTTAAACTTCCGTCGTTTTTTACGGCCACTTTTACTGCATACACCAAATTGACCCGTTCTTCTTTGGTTTGTATAATTTTAGGGGTAAATTCGGCTTCAGAAGCAATCCAGATGATATTTCCCTTAAATTCTTTCATCATAGCTCCTGCGTCTATTTTGACCGTAACTTCATGTCCGATCTTGATGTTTGAAAGTTGGGTTTCACTTACATAAACACGCAATTCCATGGTGCTTAAATCGGCAATTTTATACAGTGGTTTTCCAAAGGAAGTCAGTTCATTTACTTCTGCATATTTTGATAATACCGTGCCGTTGACCGGATTTATAATGTTACTTTTTTGAAGTAAATCTTCCACTTGTTTTAGTTGTATATCAAGGCTTTCTATTTCGTTTATTACGGGTGAATTCTGGCTTTCGACGCTTTTGATTTGTTTTTGGATTACGTTAATTTCGCCATTGATGTCATCCAATTGTTTTTGGGTTCCGGCATTTTCACGTATTAAATTTTCAATCCTGTTTTTGTTGATGGTCGCGGTTTTTAATTGGGCGTTCAGCACATTAATCTGTGAAAGCACGCTGCCCGATTTTGAATAAACAATGGCTTTGGAAGCCAACAACTGATCTCTTTTTAGGCTTAGCGGAATGGTGTCAATAAACCCAACATAAGCGTCTTTTTTTAGCAGCTGGCCTTCTTCAACATTGAATTGTAACAATTTTCCGCTATTTTCAGCAGAAACTGATATTTCTGTAGCTTCAAAATTTCCGTATCCGTCGGCTTTTTCGTTGTTTTTACAGGCAACAAGCAGATTTCCGAATAGGAGCAAACCGATGATTATTTTAGTAAGTTTCATTTGTGTTGATTTAATATTATATATAGTTTTCGACTTTCGACTTTAAACTTTTGACTTAAAAACCTTTCGTTATGTTATAATTTGCTTTTGCAAACTGCAATTGAATGCGATGTGTGCTTAAGTTATTTTCGGCCTCAAATAAATTGGTCAATTCCGTAACATAAGCCGAAGACGTGATAACGCCATTTTTTAACTGAGAACGGGAAGTCTCTAAAATTTTCTTTCTCAACGCAAT
>Ga0210038_1001310_pt1 | contig 12671 bp, 10 predicted proteins | sample CryGeyCG2114_020_FD_183970 | JGI IMG/M metagenome (GOLD analysis project Ga0210038, IMG submission 183970) | Groundwater microbial communities from aquifer - Crystal Geyser CG15_big_fil_post_rev_8/21/14_0.20 (SPAdes) (version 2) | ecosystem: Environmental > Aquatic > Deep subsurface >... | reverse complement strand
AGTTTGCAGAATGGGTACAAATATTAGGATCATAACTGATTCCTAATTCATCGTTTTTATAATTTTGAATTTCTTTACTCATTGCTGTATCCTTTATCTTAATATTGATTTTAATGTAGAATTAAAAGTAGGCTTTAATTCAAAATATTTCAATTGAAATTTGATAAATATTTGTCTTCTTTGTTTTTATAATTTAAGTTAATCAATAAATAATATTATATTTATTATATGACAAACACGACTACTTCAAATACAACCATTAAATTTTTTATCTCTGTAATTGGACTGGTAGTTATAGTTTTTATTTTAAAAGAATTAAGCCATATTATAATTCCATTTGTCGTGGCTTATTTTTTATTCTTTTTATACGCACCTATCAGCAACTATTGTGAAAAGAAAAGAATTCCCTCATATCTAACAGTTATTTTTGAAGTAATACTTACAATTATTATTGCCTGGATAATTTCAACTTTGGTTATTGGTTCTGCTATACAATTTGGCAATGAAGTACCCGAATACATAAATAAATTTAATCTTATTGTTAAAAATACTGCTCTTTCATTCGGAATAAATGATCCTTTCTTTAAAGAATTTTCTCTGCAAAAAATACTAAGTAATATTGACTATAAATTGCTTGCCGGAGGTATTTTTACTTCAACATTTTCTATGGTAGGAAATGTACTTATAGTTCTGTTCTTTTTTGTTTTCATTTTTACCGGACATAACACTGTTTATGCCGCTTTTAGAAAAAGATTTGTTAACAAAAAAGTTGAACCCGAATTGAATAAACTGAAATCTAAATATGATATCAATTCAAAAGATTCTAACACGGATTTTTCACACTGGATGGGAAATAAATTTAACATCGAAAAAAATGAACAGGAAGAAAAGCTCTCAAATACTTTTAAAGCAATAACAGAACAAATTCAAAGATATCTGATTTCAAAAATGGCAATTAATCTAGCAGCAGGCATTGTGATCACTGTAATTTTGTCTCTTTTCAATGTTGATTTTCCTATAATTTGGGGATTGTTCGTCTTTCTATTTAACTTTATTCCTGCATTAGGTTCTACAATTGCTTTGTTACTTCCAACACTTATAACATTGGTTCAATTTGAATCCGTAGGATTTGCAATTTTAATTGCAGTTATTTTGGCCGGTATTCAAACATTATTTTTTAATTTGATTGAACCGAATGTTTTAGGAAAGAAATTAAATTTGAATCCTTTGGTTATTTTATTGTCTGTTCTTGCCTGGGCTTATGTTTGGGGAGTTGTTGGTATGTTATTATCTGTTCCGCTTACTGCAATTATTAATATTATTTTATCAAATTCAGAGTCTAAAGATCTAAGGTTTATAAGCGATTTGATGAGTAAGCAATAAACTACTCTAATATCTTTTTTAGGTGAGATTTTAGGTAGTCAAACAATTCTTTACCGATAATAACATCTTCAAAAATATTTTTTATTTTCTCTTTGTCAATTTTATTAAAATCTTCTTTCCTTGGTAATATAAGTGTACCGGAAAGATCAATTGCTGCAGGACTTATTGTTAACGTTTTATCTCCTTTTTCAAAATAACAATCAGGCCTGTGTTTTCTTCTTAAAAAGATATAAATCTCCCAGCCAAATTTTTCATTATAATTTCCTATAATATTTATCAAAGGTTCGTTCTCTTTTTTTACAGCATTTTTAAAAGCAGTATAAATATTATTAAACAAATTTTTAATAAAGTTTATGTCTTTTGATTTAATAAGAATAAATTTTCTTAATCCATCACTGATCCCATAAACATCTTTTCTTCTGCTGTCAACTAACTTTTCTCCATATTTATTTATCAAGCTTTCCGATTCTTTAATAATTATTAGATCTTTTTTTGCAACAGCCTGAAAGTGAAGATGATCTGGCGCAGAAGCTCCACACTGAGCTCCGTTATAAAGAATTGAATAATACCTGCTTACTCTTTTTGCAAGTTTTAAAAATCGATGAAATGAATCATCTATCCTTTGGGGAAAATGTTTTTTGAAAACAATTGTAAAGTGTTCATAAAATACAGGATATGGATTGCAGAGCAATAAAAATTCATTTTTATATTCAAGTCCCAGTTGTTCTTTTGGTAAATTATCTAGACATAAAAAACATTCCCTTTTTTCAACATCTTCTTTTTTAACATTAGCTGTTGTTGATTTGATCCTTTGAGAATTTAACTGGGCATTTATTGTATAACCGTCAAATTGAAATGTTTTTGTTCTTACTTTTTCAAGTGCCGCATATCCTTTTGATAAAAATTTCCAATCGAGTTTTTGATTTCTTAAAAGAACCACCAATGCATCGGCATAATTTTTTGTTTTTAAGAAGCTTTCAACTTCCTTTGAAGAAAAAATTCTTTTCTCGAAAATATTTAGCTCAGTTAATTTCATTTTTTTAATTTAATGCGTTTTCTTATTTCAACTGTTCTTAGCTTATCTTTATAATAATCATATTGATTTTTTTTCATGATCGAAATATCGCTGTCAGTATTTCCTTTCCATCTTCTGCAAATATATAACGGTTCGTATATTCTTCCTACTTTATATTTTCTGGAGATTGCAAGGCAAACTGCATAATCTTCACCGTAACTAACATTTGGAAAGGGGGTTGCTTTCAACAACTTTGTTAAAAATGCTCTTGGTGCACCAAAACCGTTTACTCTCAGCGCATTATTGTGTCCGTTATTTTTAGCCCATTCCTTGTGAGCGATAACACCGGGAGGAATTTCATTTAAATTAAAATCAGTCAATTGATAAGAGCCGATAACCATCCCGCATTTTTCTTTATAAAATCTATCAACAATTTTTTGCAAGGTTTTTCCATTTTTATAAATATCATCACTGTCTAATTGAATAGAAAACCTTCCGCAATTTTTATGCTTTACTGCTTCGTTCCAGCATCCTCCAATTCCCAGATCTTTTCTTCGTGGTATGATGTGAATTATTCTATCATCTTCAGCTGCTAATTTTTCAATTATTTTTTTTGTTTTATCGGTTGAATAATTGTTAACAACAATAATGTTATATGTTTTATCAAATTTCTGGTTTAAAGCTGATCTTAAAGCTTCTTCAATAGTTTTTTCTCTGTTTTTAACGGGAATTATAATTGTGGCTTCAATCTTGTTTTTTTGATTTGGTATGTTAATTTTATTTTGCCTTTGCGGTAAATAAGCATCAATCTTTTTTAAATGATAAATGAATGTTTTTTCTGCTTCTTTTTGTTTGGCTTCATTTTCTTTTTCTAAATATTCAAAATGTTTTTTGCTTTCTGCAGTAGTTTTACTTTCCTCAAATGAATATAAATATTTATTCAGTTTAGTGATCATATTTTTTCTTGAAAATGAAAGCTGTGTAGCATAAAGACCATTCCAATGAACTCTGCTTTTAATTTCTTTTAAATGTTTTTCTAAAATATTATTGTTGAACAACAGTAATGGACCAAAATTAAAATTATCTCTTACACTGCCAAATTGATATTCATTTACCGGGTGAATTTTTGTTTTACTTTTTTCTTTTTCAAAATAATTAGAATACATAATTCCCGGATTACTCTTTTCAGCAGCTTTAATTAATCTCTCCGGTGCATTTTTTTCAAAAGATATTTTCCCTTCACTTTTTATTAGCAGTAAATATTTTGTTTTACATTGTTTGGATATTTCCTTTAGTGCATTTAAACTAAAAAAAGAATCGATCACGATAGTGTTTTTGTTTTTTCTTTTTTTATCTACAGTTAAAAAGAAATATTTATTTACGGCAGGGTGTTTAAAAAAAACCTTCTTGTTAAAATTATTTATTGCATCTTTAGATTTTGGGATAAAGATGGTTGTTTGGTTTTTCATTTTACAGATTTAATTTTATGCCGCCCCAAAATTCACTACCGCTCTCAGGCAGGCCCCATTGTGTAAAATAAAGTTTGTCAAAAAGATTATTTGCTCTTGCGTAAACTTCCAGGTTATAATTTGAAACTTTAAAATTGTAAGCGGCCCTAACGTTAGTTACTAAATAATCAGGCAACCTTTCAAAATACAACGAGCCTTCCTTTAATCCGAATTGTGTACCTAAATAAATAAACTCTAAATTAATCTGACTTCTTTCAGTCGGGAAAAAAGAAATGTCGATTGAAGAAATTATTCTGGGTTTATATTCCAGCGTATCTTTAAACTCGCCGGAAGTATTTTTTGCATTTGCATTCATCCAGGTAAAGTTAAATGCAGCTTTAAGTTTTTCAGAAAACTTATATCGAGTTACTGTTTCAATACCGAATGTTCTTACTTCATCTTTATTTATTCTCATAAATTGCTTGCCGGGTAATGTGGCTCTTACAATTCCATCTTTTAGATTTGTATAAAACAAAGAAACATCAAAATCGCCTTTAGTAAATACTGATCTGAAACCACCTTCTATAGTTACAGCTGTTTCCGCTTTTAATGAGGGATTTGCAACAAATCTACCCAAAGCTCCGGAAAATGACTCTCTTAAAGTGGGAAATCTTGCTTTTCTTCCATAAGAAATTCTTAATGATTGACTTTCGTTAAAAGAATGAACCAAACCGATATTTAATCCATAATCATTAATAGAATTTTTAGATGGTTTGTCGCCTGTCTTGGGTGTTGAAGAAAGATCATAAGCAATTCCAAATACTAATGTTGTTTTATCTAAAAAATATTCAAGCTCTCCATTACTGCTTAATATATTCTGTCTATAAATATTTTCTTTATAATTATCACTTAAAATATTTTCTGTGTGTGTAGAAGTGTAACCGCTTAATGATAATTTCAGCATTGCATTATCATTTATCAAAGAAGAGTAAACTATTCTTCCGTTATAAGTGATATCCTTTCCTTTTTCTATATCGTCAATGGAAGTAAAACTAATGTCTTTATACTGATCAATTTGTGTTTTAACAGAAGTACCCGAAAAAGAAAATATTATTTTAGATGTATTACTTCTGGTAGGATAAATTTCTCCATTAAGATTTATTACAAATCTCTTCCATAAAGGATATTGCCAAAACCTTGGCTTTGAAACATTTTCTTCAGGTGGAACACCTTTTTCTGCATCATTATATGCAATGGTTAAATTTAATTTTAACCTTGGATTATTATAATAACCAATCTTCCCAAAAAAGTTTAATGATTTGCTGAAACTGTTAACTCTAACTTTTGAATTATTTTTATAAGAACTTGGTAAAGAAAATCCATCTCTTTTGTTGTATTGAATTGCTGCCATAATAAAAAACGGATTCAATTTGTTAGAATAAAGTCCGGAGTAGCTTTGGCTGTTATTTTCTCCCAATTTAAAATTTAATCTGCTGACAGCTGATTTATCTTCTAGTGATAAAGAATTTATTTCAACTAAGCCTGAAATAGAATTTGCACCGTAAGTAGTTGACGGTATCCCTTTTATTATGTTTATCGATTCAATTACATCCGAAGGAATAAGACTTAAGTCAATTCTATTATCCCAGGGTATGTTTAAAGGAATTCCGTCAAATAATAGAGTAATTTGTCTTTCTCCGTTTCCTCTTATAAAATATAGAGTTTCACCCCTGGAGTTGGTTTGAACTTTTACCGAAGGTATAAGTCTTCCAATATCGCTTAAGTTTAATGCATCTGCTTCTTCAACTTCTCTTGCATCAATATTAATTTCAAGTTTTGTTTTTAACTGTTTATCTGCTTCAATAGAAATTTCTTTAAGCTTATATGTTTTAAGTGAATCTTTATTTTGTCCGAATAAATTGAATGAAATAAATACAAACAAAATGATGAAATAATTTTTAGCTTTCATTTAAGTGCTCCCCGTAAATTTTTACTACCATATCTGCTTTAGAATCAAGATTAAAATTATTTATAATTCTTTCTCTTCCTTTTTGTCCAAAACTTTTTCTTTTATCTTTAGAATTAATAAGAAATTCTATTTTTTCTGTAAGATCTTTTGAGTTTTTATTTTCGAATAAATAAGACGTTTCATTATCTACGGCAATATCAAGAACACCATCAGAATTTGAGCATACTGTTGGAAGTCCCATTGCCATTGCTTCCGCCAAAGCAAGTCCAAAAGCCTCAGCATGTGAGGGAAAGATAAAAATATCTAAAGCAGCAAGAGTTTCTCTAACATCTTTCAAGTATCCGGTAAATATTAAATTATTAATTTTATTTTTTTCTGCTAAAGATCTTATTCTTAAAGCAAAATCATCTTCGCCTCTGCTTGCTTCACCAATAACAATAAACTTTAAATGATCATGTCTTTTGTTCAATTCAACTACTGCTTCCAAAAATTCTTCATGCCCTTTTCCGGGACTAAATCTTCCCATCATTCCAATTACCAGTTCATTCTTCTTTATTTCCCATTTTTTTCTTCCTTCGATCAACTTATCTTCATTTGGAGCATAATAATTAGTGTCTATTCCGTTATGTAATAGTATCACTTTACTTTCATCTACCGGACAAGTATCCAGCAGATTTTGCTTTATTATATTACTAATGGCAAATAATTTAGTAACTCGTTTATAAATAATTTTATGTAGAAAATCTTTTTTAATTATAAACGAACCAACATGCTTTGTTAAGAACAATGGGATTTTACTTCTAATTAATTTTAAGGCAGGCACTATTAACCAAAGGTCTTTAGATGCGTAAGTGTGGATCAAATCAAATTTATTTTCTTTTATTAAATTATTAAGAATAAAAATATTAACAAAATATTGAAACTTACTTGCACTCAACGGATAAATAATGATCCCTAAATTATTTGCTTCAATATGTATTCTGGAATCTTTTACACATATGAGAGTGATCTCACATTTTCTTTCAAGTAACTTTTTAATTGAGGTTATGGTGATCATTTCCATACCACCCCAACTTTTTGATAAACAAGAATAGAGAATTTTCATAGACAAAAATTAATATATTTTCTTAAGTGTTGCTTTGCTGAAATAATGTGAAAGGATTTCGTCAAATTTATATCCGGTAGCTGACATAACAGCAGCTCCAATTTGGCAAAGCCCTACTCCATGTCCCCAACCTGCACCTTTAATTATAAATGTTTGAGGTAATCCATCTTTAATGTTTTGTTTTTCTATTATAATTGCAGAGCTGTATAAATGTGTTGGAGATAAAATTCTTCTTATTTCTAATTCTTTGCCAATAATTAATGTTTTTTTAGAACCTACAATTTTTAAAGTAATTAATCTTCCTGAATCACCTCTCTGCCCCGGAACTAGATCTACAATATCACCAAAATCAAAATTTGTATTTTCATTTATTAACTTTGATATAGTTTTTTGATCGTATTTAACTTCCCATCTATAAAAATCATTTGTGCTTTGATCATAATCTACAAGAATATTTGAAAGCATTTCTTTATCGTTTCTGTTGCAGAAAGCCGGGGGTGAATTTAATATCCATTTACTGACACAATTTTCATCGTTAAAATTCAGACTATAATTTTCAGGCTCATATTTATAATCTATAACCGAAGTTAAATACTCTATCTTGGTTGGCTCCCAAACATTTTCAAAAGATTCTGTAATTCCTCCGCAGCATTTTGAATAACGGGTATCACAAATATTATCTTTATAAGTTAGTACAAGTCCTTCGGTTTCATTTACTGCTTTCAAAGCCATACCTGTAGAAAGTTTCGTTATGCCATGGTATCTCTGACAATGATCAGAAGCACAGACATCATAATTTTCATGTTCCTGTTGTTTAATCCAGGTTATATGTTCGGCAGTATCTTTCTGATTGGGTTCTTTAATTTTAGTTATTTTCTGCTTTGTGTTTATGTGGTTTAACAACCAGCTTCTTGAAACAACTGCATGAGTTTTTAGTGCCTGTAATGTTAGTTTATCGCTCATTTCCGAAGAGATAACGCTTCTTAAATAATCTTCAATTTTTATAACATTTATTACAAGTATTTTATTTTGCCATTTTTTTAAAAGTAAAGAGCCTCTGAATCTTTCCTGCTCTTTATTTTCCCAATGAAACTTTTCACCTACTTGTATTTCTTTAAATAAAAAATATTCTAATATCTCATTTGTTGGATTGAATTGAATTTTGCTGTCAACTTTAATTGTTCTTTTATCATAACTAATAATTATTTTATTGTTTTTTATTTCTGCCTTAATTTTTCCGTCAAAATTATGTTTAAACCCCTGTGCAGAATAATCCCCATATAGACTAAACTCTATTTTTTCGTTTGAAAAAATGCCAACTTTTACAGTTGGATGTCTTAATTCCAAATTCATTTAATATTTATCAGTTACAATATAAAATTGAAAACAAATATAGCTAATAAGAGAATATAAGTTTAACAAGATTATTTTAAAAATATTGAAAAAGAAAGCCATTATGTTATACTAAAAATCATTAGTCTCTTATTTTTCAATTAAAATAGCGGGATTTTCTTGTAAAAAAACCATAGTTTTAATGATTGATTTTTTGAAAATAATTTATTAAAAATAAAGGAGATGTTTTTATATGGCACGCAAAAATGTTCTTATTATGGGAGCCGCTGGAAGAGATTTTCATAACTTTAACGTTTTTTTTAGAGATAACAAAGACTACAATGTAGTAGCATTTACAGCAACTCAAATACCAAATATTGACGGAAGAACTTATCCAAAACAACTGGCAGGAAAACTTTACCCAAAGGGAATTAAAATTTATGAAGAAAAAGATCTAAAAAAACTGATTAAGAAATTTAAAGTTGATGAGGTGGTTTTTTCTTATTCAGATGTTCCTTTTGATTATGTAATGACAAAAGCATCAATAGTTAACACATACGGTGTTTCATTCAGATTACTTGGCGCAGATGAAACACAAGTAAAAAGCACAAAACCTGTTGTATCTGTGCTTGCAGTAAGAACAGGCTGCGGTAAATCACAAACATCCAGAAAAATTGTTGAAGTGCTTACTGCTGCGGGAAAAAAAGTTGTAGCAATTCGTCACCCAATGCCTTATGGAGATCTAGTAAAACAAAAAGTACAAAGATTTGCAAAGTATTCAGACCTAATTAAACACAAATGTACTATTGAAGAAATTGAAGAATACGAACCACACATTGCCAGAGGCGGTGTTATATATGCAGGTGTTGACTATGAAGCAATTTTAAGAGAAGCTGAAAAAGAAGCTGATATAATTTTGTGGGACGGTGGAAATAACGATTTTTCATTCTACAAATCTGATGTAACATTTACTGTTGTTGATCCGCACAGACCGGGACACGAAATGTATTATTATCCCGGAAATACTTCTCTAAGAATGGCTGATGCAGTAATTGTTAATAAAATAGATTCTGCAGATTCTCAAGATATTTTTGATGTAATTGATAATGTGCGTGTAGTTAATCCGAATGCAACCATCATTGAAGCTGCATCACCGGTAATGGTAGATAATCCGGAGATTATTAGAGGCAAAAGAGTTCTTGTTGTTGAAGACGGACCAACATTAACTCACGGAGAAATGAAATATGGTGCAGGAACGGTTGCAGCTGAAAAATTAGGTGCAAAAGAAATAGTTGATCCAAGACCATACACAGTAAAATCAATTACTGATACTTTTAAAAAATATCCTAATATTGGTGTTCTGTTACCTGCAATGGGATATGGAAAGGCACAGATGAAGGATCTTGAAAATACAATTAACAGAACAAAATGTGATTCAGTTGTAATTGGTACTCCTATTGATCTTGGAAGGTATATTAAAATCAATAAACCACACACAAGAGTTAAATATGACTTGCAGGAAATCGGAGCCATTACTGTTGAAACCGTATTAAAAGAAAAAGGGATTATTTAATTCAATAAAATAATTTGTTTATTAAAAAGAGTTGTCACAAATATGACAACTCTTTTTTTTTCATTAAAATCAAAACATTTTAATATTTTGTATATATTGTTTTGAAATTAAACGGGAATGATTTGGAGAACTATCCAAAAATAATTTTATACCTGATAGGCTTTTTTATATTCTCAATTATATTATGGCTTTTGGGTATAGTAAATACAAATCTAATCGAACTATCAGGCTATTTTTCAATTGTTCTGGGAATAAGTATGGTTTTAATTTCCTTTGGCAATAACAAAGGTGTTGTTTTGTTCTTTGGTACTATCATCTTCTTTCTGGGACTTGTCTTTTTTATTTTAAATAACTTCAACTTTTACCAAGCTGATAAAATTATAATACCTTCATTTATCTTTGTAATTGGAACAGGCTTCTTTATACTTTTCCTTGATGATTTCTCTAAAAAGAAAAATTTATTTTTTTCATTTCTCTTTTGGCTGATTGGAATAATCTATGTTTCCTTTTCAGGAGAGTTTTCTTTTACACAATTTTTTTCAGCAATAAAAGATGTTACTTACAGTTTTTGGATGGTGATTTTACTGGTGTTCGGGGTTTATCTTTTATTGAACAACTATTCTAAAAAATAAATTTTAGTTTTTATAATTGCCCTTGTAGATAGATAAGTCTGCCAGGTTTGTCTGCACCGAGTTTTTGTTCCTTTGTAACCAGAAATTTTATTTTTTGTTTACCTGATAATTGCGGGAGCTTAAAAGTATAATATTCAGGATTATCATCTTCTGTAGGTGAAAACACTCCTAAAGAAAAATAACTTCTGGATACATTTACCCATAGTTGGTATGACATATTTTTTTCCAGCTTAGGCATATTGAACATCTGATAAAAACCTTGATTCTTGTCAAAACTGATAATTAATTTACCGTAACTATTTTTACTTATTCTGGTTGGTTCTAAATTAATTATTATTACATTTTTTGTGGTCAATAGTTCTTGCAGATCGCTATTCTTTTTAAAAGAAGTTGTCAGTCCGCTTAACTCAAATTTTAATCTGTCAATCCGTTGCTCCAGATTTGTAATTCTTGAATCGGTAGAAAAATACAACCATAAAAAACCTGCTATCATTAAAATGAATAAGATGAAAATAACCGGACCGTAATTTTTAGCCGGTGGTGCTAAATAGGTTTTTCTATCTCTCAGAGGTACATAAGTAGATTTTTTTGTCGGCTCTACTTTTTCTTTTTCAGGTTTTGCTGTTATCTTCTTTTCATCAATTTTTATTTCTTCTTTTTTCTCTACAACATCTTTTTTTGCAGTAATTGTTTTTGATTTTTCTACTGAGGTTGGTTTTACTTCCTCTTTGTGTCTATCTTTTTTGTTTAAAAATGATTTAAAATCTCTTCCTGAAATCTGTGTCGCGTGAGAAGGTCTTAATAAATTATCATTTTTCTTTTCTGAAGTTACAATTTCTATTTCTTCGGTATCAGTTTTTATAGTTTCTTTTTTAAAAGGTTTATCATCCTCATAATTAATTTTTATATCTTCAATTGTGTCTTGTTTAGGAACTTTATCTTTTACAGGTGGTATTGGTTTTTCAGTTGCTTTTTTAATTTCAGGTTCTTTTTCAATTGTTTCTTGTGTTAATCTTTTTTTCTTAGCTCTTATTTCATCTTTATAAGAATAAAGCCTTTGCGCAACTTTAGCCTTAACATCATCTCCCGGTTTCTCTATTGTTAATATTGAAGGAAGAAGTGATGCCAAATTTTGAAATTCCCCTAGTTCATACCAGTTAAAATTTTTGTCGTAAGATAAATTATCTAAAAAAGATGACTGCTCCTCATAATCCAGGCAACCAAAAGCAAAAGCACTAATTAAATCCTGATAATCTTTTTCAACCGTCATCACTCGCCCTCAGTTAAGAGATTTTCTCTTAAATTATTTGAAGCAATTTTTATTTTTGCAGTAACTGTCTGCAATGGTATATTCAATCTTTCCGATATTTGTTGTTGTGTAAGACCTTCATAATAAGCAAGATAAAGTACATACTGCTGCGCATCGGTTAAATTATTAAGTGCGTTTTCAACATTTCCGCTAATAGACATAGCCATATGCAGATCCAGTTGGACAATGGTTTGTGAAAGATTTGGCAGAATGTATCTGTTTTCATATTCATCTGAATAATTTATGTTACCGGATTGACCTCTTTTTCTCCTTACAACATCTACTGCTTTGTTTCTTGCAATATAAACAAGCCAGGTATACGCATTGTTTTTTTTTGAATCATATAGCTCTATCTTACGCCATACAATAACAAAAACCTCGATCAGCACTTCTTCGGCTAATTCTTTTTCGCCTACAATTTTTTTAATAAGGGTGTAAAGTAGAGGAGAATATCTATCGTATAAAATTTCGAGTGCTTTAGAGTCGTAATTGGAAACCCGAAGCATCAAATCGCTATCTGTTAAATTAGAATTTATAGCCAAGCTAATAGCTTATTTTATTATCTTTAATTGTGTGTTTAAAGTAAAACTAAGATACCAAAAAATCAATTGGTAAATTGTAAAAGAAAATTAGTGGGAACAATAGATTTCAAATATAAATATTTTAACTACCAATCTAAAAAAATAATTTCTAATTTCACTACTTACCGTGCCAAATAATTGTTTTCTGATACGGAGCGTCATAAATATGCCCAGCTACAAATGCTTCCGTGCCGTCTGTCCATACTGCCCAGTAGTCTGCATCCGGTAAACTCAACTCTTCAATCTCTTTCCAGTCTGTGCCGTTATAATGGTATATCTTGTTCTGACCTCCCTGCCCAGCAGCAAAGATGTTATCGCTGCTTG
>Ga0210038_1001303_pt1 | contig 12695 bp, 8 predicted proteins | sample CryGeyCG2114_020_FD_183970 | JGI IMG/M metagenome (GOLD analysis project Ga0210038, IMG submission 183970) | Groundwater microbial communities from aquifer - Crystal Geyser CG15_big_fil_post_rev_8/21/14_0.20 (SPAdes) (version 2) | ecosystem: Environmental > Aquatic > Deep subsurface > Groundwater... | reverse complement strand
GGGCTGAGCGGGGCAGGAGCCTCGACGCCGAGATCCTTCAGCAGTTTCCCCACGTGCTCGGGAAAGACCATGCGCCCGAGCCAGGACTTGCCTTCGGCATCGACGATTCGGTTGACGGCGAGATGATCGGAAGGAAGCGCCGACCAGATCGGCAGCAGGAGGCCGGTCGCGATCCGGATGATCTCAGTATCGACCGTATTGGCCGCTTCCTCGGCCTCGGTCGACCATGCCGCCGCGAAGACCGACTGGTCGCAGGGCTCCCACGCGGTTTCGAAGAGGTCATGCTCGCGGAGGAACTCGCGCCGCGTCGGGCGCAGCAGTTCGACACGCGGGACCGTGGTGCCCTCTTCGGTCATGCCGGAACGCGCCCTGGTCTTGAGTGCGACCTTGCCGGAACGGCCATTGCGCAGAAAGACTGCGGTATTGTCGGAGCAGGCAAGCTTGAGCGCTCGCTCGAGCGACACCGGGTTGCGTCGCCGTGCGACCTCAATCTTCAGGAGGTGCGAGGTCGCGCCGCTCGCGGGGTCGGTGCGCAGGAGCGTGTCTTCGAGGATGGTGGCGGTTTCGACCTGCATGGTTTCGACGCCAATATCGAGGGTGCCAGCATCGCGGGCCGCAGCCACCCGGCTTTCGACGAGCGCGAGAAATTCATCGAAGATGACGTTCTGATGACCGATCGGAAGCGCGAGCAGCCGGTTGAGCCAGCGCTGGATCGGCGGCAGATCTTCCTTGATCACCCCGTCTGCATCGAGCAGCGATAGGCCGGTGCGTGCCTCGAAGTCGGCCAGAGTGGTGCTGGTGAGTTTGCCGGCGACGAGCAGATGGAACCAGGTGACGAGCGCGGCCTTGGCGTACTCGCTTTCGAGATTGTCGGCGGGGTCGAACAGGTTCTGTCCTCCCGTCTGGCGCTGACCGCGGGTCAAAGCCCCAAGGCTGTCGAGGCGGCGCGCGATGGTCGAGGTGAACCTCAGCTCTCCCTTGCAGTCGGTCGTGACAGGCCGAAACAGGGGCGCTGAGACCTGATGCGTGCGGTGGGTACGCCCGAGCCCCTGAATGGCGCGATCGGCCCTCCAGCCCGGCTCCAGGAGCAGGTGGACGCGCTGCTGCTGGTTGGGGACATCAAGGCTCGCGTGGTAGGAACGTCCCGTGCCGCCCGCATCGGAGAAGATGAGGATGCGCTTGGTCCCGTCCATGAAGGCTGCTGCATCAGCGTGGGCCGAGCGCACGGTGCGGGTCTCGATCTTCTGATGTCCGCCTGCCGCAGGCACGATCCGCTTCGATCGCCCAGTCACCTCGGCGACGTTGTCATGTCCGAAGCGCTCGAGAAGAGCATCGAGCGCGGCCTTGATGGGCGGAAGGGCGCAGATGTGTTCGATAAGTTCCCCCCGGGCTGCCTCGGCTTGTGAGTTGGTCACCGGATTGCCGTGTTCGTCGCTCATCGGCCGCGAATGCTGCTCGCCCGTGTCGTCGGTGTAGACCTCCATCTGCCGGGTCGGAAAGGCGCGGGTGAGATAGTCGAGGCAGTATTCGAGCGGTGAGAGCTCGATATCGAGCTCTGCGCGCTCCTCGGCCGAGAGTTCGCCGAGCCTGCGGTTGAGGATCGACTCAGCAGTGGTGACCAACTGGAGGACCACTGACTTGCCCTCGGCAAGATGCTGCTCGACCGCGCTGATGATCGTGGGCAGCTTCATCGACAGGAGCACCTGCCCGAAGAAGCGCTGCTTGCAGGATTCAAACCGAGATCGAGCGGCTGCCTTAGCCCCTGAGTTCAGGGTGGTGCCGTCGAGATTATCGACGATGCCGGTCAGTTCGAGCGCGGCTTCGAGGTTGCGGTGGATGATCGCCCAGGCGTCCGCATAGGTGTCATAGACGGCGATTTGCTCAGGCGTGAGTTCGTGGCGCAGGATGTCGTATTCGACACCGGCGAAGCTCAGGGCCCGGGCCATGTAGAGACCGGTCGCCTTGAGGTCGCGTGCGACCAGCTCCATGGCGGCAATGCCGCCGGCGCGGATCTCGCTGATGAAGGCCTCGCGCGAGGCGAAGGCGGTTTCAGGACCCCAGAGGCCGAGCCTGACGGCATAGGCGAGGTTGTTGACCTCGGAGGCCCCTGTCGCCGAGGCATAGAGCACCCGGGCCTTGGGCAGGCGGTTCTGGAGGAGAACCCCGGCAATGCCCTGCTGCGAGCCCTTCTTGGTTCCCCCAATACCCTTGCCAGAGGCCCCCTCCCCGCCTGCGACCCCGCCCATCTCGTGAGCCTCGTCAAAGGCGATAACACCGTCGAAGTCGTCGCCAGCCCAGCGGATGAGCTGTTCAAGGCGGCTGTGATCGCCGCGCGCCGAGCGCAGCGTCGGATAGCTCACGAACAGCACGCCTTCATCAAGGGTGAGCGGCTCGTGGATCTTCCACCGCGAGAGCGACTGGACGTCGGCAGCGAGCCCGCCAAGGGCCGCCCAGTCACGGCGGGCATCGTCGAGCAGCGGCTCGTTCTTCGATATCCAGATCGCCCGGCGGCGGCCCTGCAGCCAGTTGTCGAGGATGGTGGCGGCGACCTGCCTCCCCTTCCCCGCCCCGGTGCCGTCGCCAAGGAAGAAACCCTTGCGGTAGGACGCGCCCTCTTCGTCGATCAGCAGCCCCACGCCTTCGGGATCGGGCCGGAATGTGCCGGGAAGCCACTGGCTCCAGGCGTGCCCCGCATAGACGACGGTTTCGAGCTGTGAGGCCGACAGCAGGCGCTCGGAGACGGTACGCTCCGGGAGTTGCGGGATGTGCTGCGGGATCGGCGCAGGGATCGAGCCCATCGCAACCGATTCTACGAGTGCGGTGGGGTGCTCCCCAGCGGTGTCAAAGATAACCCGGCTCGGCCGATAGGGAAGATAGACCCCGGCCTGTTCGAGCAGCGGCGCAGGTGTGTCGAGCGCGGTGTAGGCCACAGGAAGCACATCATTGCGGGCCGGGGCGCGGAAGATGCGAGGTGCCGCAGGCTTGGCGTTCCGCGTCGCGCCGAACAGCGAAATGGCCTTTGCGGGCGCTGTTGCCGGGCGTTTCTCGTCGATGAGCTCTGCCCGAGGCGTGATCTCGAGGCTGCTCATCAGCGCGGCCACGTCCCTGCGCTGGATTGTCGTGGGTGCCCGTGACGCAGGAACCTTGTCAAGGACATAGAGCCTGACCGCAATGCTGGTCCCATGCTTGGTGTAGGCCTGCTCGAGGCGGATCGAGGTTCGGATCGCGACAGGCGCCAGCGTGTTCTCGAATACCTCCCGCATCTTGGCCGACGGCGAGAACCAGTCGGGCATGATCGCCGCGATCCGGCCACCAGCGCGCAAATGGGTGATGGCGGCGGCAAGATGGCGGACGGCAGCAAAGTGATCCGTGCCGCGTCCGAGCGAGCGCGAGAATGGCGGGTTCAACAGGATCAGGGAAGGCCGGGTCTTGCCGCCAAGCGTGCTCGCGATCGCAGCGCCATCATGGCCAGTGATCGAAACGCCCGGGAAGATATCGGAGAGGCGCGAGCGGCGGACCTCGTCCAGCTCGTTGAGCTGCAGCTGGGCAACATGAGGAAGCTGCGCGATCAGCAGACCGTTTCCGGCGCTCGGCTCGAGGACGATATCGTCCGGCTGAGCATTCGCGAGCATGACGGCCACGGCGGCAAGATCGACGGGCGTTGAAAATTGCTGCCAGTCGATCTGGTCCTCGCTCCGAACGGTCTGAGTGGGCAGCCGCGATGCGATCTCCATCGCCTTGCCGAGATCGTCCCTGCTGAATGCCGCGCCCCTGCGAGACGTGAGGCTCAGCGCAAGCGCGTGCTCAAGCACCTCGAAGCTCTCGCGCTGGGTCCAGCGGCCAGTTGCATCGCTTCCGCCAAAGGCACTGGCCATGGCCTGGTTCATCATCGTACGCGTGATGACGGTGTCGTTGTCGATAAGGATGGAAAGCGCGCGGGCGGCAAGCTGAGCGGGCGTGCGGCGCTGCGCCGCCGCTGCGAACAGATCTGTCATGGAGGTCTCCTGGGTTCGGCTCGCCTCCCTTCAGGCGAACCAACCCTCCCCTCCCCCTCCCCTTTAACTGGGTCCGGGAACCGCCGCCCAGTCCGTGTAGCCGGACGGCGGCGCCATGCGCCGGATCGTCAGGCCGTCGCGGGCATGCGTCTGCACCGCTTTAAGGCTCGCCCGCCGACCCTCGGGATCATTGTCCTCAGCAATGATCAACTCCTCGATCCTGTCAGGCAGGCGGACGAGATCGAGCCGTTCGGCACCGAGGGATGACCAGGTGGGAATGCCGTGGAGTTCGGCGAACCGGGCAGCGCTTTCAAAGCCCTCGGCAAGCGCGAGGATCTTGCCGGAGCGACGGCCCTGCCAGCTGGCGCCTTGCGGGTTTCCGATCATCAGCTTCGAGTGGTAGCCCTGCCCTTCTGGTTTGAGGAAGATGCGCTGAACCGCCTTGATTTCGCGGCCCTCGCGTACGCCGACCAGCAGCGCGGGCTCAAACACCGTGTTGGGTTTCCTGCCTTTTGGACAGCGCGGGAGGTACCGCAGATCGTCATGGTGCCGGACAATGCCGCGGTAACGGCAATAGGCCTCGCCCCAGGTGTTCGCGAGCTCGCGGCCCTGCGACCAGAGATTGCGGGCTATCGCGGTCGAGTCGAAAGGCTTGGAGGGTCCATCCGGGAAGGCGTATGTCCTGCCCGGAATAATGGTCGCAAGTTCGCGCAACACGTCGGCCGGATCGCATCCGGCAAAGCAATGGACGAGAATGTCGTTGTCGCCTTGTCGCAAGGACAAGCTCGGGGTTGCATCGGCATGGGCAGGACAGCGACACATGGCGTTATAGCCCATCCAGTTGCCGCCCAGCGCACCCACAATATCGACTAGGCGTTGTGAAGGGGGTTTGGCAGTAAGGGGCATGGCAATTCCTTTCGAGTTCCCCCGCCCCCTCCCCCCTTTCCTTTGTCCCGGATCCGACGTTGGGCGGCCCAGCAACGCAAGACGGAATTTTTTTCCCAATTGACTCTGAGTGTTAGCAAGGGATGCTCAGCCCTTTGCAGGAGCAAGGTCATGCCTTTTCGTTCCATCATCGGGAGCCTGTTTATCGTAGCGCTTCATTCGGCGGCTACGGCGCAGGAGGTCGAGCTTATAGAATTCGGTGGCGCCCCGCCTCTGGGCTTTGTCATCCATGTTGGCCCGGAGACAGATCCGGTCGACCAAACGACTATCCGCGAGGAGTCCGATCTGACAACGACCCTTGCCGCCGACTTTGCCGGGATTGGCGCGGGGCATCCAAGTGACGTTGTACCACCAGCGACAGCCATCGATGTTCCCCGATGGATGCAAAGCGGTCGTGCACCCTCAACCTCACTTCCGGCAGTTTTACACTCGCCAATGTCATTCATTGGCTGTGGGGATATTCAATACAGGCCTCGAAGTGATCTTCCCGCGGCAACTCAGCTGCGACGGCTGCAGCATTTTCCGTTGATCGCTGCTATCGCCTGCGAGGAGAAGATTCCGGTTGGCCTGTTCGACGCATTGATTTGGCAGGAGAGCCGGTATCAGGTCCTTGCCCGCTCGCCCAAGGGAGCTATCGGCCTCGCCCAATTAATGCCGGGAACCGCACGGGAGCTTGGCGTTGCCGATCCGTGGGACGTCGTTCAAAACTTGCGCGGCGGCGCGCGTTATCTCCGGATGCAGATTGAAGAGTTCGGCCGATATGACCTCGCGCTGGCAGCGTACAATGCAGGGCCCGGGAGGGTCCGGGCGACGCGGAGCATCCCGCGTATCCGCGAAACGATCGATTATGTCCGCACAATCACCGCAGCCTGGGCCAACGCAGAGCAGCGCGGCCCAACCCGTTTCGCTGGGCCCTCAATTGTTCCGACGCTTGGCCGTCCCCAAAGGGCGTCCGTGGCTGATTACACATCAACGAGTGTGGCAAATCCTAGATGATGCGCGAACAGGATTGCCGTCAGAAGGGTTACTGGCGTGCCTGAGAGATAATTGATCTGCCAGCGCCACCATAATTTCGGGGCGGCGAGGACCCGCCCTCTCCAGTCGCTGAATTCGAGCACGAGCAAGCCCAGGCGAAGGTCATAGATCGTTTTCATGGCAGCCAGCATAGCGCAGAGCGCGACCATAAACCCGACGCCGGTGTAGAGAGCAAGCCAGGCATTGTAGGTCGCAATAGGCATGCGCAAAGCCTCCTGAATGGTTCAAAGGGTAACACGAACTCAGCTTCTGGTATGCTGGAAATCACTGGGGGTCGAATGCTTGTAAGGTCGATGGTCGAGATCACCCGCCGACCGAGCCATCAATCGATTTCGTGATAGCCGACCCCGATGCGGCGAAGGGAGCTCTTTCGCCGCTGACGAATGCGCTTAACGGCCACCGCCGCATCGCCTCTGTTCGCAAATGAGGCCGTAGCGCCCTTCCCTTTCGTTCCTATCCGTCCCCAACGTCGTTCGACTGTTGTCCATCCGAATAAGTCGGTGGCGACCCAGAGGTGATAATTGCGAGCAATGTTCCGTGAGGGGTCAATTGCCTGCCAATGCCATGACTGATCGTACGGTCTTTCCATGCCTTATGCTGCCAGACCGATCATCGCAGGGTCCAACTGGAATTCTGAATCACTGGGCAGCCTGTGATTCAGAGAAACGATCGCACCTAGCTCTGTGACGAGGCTCGTACCGACCCACGTTCGTTTGGCCCTTCTTACTCCGCAGGGACAATCGAGAGCAGCGGTATCCTTCAGAGAACGGTCATCATACTGATCCAAAAAAGCTGTAAGCTTCCCGTTGGTTAGATTGGTTATATCCAAGTTAGATCAGTTAAGGCTGCTCTCCCGGGCCGCGACTCGTCGGATTCTCTGGGGAATTTTGGACATGCGGTTCCCAAAGTGTCGGCGATGTGTTCCCGATGTTCCGAATGTCTGTTCCCGAAAGACCGTGTCTTCGTTCCTGAAGTGTCGTTGGTTGTGGAAAGGCTGTTCCTGAAGTGTCGAAATCCGGTCTTACGGGGGTCGGGAGCGAGACAAATTGAATCATTATCGAGGCGAGGTTGGGAGAAGAGCTTCAATCTTGGCTTGGCGTTAACATTCGAGCGCATGCGCCCCTGATCGACACGACACATTTGGAACGCTTCGCATATATGGGCCCTCACGCACTGAGCCGGCGCTACTCAGCCGCGTCCGATTCTAGCGGTATTCGCACACAGGTTGGTTATCTGCGCAGCTCGTGTTTGTGCTTCTCGTGATGGCGCGTAACCCAACCGATGAAGGCCTTCTGCCAGCTCGCGGGCGTCCGTGCTGGGTCTGCGTTCACCCATGCCTCGAATTCGGCATGGAGAGCGTATAGGTCCCAGCCCGGGCATTTCTCACGCAGATAGGCGATGGTTTCATCCGTTATAATCCCTCGCGTCGCTTTGTCGGACAAGCCAGCGACAGCGGATCGGACAAGAGTACGGGCGTCAAAAAACAGCGGGGTTTCCTCTTGGGGAGACTCGGCGGCTGTTGTCTCGGGATCTTTCAATTTGACTGCCCGAGATGGTTCGGCCTTGACCGCCTCTGATACTGGGACAGGGTCACTTTCGTGCGCCTCATTCTCAGCGGAGCTACTTGCCAAGTCAGTGAGCCGAATCATTCTGAGAAGTGGTTCTGCCCCCCTTCCCTCCTCAATGACAAGCCGATAGCCCGGAAGGAAATTTTTCTCAGCGAGTTTGAGGATCTCGAATTTGAAGCGGCGATACTCACCCTCGGCCCCTGATTTCTCGAACAGGACGGGCATCGAGATCGCAAATCCGGCTTGGCCCGCCCCTCCCGCATGCTTGCGGGCGACCCGGTAGAGCCAGCGCTCACGGCCGCCTGTGATATCGAAGTAAGCGCGGTCGATGCTGAGCACACCGCCCTTCATCATCACACCTTCCCAAAACCAGTTTGATAGTTCGAGCGTCATGCCACGGCTTCGCTCGGTCTTTTCGTCCACGAGCTGGGTCCAACCATCGAGCCAGCTGAAGGTTGCCTCTCTGCGGTTCTCGGCGCGAATGTTGGTCTTGATCGTTGTTGAGACGAGTCGATCAAGCGCCTGTCCGAGAAGCTCGTAGGCGCGGCCAGTCGTGGGTCTTCCGATTGCACGGAGTAGATCGTAGGGCATGATGTGGAGCTTTCGGGGCACATCGTTCACCCCGCGCCGGGACATATCAGCCAGTTGGCTGGCGCAATAAATCAGAATGTCGGCGTCCCAGATTGTGGCCATGCCGTAATCGGGATTGGCGCTCACATGCACCCATAGCTTGCCGTCTGGCGCAGTGTATTCGATCGGCTTGGTCCGCTTGCGTTTAGCGAGCGAAAAGAAGGGCCGCTCCATCATCTCGCGTTGGTCACGCAGCGGCATGTCTGCGAGGTAGGGCAGGAAGAGGTCGAATTGCTCGGGAACGCGTTTCTTGATTGCCTGCGTCATTGGGAATCGCCCCCTTCGCCGCAGAAATTATTCCCCGGGGAATAATTCGACCGCCCATTATTCCCCGGGGAATAATCAGGCGTTCGCGTGATGCTGATTGATAAGGGCAGGGGGGCGGTCATCTCTTAAGTCCCCCGCCGTCTGCGGCGAGTGTCTCAAGCAGCAGCTTTACCTTCGCCAGTAGCTCGTCATCGGAAAGGCCGTGCCCGGCGTGCAGGCGCAGGGTTACACCTTGCCGGTTCGCACGCTGCAGGCTTACCGCTGGGCGGTCATGCGCTCCATTCAAGACGATCTCGCGGCTCTCTGGTGGAGCTTGATCGGCTGTCAGCAAAGCCTTGGGCAGGGAAGGGGGGCTTCCCCTCCTTGTGCAGCTGCGCCTGCATCGCTGCCAAATCCTTGGCGGCACTCTGGATTGCTGCCGCTCTCTTTGGGTCGCCCAATGCCTGCGCGAGTGGGTAGGCTGGCTTCAGCTGGACGTCGGCCGGGGACGCAAAAGCTGCAACGACTGCGTCGGGTATGGTTGCAACCTTGATCATCTTTGAAAGCCAGCTTTGCGAGAGCTTGAGCCGTTCAGCCATCCGAGACTGGTGATTGCCGTAATGCGCTTTTAGCGCAGCGGCATAGTTCCGGGCTCTTTCGAGATCAGAGACATCCTTGCGGGCGCGATTTTCGATGTCTGCCAGGCGGAAAGCCGCCTCGTCGTCGAGATCCACAACCTGTGCGAGAAACTTCATGTCCGGATAGGAATTCTGGCGGAGCCAGGAAATCGACCAGTGTCGGCGCGTGCCCGCGATGACCTCGAACTCGAACGCAGGATCGCCGTCCACCCTGCGGACAATAGCAGGAACCTTCTGGCCCCCTTCAGCGACGATAGCGTCGATCAGTTCGCGGCAATTCTCTTCATTGAGATGATTATATGAGCGCGCGTTGCCCGCCCATGGGCGTACGCGCGCGGGGTCCAGCGCAATTTGTGTGACCTGCCTGACTTCGCCGCTGGCCACCCGGGCGAGGGCGCTCTCGCGTCCGAGAAGTGAATTTCTGCGGGCTCTGTCTGTACGCGGGGTAGGTGCGCCTTCAGGCTCGCCCGTTGTCGCTTCTGTCTCCTGACCGTCGATTTCATCTGCCAGCAATGCGGTCAGATAATCCTTTTGTTTCTTTGCCATCGTAGGCCTCTCATTGTGCCGTCAGTGGCGGCGCGATGTGTTTCCGAGCGCACAATTTTGACGCGAGCAGTGCTGTCGCCTCAACCATTGACGAGAAGGGCTTCATCAATGGCCTGGGTCCGTCCCCAGCCTTGCCTCACAAGTTGCTCAACCTGTCCGAGAGCTTCATCGAGGTTGGACCTGCATCGCTTGTGCGTCCGTGACGTGCCGATAGGCTTCTCCAGTTCGTAGATCGTCATCATTCGCAGAGCAGCGTGGCTGATTTCCGCGCTCTCGAGGATGGGAACGGGCAGCAGGGCGGGACCGAAGGCCTGCTCCATGATGGCGCGCACCATTTCGTGGCTCGGATCACCGCTGTCGAACTTTGAGCATAGGAGCCGAACGAAATTGTATTCCACCGCTACCCCGGCTTCGATCAGCTGATCGATCACCTGATCCATCATTGAGAGGAATTGCACTGTCGAGCAGAAGTCCGGCGTGGTTGCTGCAAGGGGTACCAACAGCGAGTTCGCTGCCTGCATGACTGCAAGCGAAATCGTCCCTAGTGCCGGAGGCGGATCGAGGATCACAACGTCATAATTTCGGGCAAGATCGGTCAAACCCTGCTTTAATTTGCGAAAGCGCGCGGCAAGGACATTCTGGCCGTCTGCTCCCGAGGCTGCGAGCTCGTATTCTACGTCGAAGAGTTCGAGGTTCGACGGTATCAGGTCGACGTTTGGCCAAGGCGTGTTCTTAACCGCGTACAGAAGGTCCGCTTGCGTCGGATCAATCGACAGATACGGGTAAAGGGTCTCTTCCCGCGTGATGTTGAAGTGCGGATTGAACCCAAACAGGGTCGTGGTCGTAGCCTGACTGTCGCAATCAACGACGAGGACGCGGTAGCCCTGAACCGCGAAGTAGTGCGCGAGGTGAGTGGTGACGGTCGATTTGCCGACGCCGCCCTTGAAGTTCTGGACGGCGATCATGGCGGGCGTGTCTTTGGGGCCGCGGGCGGGACTTGCGTCGAGCACTTGCCGCATGAGGAGTATGTCCTCGACTGTGTAGCCGAGACGTCTTCCGTTCTCGCCTGACGGAGGAGGGGGGAGCCTGCCGTCCTCTTCGGCCATTCGGATCCTGTTGGTTGAACAACCGAGCAGCTGCGCTGTCTCAGCAATTCCGAATCGGATGTGGAGACCCTTGCGGCTGTCAGGCAGGAAAGCCTTGCGACGAAGCCGCTCGATCATGCGTTCGCCCGCTTCAGCGAGATCGCCGATCTGACCCACCACTGAATCTGAATATGCCATTCGGAAGGTCCTTGAAGGTTTTCTAGGCCCCAATTAACGGAAAGCCTCCAATTCAGCAACCCGAGCGCTCAAGACATTCAAATCTGGGGTTGAGCTTGTCAGAACCTATTCTGGGCAATCTTCGCGATGTTTGATCCAAAGCCAATGCGGTCCGTTCTCAGACTGCACCCGGACCCGGCGACCGAGATTAGGACTGCGATCGCCTGCCCAGATTGTTCAGGGCGGGAATGATTGCGGTGATGCGGCTTGTGACCTCGCAGCCGGCCTGGCCAGCGACACTGCTTATGGTCTGCTCCGAAAAGGCTGCAAACAACGCCTTATGCTCCGGATTGATGTCTTCATCGATCAGGGTCAGCAACTCCTGCACGAAGCACATTGATGCATGGCAGACATGTTTGAAGGCCGGGTCAAAATAGAGCATCCCATTGCCCACAATTTCGATGGCCATGAAAAGCCGGACCCGATCGAGCTCGAACAGGTCGATCAGCTGATGCCTGAGATCAGCACAGATATTCGCTCGCCCGTTCTTAACCTTGCTGATCAGGCTTGGCCCTCTGCCCGTCGCCATGGCCACCTGTTTGTTCGTCATTCCGTTGCGCCGCCAGGCTTCTTCCAGCACCATACGATATTGCTCGAAGCGAGCGAATCGGCGTTCTTCGTTCCAACCTTTGTCCATGGCGTTTGCGACCCCCTGGTTATTGAAGAAACCCCGAGCGCAGATGCGTTGTTCTGGCACTCGGAGACGGCGGCAAAAACAGAAATTTGCGCGGTCGACCTGACAAATATCGGATCGCAAGCAACTCTATTAACTAATCGGCCTTTCGAGTTGTCAAGCTTTAATGATCTGGACTAGGCATTTTGCCGTTCGCGCAACATGGTGCCGTCGAGGCGAATCGAAACGACACATTCGGTCCGCCGGTTGCTGTGTCGGGAAATTAATTGATTCCCTGAGGAAAAATATTCCACGTGGGAGGAGCGAAGTTCCTGCTTCGGCGAAAAATTCTGTCCTACGTTGCAATTTATTTCCCAAAAGAGATATTGAAATTCCTCCAATGAGGAAAATAATTGACGAGTTGCGACGAACCGAGTCCAAGTAAATCATATTTCACTTGAAGCATTAATTCGTTTCCCATTTTGTAAACAGGGTTCCGCAATCCCGTGGGGCCTTTGAATGGGGAATTGCAATGAGTGCACTCTCGATCAAGCAGGGCCTGTCGCCGCACACGATCCTGCTGGCCCTGGCGGTCTTCGCCATGACCACGCTGCTGTTGTCCGGCACCGCCTATGCCGGTGCGGACACCACCTTCAACACGGCGCTGACGACTTTCACGAACTTCCTCGAAGGTTCGGGCGGCCGGATCATCACCGTCATGAGCCTGGCTGGCGGCCTCGTTGCGCTCGGTTCGGGCCGCTTCAGCCTCGCTCAGGTCGCCGTTCCCGTCGCTGTCGGCGTAGGTGCCGGCACTGGCGTCCCGATCGTCACTTCGACCGTCACCGCGACGATCTGAGGCGACGATCAACCAAGGGGAGGGCGGTAAGTCATGGACCGGTACAGCATTCCTTCGCATCTCGACGACCCGGAGCTGATCGGCTTCTGGACGCTGGATGAGTTCCTCGCGATGGCGGTTCCGTTCATCTGGGGCATTCTGACGCAGCACGTCGTGATCGGATTGGTGCTGGCAGTGCTGGGATGGTGGGGCTTTAGGAAGCTCAAAGCCGGTCGGGCCACATCGTGGGTATTCCACATGGCCTACTGGTACCTGCCGTCGAGCTTTACCGGACTGAAGGCGACGCCGCCCTCCCATCTTC
>Ga0210038_1001298_pt1 | contig 12725 bp, 10 predicted proteins | sample CryGeyCG2114_020_FD_183970 | JGI IMG/M metagenome (GOLD analysis project Ga0210038, IMG submission 183970) | Groundwater microbial communities from aquifer - Crystal Geyser CG15_big_fil_post_rev_8/21/14_0.20 (SPAdes) (version 2) | ecosystem: Environmental > Aquatic > Deep subsurface >... | reverse complement strand
CATTCTGTATCTACTGTATTTTTAGGACAGCCGAGGCTGACCATTCCTATCTTTGCCATCTATGAGGTCCAGCGAAAAATTGTGTGTGAGAAATGGCGGTGATGAATCACAGGCCAAATAGAAACTTTACCAAAGCAAAATGAAAGTAGAAAGAAGTTTTAGGAATAAATTTTTCCCGAACCCGTATAATCATCTATAATCGTTAGCATCTTAACGATATCGGTCACTGCAAACCTGCTGATTCCCCCATTTTTCAGACCATGGCTTCCCATTACAATATAGATGACATTCTAAAATCGGTAACCCTCGGTGTTTTTGATCGTGGGAAAAAATATGCCCAACAGGGCAAAGTGAAGGATATACAGTGGCGCAAGCAGGGTAACGAGATAATCATTGAAGGCAAGGTCAAGGGAAACAACGTTTCTCCCTACCATCAAAAGATCACAATCCCCGCGCCCGATCTGAACAGAAGGATTCATGGAGAATGTTCTTGTCCCGTCAAACTGGAATGCAAGCACATTGCCGCACTTCTCATTTACGGGCTGGTGAATCAACCCAAGCCCATTCAATTTAACAAAAATCTGCCCGCAAATGACCTCGATCCCGAATTAAACAAATGGCTCGACCACTTGAATTCTGCTGAGCAGGATTATCAGAATCTTGATACCTATCCCGACGAAATTCAGCAACGTCTGATTTATGTGATCGACCCCACTCATGACCTCAAAAGCCAGATACTGATCCATCCCCAGTCCGTGCGCCTCCTTGGCAATGGAACGTTCAGCACATCTCCTTCGATTCCATACCGATTCAACAACATTGCAAGCGGCATCACACCGCGTCATTTTCGTAAAATAGACAACGAAATTATATACGGATTGCACGCTCACAATTTGATGAACAAGACAGATGCCTGGCAGGGTTCGCGTTTATCGGGCAAAGAAGGGCACCGACTTTTGATGCGAATCCTTTCTACGGGACGCTGTTTTTGGTCCCATATTCACGGCCCGCAACTCATCTCAGCCCCGGCCAGAACAGCAGAACTGCGTTGGCAAAATAATACCGACGGTAGCCAAACACCTATTTTTTCTTTCAACGGTGGATCCGTATCACAAGACATCCTCGTCCTGCCGCTGGAGCCCCCTTGTTATATAGATACTCAAAAGGGGGAGGTGGGAGAAATTAAAACAGGACTTTCCCCTGCACTCAATTCTGCCTTCGCTCTCGCCCCGAATGTACCCGCAGAGCAAACCGCACTGTTGACCACGGAGATGAAAAAACGATTTCCGCAAGACTCGATTCCAAAACCCGCAACCTTGAAAATGGAGTCCCGCAAGGGCATTCTGCCGATTCCCTGCCTGAAACTATTCATCGGGAAAACTTACGATGTTGATAGTTACGGTTACAACGCAGGTCCTCCGGTAGAAATTTTCATGGCGCGTCTGTCCTTTGAATACGATGGATTTTCTGCACCCTGGACGAGTGATAAAAAATTCCCCAAATCAATCACCTTCGTCAAAGACGATTGTTTGATAAAAATCCAGCGCAATCGCAAGGAAGAAGAAAAAGCTGACAAGAAGATGAAAAAACTGGGTTTCGAATTGATCGACAACCCTGAAATTTTTGATTTGAGCGCAAAGCACAAGGATATCCATGCCATCAATCCTTTTGAAGAAGTGACCGACCAGGTTCAATTCTGTCTCCACGATATCCCCGCGCTGGAGCAAGATGGCTGGAAGATAGACGCAACTCACCTGCCTTTTCATTTCAAAGAAACTGAAGACATATTTGCGGATATCGAAGAAGGGACTGGCAAAGACTGGTTCGAGCTGGACATGGGTGTGAACATTGATGGCAAGCGTGTGGACCTAGTTCCGATTTTCGTCGATTTTCTGCGCTCCATGGAAACCGAAGAGGATATTTTAAAGTTATCCGAAAAAGGGCAATTTCTGGTTCCTGCGGAAGGGAAAAATGTTCTCGCCATTCCGGCGAAAAGAATAACTCCTCTGCTGATCTTTTTGATGGGTCTGCTGAAAACGGAAGGGTTGGACAACGGGAAAATACGCCTTCCCCGTTACCGCAGTGCCGAAATTTTTGCTCTGGAAAACGAAAGTGAAGAAATTCTATGGCGAGGTGGGGAAACCTTTCGGGAATTGGGACGGAAACTGAGCGGATTTCGTGGAATCGAGCCTGCGCAAATTCCCCAGGAATTCACAGGAAAATTACGAAGTTACCAGCAGGAAGGTTTGAACTGGCTGGAATTTCTGCGCGAATACCAAATGGGGGGTATCCTTGCCGACGATATGGGCTTGGGGAAAACCGTACAGACACTGGCTTACTTCAGTATCGAAAAAGCCGCTCAAAGACTCACCGAGCCCAGCTTGATTGTCATGCCCACCAGCGTACTTCCCAACTGGCTTCAGGAAACACACCGCTTCGCTCCAAACCTGACCATGCTTTCCCTTCATGGAAGCGAGCGTAAGGAACGCTTTGACGAAATCGACAAACATGATTTAATTTTCACCACCTATCCCCTGCTCTCTCGTGATAAATCCGTTTTCTTGTCGAAATCATTCAACACGGTGATACTCGACGAGGCTCAGGTCATTAAAAATCCCAAGGCCCAGGCCTCCAGAGTCGCAAGACAGCTCAAAACAAAACATCGCTTTTGCCTGACTGGCACGCCGATGGAAAATCATCTCGGAGATCTGTGGTCCATCATGGCTTTTCTCATGCCGGGCATGCTGGGCAGTGAAAAATTTTTCCGGCGCATCTTTCGGAATCCTATAGAAATATTTGGCGATCAAGCGCGAAACAAATTACTGTCCAACCTGATCAAACCGTTTGTCCTGCGTCGGACGAAGGAACAGGTCGAAGAAGAACTGCCCGACAAGCAAATTCTCATCGAGCACATTCCATTATCAAAAGAACAGAAAGAGCTTTACGAAACCGTACGATTGACCATGGATAGCAGAGTCCGCGCCGAGATTGCAGGCAAGGGACTGTCGCGCAGTCATATCATTGTATTGGATGCCTTGCTCAAATTGCGTCAGGTTTGTTGCGATCCCAGGCTGGTCAAAACCGCCGCACTGTCACATAAAAAAATCGCTTCGGCCAAGCTCGCGCGTTTGATGGAAATGCTTCCAGAGATGATCGAGGAAGGACGAAGAATTCTGCTTTTTTCCCAGTTCACCAGCATGTTGTCTCTGATCGAAGAAGAACTGAACGCGCAAGACATTCCCTATCTCAAACTGACCGGGCAGACCAAAGACAGGAAAACGCCGGTCAAGAGTTTTCAGGATGGAGAAGTTCCTCTCTTTTTAATCAGTCTCAAAGCGGGAGGAACCGGGCTCAATCTCACTGCCGCAGACACGGTGATCCATTATGATCCCTGGTGGAATCCTGCCGTAGAAATGCAAGCCACAGATCGAGCGCATCGAATCGGCCAAAACAAAAAAGTATTTGTTTACAAATTGGTGGCAGAAGCAACCGTGGAAGATAAAATCCTGGCGTTACAGGAAAAGAAAAGAACTTTGGCCGACGGCGTATTGGTTAAAAAGGACCAGACAGCTACCAACCTGAGCGAAGACGATCTCAAAAACCTGTTTGAGCCTTTGCCCGTAGGATAAGAACCAAGACCATCGTTTTAAAAGTCATTGGAATTAAAAAGAAAAAAATCAGGCAGGTGGGGGCAGATCAGCGGAACTTCAAAAAAGGGGCGTAAGGGGCGGGCTTTTCGGCACCGCCCCCTACAGATTCAGGGATTTCTAAGCCTTGTTTCTACTCAACAACCTTTGGTGGAGGATTAGGAGCATGGAAACTTGGAGAGAGTCCCCCCTGAATTTGAACGGTTTGAAATTAGAGTCACAAATTCCAATCTTCTTCAATCATGGAATCCTGTATATTTTCGCGATCTTTTTTTACAGACTTTTTACCGCGTTTCTCAGAATTTTTGATCGTTTCTCCCTCTGACGAATTGTTAAAAAATTCATCCCAGTAGCGTTTGCTAAGACTTTCACTAGGGATAATCTTTTTCACATTGCCCTGCGCATCTTTAATGCGAACCTGGAAAAACATGGCGTAATCTCCTAATATTTTGACATTTGAAGAAAACAGACTGCGTCTTTATTTCTTCTATACACCTATTGCAGGTTTTCGATCAACAAAAGATTTTAAGGATTCCCAAAAATCACCTGCAAACCTTAAATTTTTCACCGGAGCCACGCTCCACTTCAAAATCACCCTCAATACTGATATGATGCCTTAAAAATATCGAAAGATTCTTACTTCCTTGCCAATACTTCCCTTATCGGAGATTCAACTTGAAACACTTTAGCTTTATTTTCATTTTATCAATATTCATAGTCATCACCGCATGCGACAGGGAATTGAAAGAACATCCCATGCCAATCGAAATAAAACGGCAGTTGACTCAGGCGAACCTGCCGCCCGACCCTGAGCATGAAATCGCCGGGATTGTGACCATTCCTGATAAACTGGCAAACTCTGCGCCAAAAGATGGCGTGCTGTTCCTAGTCGCTCGTCCCGAAGGTGTGACCAGCGGCCCCCCTGTCGCCGCCAAGCGGCACAGCCTGGTCAGCTTCCCTTTTGAATTTAATCTGGGTGCTCGCGATGTCATGCGACCGGGTGTCAAATTTGAAGGAAAAATGACCATTACGGCACGGTTGGACCACGACGGTGTGGCAGATTCTTCTGCGGGTGACATTTTTGGTAGCATCGTCGCCTCTCCCGGTGAAATCAATCAGGAGATCAGCCTCGATCAAGTCGTCACTGCCCAACCAGCGGCCGCAACCAATGTGACGGGAACCATTGCACTGGACCCGCAGTTTGAGGGAAAAACTCCAGATTCTGGAATCCTGTTTATATTCGCACGACCTCAAGGCGTACGACGAGGCCCCCCTCTCGCTGTGAAACGGGTTCGCGATGTGAAGTTTCCCTATACCTTTGAAATCGGTCAGGAAGATACAATGATGGAGGGTTCCTTGTTTGACGGAAACCTGACGCTGACTGCAAGACTGGATGGGGATGGTGTGGCGGGTGCGGGCCCTGGCGATCTTGAAGCGTCTGTGAACGCAACGGCTGGGACAAAAGGCATTCAAATGACCCTGTCTGCACCAACGATCCAATAATCTCAAACCGAGTTTCTGTCAGGCATCTGAATGAGCTTAAAGATGTCTGACAGAGACTGTTTTATTTCCGCTCGCCTTCAAGAAATATCACAGCAAATAATACGATTGCGGCAAACCCGCTCAAGGTCAGGAAAAAACCTTTGGCACCCGTTACACTCCAAACACTCAGAAAAATTATCGCACCCAGGTTGCCATAAGCCCCCACAAGGCCTGCTAATTTCCCCGTCAACTCTTTACGTATGAGCGGCACAGAAGCGAAATTGGCTCCATTCCCTCCTTGCAAAAAAATTCCGCAAGTCAAAGCCAGTAGCAAGACCACCGGCAACGGCCAGTCATTGGAAACCTGACTCATGGCAAATGTCGCCAACATGCCTCCGAGCACAAAAACAAACAACATTTTCTTTCTGCCCCAACGACCCGCTATCCAACCTCCAAACGGACGGGTGAATAAATTCAAAAATGCGTAACTGGAACCGGCAACCCCCGCACCCACGACCGTGAGTCCAAAGATCGTCTGCAACCATTCGGGGTAAATGGACACGATGGCCAATTCCGATCCAAAGGTCAACGCATAGGCCAAACTCAAAATCGCAACCTGGCTGAAAGAATATTCCCATCGGGGTCGGCCGTTCAAACTGTCTTTATTCACCCGGTAACATTTGCGAATATTGGCACCAAATAAAAATAAGAGCCCTGCACTTAAAATCCAGGCGATGTTCGTGTGAATGATGGGGTGAGTCGAGGCCTCAAGCTTCCATACAACCAAAATGAGACCGGCATAGATGAAAGCCAAAAGCACTGTTTGCAATATAAAGTCTTTGCGCGAACTGATTTCTATACTGAAACCCGAAAAGGACAAAAACTGTTTGTGCGGCATGAAAATATCTTCTGCCCATTTCCAATAAGCCATTGCGCCGACCAGACAGGCAATCCCCGAGCAAACAACAGCCACCCTCCAACCTGTTTCCAAAGGGAAATTATCAGCAATCAAGGGAAGAGAAAAGATAGCGGCGGCGGAACCAAAATTTCCCCAACCGGCATAAATTCCTTGCGCCAAGCCCATTTCCCGGTCTGGGAAATGGTCGGATATCATCTTGATCCCGACCACAAATCCCCCGCCCACAATACCCATCATCAAGCGCGAAAAAACACACTCTTCAAAGGTGGTTGCCAGTGCAAATTGAAAACAGATCAAAGAGGCGAAGACAAGGAGTCCACTGAACACCTTGCGCGGGCCAAAATAGTCGGCCAATCCACCAATGAATATACGTGCGGGCAGTGTCAGAACAAGATTGCAGATCATCAACGTATCAATCTGCGCCTGAGAAAACTCCAGCACGATCATCAACGTTGTATTGAAGGGTGCCATGTTGAACCAGGCAACAAACGTCAGAAAAAAAGCGAACCATGACAAATGCAGAGCGGTTTGTCGAGTACCTTCAAAACCAAACATTATTTTTCAGTGGAATTTGTTTATTGAGGCAATGAGTGGGTCAATTGCTCATAAATTGATGTGACTCGACAGTGCCTTTATCATCAAAGACAATATACAAGTCCTTAGAGGTACCATTTCCAAACAGATTGAAACGATTGTATTCATAAATCCAGACCGCACTACCGTTTTCGACTCCTTTTTGATAGGGGTCTCCAAGAAGCTGAAGCACTTCGGCTTGCCTTGTTTCACCGTTGACAATGGCACCAAACTGACTCTCGTCAAACTTATGCCCTGTCGTTCCGCATGCAGAAATCCCAAACCAGCAAAACAAAACGAATAGTCCGACCCTTAATGAAGAACGGCCCGGCAAATTAAAGTTGCAATGTCTCATGATATTTCTTCGCTTACCGAAATACGGTACTTGGCTCGATGAATTTTTGGATTCACTTGAAAGGTTACCTGGAGTCCATAGCGTTGCTCCAGTTCCTCCATGAACGACGTTTCTTCTTCAAACATCAAATCGTATATTTGCGGATGCACCTCCAACGTGATCGTTCTTTTTGTCTCGGTCGGTGAACCCGCTATTTTTTGTACCGCTCGGATGATTTCGTTGCAGGTGGTCGTTGTGGACTTGATATAACCTTCGCCTTCGCAATAAGAACAAGGTTCGCAGAGCGTCTGAATCAAGTTTTCACGAACACGCTTACGCGTCATCTCCACCAACCCGATTTCTGAAATTTTCAAGATTCGGGTGCGCGAGCGATCGCTTTTTAAAGCATTGTTCAAGGCCGTCCAAACCCTCTCCTTGCTCTCTTCCTTTGCCATATCGATGAAATCAACAATGATGATCCCCCCAATATTTCTGAGCCGTAATTGATACACAATTTCGCGAACCGCCTCCAGATTGGTCGTCAAAATCGTCTCTTCAGGATCACTGTGCCCAACAAATTTACCGGTATTCACATCGATTGAAACCAAAGCTTCCGTTTGATCGATGGCGATGTACCCCCCCGATTTCAACCAGGTTTTGCGATCTAAAGCGCGGTTGAGCTCAACCTCAATGCCGTAAAAATCAAAGATAGGGAGCGGATCGCTATAATGTTCGATGCGGTTAGAAATATGAGGCAAGAATTTTTTGCAGAACTCGACACACTTCTCGTAATCGCCCTTAGAGTCGATGACCAACCGCTGAACATCCTGTGTGAACAGATCGCGTATCGAACGGAAAATGAGATTGAGATCTTCATAGAGAAGATTCGTACCATTATTACTCTCATTCGGAATTTTATCTTTCAGCGTTCCCCAAAGCCGATGCAGAAAAGTGAGATCCATGATAAAATCTTCCTTTTCACAGCTCTGCCCCGCAGTCCGCACGATGTACCCCTCACCGGGATTTCCGATTTCCCCAATGATCTCCTTCAGACGTTCCTTTTCCTCCTCGTCTTCAATACGACGCGAAACGCTGACATGATTCACCGTAGGCATATACACAAGGTAACGCCCCGGAAGCGTTATATAGGTGGTGATACGCGGACCTTTGCTTCCTAACGGATTTTTGGCCACCTGCACCATGATTTCCTGCCCCTCCTTCAAAATTTCCTGAATAGGGATACCATGGTCAAGCGTTCGGTGCGATTTTTCCTGATCGGGATCATTTTCATCCGGATTACTGAGAGGGACCTTGACCTCGTCATGACTTTCCAGGTCCAGAGTATCCAGAATATCAATATCCCCAACATATAAAAAGCCAGATTTTTCCAGCCCAATATCAACAAAAGCGACCTGCATACCTGGAAGAATTTTAGTGACCGTCCCCTTATAAATGTTGCCGACAATCCCTTTATGAGCCTTATGTTCGATGAACAATTCTACAAGCTGATCGTTCTCCATCAACGCAACACGGATTTCTCTGGCACTTGAATTGATTATGATTTGCGATTGCATTGGTCAAAAGTAAAGAAGAAAAAATACGCGGAAAGATAACTATTATCAATCAAACTAACGAGTAATTATAACACGGCATACAGAAACTGGTTCAAACACTTGCATTTATTCTTCATATAATAAATACGGGCAGTGGCGATCAATGAATATTGCGACGCATTTCTATATTCAACAACAAACCCAACGCAAAAAAGTTGGTGATAAGAGAAGATCCCCCATAACTTAACAGAGGCAAAGGCAAACCCGTGATCGGGAACAGACCGATCGTCATCCCAATATTAAAAATAATATAGAGCAACGAAAAATCCAAAACGATCTCCCGCACGATATGCAATGTTCAAACCCTTCAGAATGATGATCAAATACACCGTCAGCAAACCAATCACACCAATAAAACCAGATTCCTCTGCAAAAACAGAAAAGATAAAATCCGTGTGCTTCTCAGGAAGAAAATTCAAACGGCTCTGCGTACCCGCCAGCAAACCCTTGCCCCAAAACCCACCCGAACCAATAGCGATCTTCGACTGGATCGAATGATAACCCGCCCCCAGTGGATCCAACTCAGGATTAAACAACGTCAGCAAACGAGTCTTCTGATAATCCTTCAAAAAGAACCAAAAAGTCGGCGTTAGAATGATCCCGACAGAAAATAACTTGAGCAAAGTTCGATAATCTATTTCAATCGCCGTAATAAAAATCAGGAAAAGGAAAAAAATAATCATCGCAGTCCCGAGATCCGGTTGTGAAGCAATCATCAAACCAATCGTCAACGTCAAAACCGTCGGAATAAAAAGGTCCCGCAAGCGATATTTCCCCTGCGACCGATCTCCCCCAAAATACTTTGCAAGAGCAATGATCAAGGCAAATTTAGCAAATTCAGATATTTGCAAAGTCAAGGGGCCGATTCGAATCCATCGTTTCGCACCCGAAGCCACCACACCGTTGATCAACACGTATCCTAAAGCCAGCAAAGTGAGACCATAAAAAAGATAGGCGTAACGGTTCAAAAAGCGATAATCCACACAAATCGCAAAAATCATAACGATCAAACCATAAAGAACCCAATACAATTGTTTGACGTAAAGATGGCGAAAAAAAGCTTCCGGGCGACCGTGATTGGCACTGTAAATAAAAACAACACCCGCCAAAGCCGTAGCAAGGATGAGAAAAAAATACCACCAGCAAAAATTAGAAATGAGTTTTGGATTGATCATTGATAAAGAGAAAGGACTGTCGGAAAAACGTTTTTGAAAGCATTGATGCCTGCGCTTCCCGTTCTAAATTCGATTATATAATACATTGCTTTTGAAAGAGTTAAAAAACTGCATTCATTTTAATCAACACTCTTGTTAGAGCGATACAACACTGTAATAAAAAGAGATTTCCAATTTTCCCCACACGTTTTCCACAACATTTGTGGAAAACAATTATGCAAATACCAACTGTCCCAAAACTGGCTGAAAATAAGCCTGCCGAGCACCAGTAACAGATAAAAACTTGATTTTATCAAACATTTTGCCCCCGCCTATCCAAATCCCGCAGAAAATAAGGAACTCTGAAGACAAGCAACTTTCCTTGTAGGAAAAACACCTACAAAGAAGGCTGAATCAAGCGTCAAAAATTCTATTTTTTTAATTCCCTTTAAACTCACGCAATCCCCACCCAGAACATCAAACTTCCCCTCAAAAAAGAGGTTTTAAAGCCCAAATAATCGTCAAACAATTGACTAAAGCGGAAGCTCAATACAGACAAGGGTAAAGCCACCTTCGACAAGGCACCACAAACTGTGGAAAAGAATACTTCTGTCAATGCCTTTTTTTCGCTTGCTAAAACCAAAAACTCAATTAACGCGCAAACCATTGAAAAATAAGAGTAATTATTACGATCAACAAATGACCTCTTTATCAAAAATCAGCTAAACTTCGCAAATTCAATGACACGATCTTACTTATCCACAAGTTTTCCACAGGGTCTGTGGAAAACCATCAAAAGAAGGAGACCCTGCAACTGTACGTTTTTTTGCTAATTTGATTAAATTTTGACTCTTTTCCCCAGGCCCGAACTAACAGGGCCTTTACCGCCCCCTATCCCCACCCTGAAAGCCATGAATTCATTCAAGCAAAATAGTGAGCGCACTTATTTCCTATTCGGAAGATCAGCCATTTCTTGCATTTGATCAAGAAAGAATATAACTTAAACAAAGAATCCATAGATTTTCTGAGGGGAAAATTACAGGCCGCATAACAATAGCGACTTTGGAATATTTTTCCAGATCAACTGGCAATCGAGTCAAAACAATCTTATATGAAGAAGAGAGGGGGCGAAACGGTCTCGACGGGAAGGGTGATACAAGGGTTGCATGCACGGGATGCCGTTGGCCCGTTAAAAAACGGCAAAAACATAATCGCTAACGATTATGATGTTGCAGTAGCTGCTTAACTAAACCTTAAGCCAGTTACCGTTCCTCTTCCTAAGTCTGCGGGGAAGGCAGGAACGTCATTTAGCGGACTGGTCGGGTCGGCCCGCTTCGAGCCGATCGGACGAGATTCCAGAAGCTGGCTGAGAGAGTATCCGGTCCCAGGGAGCCGCTCTCAGCGAGATCCAAACTTGGGAATAAGCATGTAGACGCCTTTGCTTGAAACTTTTCGGACGGGGGTTCGACTCCCCCCGCCTCCATTTTTAACAGATTCAATACAGTCCAATGAAGTCCAGAAGCCCTAGGAAACTAGGGCTTTTTTATTGCTTTGAGGTCCGACAAGGGGTATTATGATCCTATTAAATCCAGTACTGCTTAGGGGTAACTATAAGGGTTCCCCTATTTGACAAAAATGAGATACCCCCAGGATGCCTCTAACAACCAAAATCATAAGAAATGCGAAGCCTTTAATAACTCCTGACGGTAGAAAAACTCAAAAATGTTACCGGATATCGGACTCAAAGGGGATGTATATCGAAATTGATCCATCTGGAGGCAAATGGTGGCGATTAAAATATCGCTTCAATGGGAAAGAAAAACGAATTTCCTTAGGGGTTTATCCTGACGTCTCCCTTGCAATGGCCCGGAAAAAACGAGATGCCTTTCGCACATTGATTAGAAAAGGAATTGACCCCAGCCAGCGCATAAAAGAAGAAAAAGCCGCTCAACGTGCTGAAGAGACACGGCAATTGGCCGCATCCCGATTCAAACTTGAAAGTGACGGAGGACTCACTCTCCAGTTGCGTAACCGTTGCCTTGCCTTAACTCCAGTTGAAACGATGGAACTTCGCTCCTTTCTTGACGCCACTCGTCCAGAATTGCCCAAGGAGATGCCATGCCTTTAACCAATACTGAAATTCGTAACGCAAAACCCGAAACAAAGGCGCGTAAATTGTTCGACGAACGCGGCTTATTCTTGCTGGTTACCCCCAAAGGCGGCAAATGGTGGCGTTTCAAATATCGATTTGAAGGTAAGGAGAAGCAATTGTCTCTGGGCGTTTATCCCGATGTTAGTTTGAAGGACGCCAGGGACCGACGCGACGAGGCACGAAAACTGGTCGCCAATGGCATCGACCCGAGCGAAAACCGCAAAGCGAAAAAAGCCGCCCGGGAAGGCATTGCCGAAAATAGTTTCGAGGTGGTAGCGCGTGAATGGTTCACCAAACATGCTGATAACTGGTCGGAAGGTCATAGCGGTCGAATGCTCCGACGTCTGGAAAACGACGTGTTTCCATGGATCGGTCCGAAACCGGTCGGAGAAGTGAAAGCCCCAGAATTGCTATCCATCATCCAGCGCATCGAAAAGCGTGGTGCTTTGGAAACAGCGCACCGTGTTTTGGGAAACTGCGGACAAGTCTTCCGTTATGCAGTCGCTACAGGACGTGCCGAGCGTGATCCAACTGGCGACCTGCGCGGAGCCCTGCCTCCTGCAAAAGTGAAGCATCTGGCGGCAGTCACCGAACCCAAACAGGTTGCAGGACTATTGAGGGTAATGGACGGTTACGAAGGAAGCCTTATCGTGAGTTGTGCTCTGCGTCTTGCACCTTTGGTATTCGTGCGACCCGGAGAATTGAGAAAAGCGGAATGGACAGACGTTGATTTGGATAAAGCCGAATGGAGCTACATCGTAACAAAAACAGATACCCGGCACATCGTTCCCCTGTCCCGGCAGGCAATTGAAATTTTGAGAGAGATAGAACCCCTGACAGGAAGAGGACGT
>Ga0210038_1001287_pt1 | contig 12825 bp, 14 predicted proteins | sample CryGeyCG2114_020_FD_183970 | JGI IMG/M metagenome (GOLD analysis project Ga0210038, IMG submission 183970) | Groundwater microbial communities from aquifer - Crystal Geyser CG15_big_fil_post_rev_8/21/14_0.20 (SPAdes) (version 2) | ecosystem: Environmental > Aquatic > Deep subsurface >... | reverse complement strand
CCTTCACTGTCGCTCGGGTAAATGATGCCAAAGGTCGATTAATAATTAATTAATAATTTATAATTATGGATGAACAATGTTGTAAAGATTTAAAAGAGAAATATAAATGTTTATGTGCTGCTCTTTTGATTATTCTTGGTATTTTTCTGATTACCTTAATAATCTCTAAGACAATCGATATCAAAGATAAAATCCAAATAACGGGAAATACGATTACCGTTTCTGATACGGGTGAAGTTTATACTAAACCAGATTTAGTTCTGACAACTTTTTCGGTAGTAAATGAAGCAAAAACTGTGGCTGAAGCTTTGAGTCAGAATGCAAAAGATATGAATGGAGTAATTGGTTTTGTAAAAAGCCAAGGGGTTGAAGATAAAGATTTAAGAACTACGAGTTTTAACATTTCTCCTCGCTACGAATGGTATGATGAAACGCAGTGCGAAATATATCCTTGTCCAACCGGTAAAAGAGTATTGGTAGGTTATGAGGTTCAGCAGTCCCTGGAAGTGAAAATCAGAGATATGGAAAAAATAGGGACTATTATTGAAGGAGCAACCGAGTTTGGAGCTAATCAAGCAGGGGATTTACAATTTACCATTGACAAGCAAGATGAATTGAAAAAACAGGCAAGAGAAATGGCAATTGAAAAAGCTAAAACCAAAGCCAAAGAGTTGGCTGGGCAGTTAGGAGTTAAATTGGTTAGAATTACCAATTTCAGCGAAAGTAGCGTTATCCCTTATTATTACGGTTTAGAAAAAGCAGCAGCACCAAGTGGTGTTGGTGGAGGAACTCCCCAAATAGAAACCGGTGAAAACAAAATCGAAGTGACAGTCAGTATTACCTATGAAATTCGCTAAAGAAGGACGATTGCTGCGGGATTTTCCAGTTGAATATAAAAAGAGCTTTGTAAAATTTTTAAATTGTAAAATTGATTTATCAAAAAAAGTTTTTATTCCCAGAATAGAAACTGAATTTTGGGTTAAGAAAGCCATCAGAGAAATCAAGATAGCGGAGAACTGTTCTCCGCGGATTCTGGACATGTTTGCGGGGTCGGGATGCATTGGCATCGCCGTTTTAAAAAATATTAAAGATAGTTTTGTTGACTTTATTGATATTGACAAGAAAGCTGTTGAGCAAATTAAAATCAACTTGAAATTGAACAAAATCCTAAAAAGCAGATATAAAATTTATAAATCAAATCTATTCAAAAAATTAAAAAATAAAAGATACGACTATATTTTCGTTAATCCTCCCTATGTGGCTAAAGAAAGATTGGGAGAAGTTCAGCTATCAGTTTTAAGGTACGAACCAAAAAGGGCATTTTTAGCCGGCGAAAGAGGATTGTTTTTTATAAGAGGATTTTTAAAAGAAGCAAAAAATTTCTTAAAACAAAATGGCGCAATTTATCTCGAGATTGATCCTTTTCAAAAAGAAGATATTAAAAATATTTTACTGAATGAATGTTATGAGGAATTTAAGTTCTTCAAAGACCAATTTAAAAAATACCGTTTCGTTAAAATAAGCTTAACGGAGAACAGTTCTCCGCCCTTCTTATGCCAATAAAACGACCACAATTAATTAATGGAGAAACTTATCACATCGTTCTTCGAGGAGTAGGCGACTCTTTAGTTTTTAAAGATACGGACGATTATTATCGAGGAATTTTTTCTCTTTACGAATTTAACACTACCGTCCCCATAGAAATTAGAAGACAAAGGGAGAAACGTAAACTCGCCAAAGCCCGCGGAGAACAGTTCTCCGCGGATAATCGAGATTGGTTGGTAGAGATTCTGGCTTTTTATTTTATGCCAAATCATATTCATTTGCTTTTGAAACAAATTAAAGACGAGGGAATTACTCAATTTATGAGAAAATTCGGAGCTGGCTATGCCACGTATTTCAATAAAAAGTATAATCGTAAAGGTCATCTTTTTCAGAGCAGATTTCGAGCAGTCCATATTAAAACAAATGAACAATTAAAAACCGTCTTTGTGTACATTCATACTAATGGTATATCCTTAATAGAACCGAATTGGAAAGAGGTTGGAATTAAAAATCCAGAAAATGTGATTAATTTTTTAGAGAGTTACAAATGGTCAAGTTATCCTGATTATATTGGTAAAAAGAATTTCCCTTCCCTAACTAAAAGAGATTTTCTTCTCAAAGTGATGGGTGGGGAAAAGGGATGTAAAAATTTTGTTGAGGCTTGGATAAAATATAAAAAAAGGATTAAAGATTTCGGTGACACTGCTTTGGAATAAAACCGCGGAGAACTGTTCTCCGCGAAACTTATGAGTGAAAATGTTTTGCTACAAATTGTTCGGACTTGGAAGATAAACAAAAAACCAGAATACAGAGGGTTTAGGTGTGCTAATTGTCAAAGATATATTCAAAAATCCTGGCATCATTGGTTGAAAACAGGTGGTTATAAAACTCCTGTTCATTTTTGTAATGAGTGCGAAGTCAAATTGAAACTGAAAATTAAAGGAATCTACAAAACATTTACCTGCGATAGATGTAAAAAAAAGATGCGTAAGGCCTGGCACGTTTGGACTAACAAAAATAACGTATTGTCCGAAGACCATTTTTGCAAAGATTGCGGCGAAAAATTAAAATTTGGTAAAGAAATTAAAGGAATAATTTACGATTTAGACGGAACTATTATTTCAACTATAAAATTACACGAATCCGCTTGGCTTCATGCCGGGCGAAAATTTAACATCACTATCTCAAGAGAGATGTTGCTTAATCAAAGAGGAATCTCGGATGAAGTAGCAGCCGAAATGATGCTTCCCGAAAATAAAAAACATTTACTTAAAAGTTTTATAAATACGAAACAAAAAAATGCGAGGGGAAATGCAAATAAAATAAAACTTTTCCCTGGCATAATTGAAACCATCAATCAGTTATTGGAGAGAGAATATAAAGTTTGGATTGTCACCTCGTCCCCTAGAATTTTCGTGAAGAGAGTGTTAAATTTCTTAAAATCTTTAAAGAAAGTTCAAAACAATATTATTTGGCGAGAAATGTACAGAAATGAAAAGCCGTCGCCCGAAATATTGAACTTGGCAATTAAAAAAATGAGGCTTAAGAATTCAGAAGTTTACTATATTGGCGATGCTTTTAGCGATTACAAAACAGCAAGGAGAGCAAAAGTTAAATTTATTTATTTTTGTCCCAATCTAAAAAAGAAAGATTCAAGAATTTCTAAATCAATTCCAATCATTTCTTCGCATAAAAATGTTTTTGAAATTACCAGAAGAAAATAAATTTTATTGGACGAAACATTCCAAGGCGAAGATGCGACAGTACCGGTTTTCAGAAAAAAGGGTTTTGCGAATCCTTCGAAAATCAGACAGAAAAGAAGAAGGAATAGCGCCGGGAACAATTGCTGCCATGGAAATTACCGGTACCAAAAAACATCCTACTGAGGTCTGGACTATGTATCAAATCCTGAAAAAACCGAAAGGGATTAAAATAATTTCTGCTTGGCGATATCCGGGTAGAACTCCGGAAGGGGAGAAACCAATTATCCCGGAAGATACCCTGGAAGAATTAGACAAAATTTTAAAGGAGTAATATAATTAAAAATGATGGACAAAATTGCAAAAATCGTTGGCTGGGTTCTATTAACAGCCGGAGTTCTAATGATAGTTTGGACCTTGTACGCTTCTTATAATATTTTCACCGGAAAAGCAGTTATTCCAGAGATTTTTCAATTGGCAGCTGAAGAATCTCAAGCTCCAGCGGCTCAAGGAAAAATTCCCACCAGTCCTACCGATATCCAAGAAGAAATGGGGAAAATGATTAAAGAGCAGCTTCAAGGATTTCTTCCGACTGACACTTTACCAAAACTTCTCAATTTGACGGTTTGGTCAGTGTTGGCTTTTATTTTAATCTTTGGCGGAACCCAACTTTCCAGCCTAGGCATCAAATTATTAAGGAAATAATTAAAATAAATTAAATGGTTCCCTTTTTAGATACATTACTCATCTTGCTTGTTCTTGTTGCTGCTCTCTGGCAGATAGCCGAGTTTTTTGTTAAATAACAAAAAGCATTATGACTGGGCAAAATATATTTTTTCAATGGATTTTTTGGCAGTTTTTTGAAGCGCCGGGAAATATTTTGAAAGCCTGGAGAAATTTTCTTTTATTTAATTTAAATTATTTTTCTATCCCTTTGCTTCTCAAAACTTTCTTTTCTCCTTGGAGAAGATATAAAGTTTCTTACGGGAAGGGCTTTGATATTGGAAGATATTTTGAGGCCCTTTTTTCTAATTTGATTTTCCGAACATTAGGAGCTATTCTCAGAAGTTTTTTAATTTTTATTGGACTCTTGGTAGAATTTTTTATAATTTTTACTGGTGCAATTTTGTTCTTTGGTTGGCTTATTCTGCCAGCACTTTTAATTGCTGGCTTAATTTTCGGCTTCAAAATTTTAATCTAATCAACCACGAGTGATTAATCACGAGTGTTGATTAATGAATATTAATCAACCTCGGGTGTTGATAATATCAATGAAAAACAGAAGTTTTACTTTAATAGAACTTTTGGTGGTCATAGCCATAATTGGTTTAATGGCCATTATTGTCTTAGTAAGTCTTGGAGGAGTGAGAGAAAAAGCCAGAATTGCTGCTGGCTTAGAGTTTAGCTCAAGAATTCAACATGGCCTTGGTGCCGATGCCGTGGGTATTTGGAGTTTTGATGATCAGACAAATCCTACCAAAGACGCTTCTGGGTATGGAAACCATGGCACAATTTACGGCGACGCTTATTTTGTTGATGACACCCCCCACAATATCGTTGGTCAAGGAGTCGGAAGATATGCTTTGAGTTTTGACGGGAATGATTATGTGAATTTAGGATCACCTGCCTCACTTGCTCTAGCCAATACCACTATAGAAGCGTGGATTAAACCCTCAAGTGTAGCTGGTTATTATCTTATTTATGGACTCTCCAATTTACCTAAGCTATATATTGACCTAAATGGAAGATTGGTGCTGTATGATGCAACTGCTGCTAATACGGTTTTAACTCCGAATGTCTGGACTCATGTAGTAGCTACATCCGATGGCACAAATGTTAGATATTATATAAATGGAGTACCTGATGGAACGGTGGCACATGTGTCTTGGTCTGCAACTCCTTCCCAAGTTAAAATCGGACGAGACCCCGCCGGCACCACTCAAAACTTTCTCGGCCTCATCGACGAAGTCCGCATTTACAATCGGGGGTTGTTGACGGCGGAAATCCTAAAACATTATGCCGAAGGATTAGAGAAACACAAAAATTTAGCAATTAAATAAATTTATGTTTAATTTTAATTTAAAGAAGGCGGCGATTTTTCAGCCCTTAATTTGGGGGAATTTTCCAGTTTTCCGATTTGCCAGAACCTTCAAAAAGTTATTTTTAGTTTTATTTATTATTTTCTTTGGGCTATTTTTCTATGGTTTTATTCCTGAAAGATTCACCCCCCAAATTTCTTCAAAATTATTAGGGGCAGTCACAATCTCTTTAGTTTTTGGTTTTGCCTTCTGGATTGGAGAAATTTTCTTTAATTCAAAATTAAAAAAACCTCGACTAAAAGTAAAAATTGCTGAAGCTCTTACTAGGCCAGATGAATATAATTTAGCTGAGTTTTTAAGTTACGAAGCTGCCAGAGCAATTTGGCAAGCAATCAATTTTTCTAAAAAAAGAGGGTTTTCAGAGGTTCCTTCTGAAGCTATACTTTATTTTTCATTAGAAGGGTGGCCGGAAGCAAATTTTATATTTTCCCGAGCCCTCTTAGATCTAAAAGAAATAAAAAAAGAATTGAAAGATTATTTAGACAGCCTGAAGGGAAAGGAAAGGTTTAATGAAACTCTATCTCCCGGTTCTCAGAAAGTGGTTCTTGAAGCAGCTGGAATTGCTCAAAATCGAGGCAAAGAAAATATTAAAGTAGAAGATATTATAATCAGCCAAAGTAAAATTGACCCAATTTTTAGGAAACATTTGATTGCCGGAGGTCTTAAAACTGATGATATTGAAAATTTAACCTGGTGGTGGGAATCTTTAGAAGAAAGAACTTCAGAAAGAAAAAGATTCTGGGAATGGAAAAATTTAATGAAAAAAGGAAGTTTAGCTAAAGATTGGGCGGCAGGTTATACTATAACCTTAGACCAATTTTCGACTGACTGGACAGAGGTTATGAAAAAGAGAGGTATGGAGGAGATTATAGGTTCTGATGAGGAGGTGACGGAAATAGAAAGAATTTTAAGCCAGGAAGGCGTTCACAATGTCCTTCTGATTGGTGAACCGGGCACTGGCAGAAAAAGCATTATTCATGCCTTAACCCAAAAAGTACTTTTTGGCGAGTCTTTGCCGGAATTAAATTATAAAAGAGTAGTGAGTTTAGATATTGTTTCTATTTTGACACAATATCAATCATCCGAAGAAGTAGAAACCGTCTTAGAAAAAATTTTTCAAGAAATAGTTACAACCGGTAATATTATTTTAGTTATTGATGAATTTTATAGTTTCATTTCTAGTCCAAGCGGCAGACCGGGAATATTTGATATATCGCCGATTATTTCACGCTATCTTGATTTACCTAATTTTAGGATAATAGGAATTACTTCTTTTCTCGGACTCCATCTTTTTATCGAAAAGAATCCGGCAATTTTAAATTCTTTCGGTAAGGTTGAAGTTTCAGAGCTTACTGAAAAAGAAACCATCCAACTTTTAGAGAATTTATCTTTAGGCTTTGAGCAAAAATATAAAAAATTTATTAGTTATCCGGCATTAAGAGATATTGTTAAATATTCAGCCAGATATATTCATGATTTTCCTTTTCCTAAAAAAGCAATAGATCTTTTGGAAGGGGTAATAATTTATACTGTTCGTTATGCGAAAAGCAAAATAGTCTTACCGGAATATGTTTCTAAATTAGTTTCTAAAAAAACTGATATTCCGGTAGGCGAACTTGAGTTAAGAGAAAGGGAAATTCTTCTCAATTTAGAGAATTTGATTCATCAGAGAATTATTAATCAAGAAGAAGCAGTAAAAGAGGTTTCAGCCGCACTACGGAGGGCTAGGGCTGATATTACTATAAGAAAAGGGCCAATGGGTTGCTTTTTATTTTTGGGACCAACCGGAGTAGGAAAAACCGAAACATCAAAGGCCCTGGCCGAGGTTTATTTTGGCTCAGAGGAAAGAATGATTCGTTTGGATATGTCGGAATTTCAAAATATTGAAGATACTTCAAGATTATTAGGATCTGCGACCGAAGAGGGAACGTTGATCACCCCTGTTAGAGAAAATCCTTTTTCTTTAATACTCTTAGACGAAATCGAAAAATCCCATCCCAATATTTTAAATTTATTTTTGCAGGTTTTTGATGAAGGTCATTTAACTGATGGCTTGGGCAGAAAAGTTGATTTTAAAAATTCAATAATTATTGCTACTTCTAATGCCGGCTATCAGATAATTTTAGAAGCCTTGAAGCAAAAAACCGAATGGTCTCAGGTTAAACAAGTTCTTTTAGATTCTCTTTTTGAAGAAGGTATTTTTAGACCGGAGTTTATTAACCGATTTGATGCCGTTGTTGTTTTCAAACCATTAAGCAAAGAGAATCTTTTGGATATTGCCGAATTAATGCTTCAGAAGTTAAAAAAGAATTTAAAAGAAAAAGAAGTTGAGTTTATAATTACTCCAGGCCTTAAAGAAAAAATTGTTGAATTGGGATACGACCCGACTTTTGGCGCTAGAGAAATGCGTCGAGTTATTCAAGACAAAATCGAAAATGTTTTGGCTTCAGCCCTTTTGTCTGGTCAACTCAAAAGAGGAGACAGGGTCGAGATAGACCCCACAGAATTTAAATTAAAAATAAACTAGGGAACTTTTAGAAGCTAAACCCCTTAGGCGGTGAGATTTCTGTCTCACCGCTTTTAGTTTAGGGGGGTGTGGATTAACTGTGCATAAAATCCGATTTTTATCGGGATTTTAGGGATATTTTATTTTAGATTGACTTGGTATCTGAAGTGGGGTAAAAAGAAAGTAGGTGGGGAATTGTGGATAACTATGGGATAACTAGGCATTTTTGTGGATAACTTCGAGTGAGCGATAGCGAATGAGAACCCCGCCCCTTCTAAAACTCCGAGTATTTAATAAAAAAATAAAAGCCTTAATTCTCTGAGGCGTTAAATACAATTTTCGAGATTTAGAAGGAGCGGGGTGTCTGCCTCGCTAAAGCTCGGCATCCATGTTTATCGGTGAGTATACATATTCAATAGATGAGAAAAAAAGACTGGCAATTCCGCCAAAATTGAGGGCGCTCTTAGGAAAACGAGCAGTGATTACCCGAGGGTTGGACCAGTGCCTTTTTCTTTATCCAGCAAAAGAGTGGCAGGCTTTAGCTGAAAAATTAAGCAAGCTTCCTTTATCCCAAGCTGATGCTCGGGGATTTGTTAGACTTATGCTTACCGGGGCAATGGAGGTAAGTTTTGATAATCTGGGAAGAATCTTAGTTCCCGATTATTTAAAAACTTATGCTTTTTTAAAAAAGAAAGTGGTCATCGCTGGGGTTTTTAATCGAGTTGAAATTTGGGACGAGAAAAAATGGAGAGAATATCAGGCAAAAACTGAAAAAGAAGTAGGGGATATAGCGGAAAGATTAAAAGAGTTAGGGGTATAGTCGTTCGGTAACGAATTTTTAAAGTACCGGCTGTTCAAATCCCAGCGAGATTTGACAACCTACATTCTCGGCTCGTCGTCTGCTTTGGCAGAACCATGCCGGCGAGCCTGCAAAAGTTACTTTAAAAATTGTTACCTTACTCAAATTTATTCGTATATTCGTAAATATTCGTAATTCGTAGGGTTATGCATATACCAGTTCTTCAAAAAGAAGTTATAGAATATTTAGACCCTAAACCCAATGAAAATTTTATTGATTGTACTATCGGTGAAGGAGGCCATACTTTAGCAATCTTAGAAAAAACTAGTCCGGATGGAAAAGTAATGGGGATTGACCAAGACCAAGAACAAATTGAAAATTGTAAGTCGAAGAAAATTATTTCTTCTTCTCCTTCGCTTCTGCAAGCAGAAGCTCGGAAATTGAAAATTGAAAATTTTAAAAATCGGCTTGTTCTGGCTTGTGATAATTTCGCTAATTTAGAAGAGATCGCGAAATCACAAAATTTCAAGCAAGTATCAGGAATATTATTTGACTTAGGAATGTCGAGTTGGCACTTGGAAGAAAGCGGTAGGGGATTCAGCTTTTTGAGAAACGAACCCTTGGATATGAGATATAACTTAGAAAATCCTTTGACGGCTGAAAAAATAGTGAACTACTGGTCAAAACCGGAAATTGAAAAAATTTTAAGAGAGTATGGGGAAGAAAGATTTGCTAAAAAAATCGCCGAGAGAATTGTCGAATCAAGAGCAAAACCAATTGAAACCACTTTTCAATTAATAGAAATTATTAAAAGTGTAATTCCCAGAAAATACCAAGTTGGCAGATTGCATCCTGCCACCCGCACTTTCCAAGCCCTAAGAATTGCCGTCAATGATGAGTTAAATAATCTGGAAAAAACCCTCCCTCAGACGATAAATGTTTTAAACCGAGGAGGAAGATTGGTGGTAATTTCATTTCATTCGCTTGAAGACCGAATTGTCAAAAATTTCTATCGAGGTCAAACCTCAAAAGATCTGAAAATACTAACTAAAAAGCCAATTAGGCCTTCTCGAGAAGAGATTATTAAAAATCATCGTTCGCGCTCAGCTAAACTGCGGGCCTGCCAAAAATTTTGAGAGCAAAATTTAGGCAGGCGGGCAGCAATAAAAATATGAGTCACGCTTTAGTCTTAAATCTAGGGATGCGAGACTTCTCGCCTTCGGCTTTGAAACTCTTTTGGGTTGTCCTCTTTTCTGTTTCAATCGCAGCGCTTTTAATTTTTTATATTCTCCAGGTAAATTTCCTGACGGAGGAAACTTATTCCTTGCAGGTTTCTGAAAAAAAAGCAAATCAGCTTTCTGGCGAAAACGAAACTTTAAAAGTTGATTTTTCAAAATTAAATTCTTTAACTCATATCGAAAACTATCTTCTAAGTCAGGAATTTGAAAAGGTAGGCCAGGTAAAATATATCCGCATTTTGGAAAGCTCAGTGGCAGCAAGTCGATGAGAAATTTGAGATTAAATTTCATCTTTTTCTTTCTTTTGCTCTTTGCGACAGTGCTTATTTTTCGACTTTTTTTTATCCAAGTCCTTCAGGCTGATTTTTACAAAGCCTTAGCCCAAGGCCTCACTTCTCCAGAAAAAGGAATTCAAATTGAGCGTGGAGAAATCTTCTTAAAAGGTGGGGAACCCCTGGCTATCAACAAGGATTTTCCATTGGTTTTTGTCTCTCCTTCAAAAGTTACTGACAAAGCAAAAACTGCTGAGACCCTGAGTCAAATACTTTCCTTGGATAAAAATTTTATTTTAGAAAAACTTAACTTAGATACATTATATTCACCAATAAAAAATAAATTAACTGACGAAGAAGTAAAACTTCTTAAAAAAACAGATTTATCCGGCGTTTATCTTACCGAAGAACGGGGGAGATTTTACCCTCAGGAATCTCTGGCTTCTCAGGTGATTGGGTTTTTGGGTGCAGAGGGAAAAGGACAGTATGGATTAGAAGAGTATTATGACGATATTTTGATGGACTCGGATAAGGGTCCTAGTCTGGCTTTAACTTTGGATTACAATATCCAATTTGAGGCGGAGAAATTACTAAAAGAAGCTGAAGAAAATTTAGAGATTGAAGGGGGACAAATTATCGTAATAGAACCTAATTCGGGGAAAATAATCGCCTTGGCTAATTTTCCCAATTTTGACCCCAATCGATACGGAGAATTTGCTACTAACGGTAATTTAGAAATCTTTAAAAATGGAGTGACTCAAGAAACTTTTGAACCGGGTTCGGTTTTTAAACCAATTACCTTTGCCGCTGCTCTCGAAGAGGGGAAAATTACTCCCCAAACTACTTACATTGACAAGGGATTAGTCGAGATTGGCGGTTGGCCTATTTATAATTACGCTGGGAGGGTCTACGGAGAACAAACAATGACCAATGTTTTGGAAAAATCAATCAACACCGGGGCAGTGTTTGTCGAGAGCCAGCTTCCTCATCATATTTTTTTAGATTATATTCAAAAATTTGGGATTTTTGAACCAACCGGAATTGACTTACCCGAGGTTTATTCTGGGAATGAAGAGTTTAAAGAGGGTTACGAAATAAATTTTGCTACCGCCTCCTTTGGCCAGGGGATTCAAATGACCCCAATCCAGCTGGCTCGGGCTTATTGCGCCATTGCCAATGGTGGAAAATTAGTTAAACCTCACCTTGTCGAGGATTCTCTCGAGGTTCAACCTCAACAATCTCAAGTTGTTTCTCAAAAGACTGCTTCTCAATTAACTGCTATGCTCGTCAGCGTGGTGGAGAATGGTTTTGGAAAAGCAGCCAAAGTTCCCGGATATTATATTGCTGGTAAAACCGGAACTGCCCAGATTCCAGAGGGAGGAAAATACTCAGCCGAAAAGACCATTCAAAGTTTTATCGGTTTTGCCCCAGCTTTTAACCCTCAATTTTTAATTTTGGTAAAACTGAACAATCCCAAAACTAAAACTGCCGAATATTCAGCACTGCCAATTTTCCACGACCTGGCTGAATATATTATTCATTATTACCAAATACCTCCCGACTACGAGTAAACCACAGACAGCCCATATCGGAGAGGGGTCGGGAGAACCATCCGGTTCTCCCGTATAGGAAAAGATTAAAAACCGAGGGTTTTTAAAGAGCGAGCCCGAAGCGAGGCGAAGCCGAGCGCTGGAGCAAATCTCCAGAGAGGGCGAGCGACTAACCCTGTATTACTAATGAATATTTTTGAAAAAATTAAATTTATTTTAGGAAGACCGAAAGTGGTTATTGTCGCCGGAGGAAATAGTCAAGTAACCGCTGAGATAATCTCGCGAGTCTTGGAGTCACATTTCAAAATTGGACTCCACCCACCCTCCACCCTCCCAAGCTTCGCTTGGACCCCTAAGATTTTAGTTTTTGGTTCTGACTTGGAGAATCTCGAGAAAATCAAATTCTTAATCGGTAAATCTTCATTACCTGTTTTGGTGGCAACTAAATATAATGAAAAAATTCGGGAATTAGCGAAAGTCATTCCTGCTCAAGGGTTTTTAGTTTTAAACTCCGGTGAGAAAGAGCTTGAAGAGATAAAAAATGGGAGTACAGCCCATTGTTTAACCTTTGGTTTTCAGGAAAAAGCTAATTTCCAAGCTTCGGACGTTAAGGAGAATAGTCGAATAAATTTCAAAATTAGCTGTGACGGGAAAGTTGTCCCGGTGTGGTTAGAAAAGTCAACCGATAAAGACAAAATTAGTTCAGCCTTGGCTGCAGCAACCGTTGGAACAATCTTTGGCTTAAATTTGGTTGAAATCTCCCAATCCTTGAAATCTTCTTAATAATAGTGTAACCCCGTAGTAGAAATTTGACTCGCTACGCGACATAGGCTTTCCTCTGGAAAGCCCTGTCAAATTTTCACTACGGGGTGTAATATGATAGAAAGAAATTCGTTATAAATTATTAGTTCGGCTGAGTTTTCAATTAAAAATCTTTGAAGATTCAGCCGGTCCTCAAAATCGGCCATTTAATTTTATTTTTCTGCTGAAATAAGTGGAAAAGGAGGTGTAAATGGTTCTTTTGTAGTACCTTTTCAATTTTTATAGGCTAAATAAAATCGAAGGGGGAGATATAATGAGTAAGAAAAACAGAGACAATCGAGACGGCCTTTTTTA
>Ga0210038_1001279_pt1 | contig 12891 bp, 10 predicted proteins | sample CryGeyCG2114_020_FD_183970 | JGI IMG/M metagenome (GOLD analysis project Ga0210038, IMG submission 183970) | Groundwater microbial communities from aquifer - Crystal Geyser CG15_big_fil_post_rev_8/21/14_0.20 (SPAdes) (version 2) | ecosystem: Environmental > Aquatic > Deep subsurface >... | reverse complement strand
CCGTGCGGGCCCGCAGGGCGCCCGCCGCAGGGAAACAGACAAGCAGGGAGAACGTCATGCGAGTATGCGTGATCGGCGCAGGCGCCATCGGCGGCCTTATGGGCGCCAAACTGGCGTTGGCGGGTAACGACGTCAGCGTCATCGACATGGGACCGCACCTTCAGGCGATTCGCCAGAAGGGGCTGAAACTGATCTGGGAAGACGGCTCGGAGCACGTGGCCCAGGTGAAGGCGTACGAGAAATGCGCCGAGGCGGGTGAACAGGATCTGATCATCCTGGCCCTCAAGGCTCATTACCTGGAACAGGTGGCCAAGGAGCTGGGCCCGTTGATGGGGCCCGGCACCACGATCATGACCGTGCAGAACGGTATCCCGTGGTGGTATTTCCATAACCATGGCGGGCCCCACGACGGCAAGCCGCTTGAAAGCCTGGATCCGGACGGCGTCCTGACCAGGTACATCGACGGCGACCGCATCATCGGCTGCGTCGTCTATCCGGCGGCGGCGGTGACGGAGCCCGGCGTGATCAAGCACGTGGAGGGCGATCGGTTCCCCATCGGCGAACTGGACGGTTCGACCAGCGAGCGGGTCGAGAATCTGAAGGATCTTTTGGAAGGGGCCGGGTTCCGGTCCCGCGTGCTGGAGGACATCCGCTCGGAAATCTGGCTCAAGGCCTGGGGCAATCTCAGCTTCAACCCGATCAGTGCGCTGACTCATGCGACGCTGGTCGACATCTGCCAGTTCCCGGAAACCCGACTTCTGGCGCAGAAGATGATGGAGGAAGCCCAGGCCGTCGCGGAAAAGCTGGGCATCACGTTCCGCCACACCATCGAAAAGCGTATTTCCGGCGCGGAAAGCGTCGGCGCCCACAAGACCTCCATGCTGCAGGACGTGGAGGCGGGACGTTCTCTCGAGACCGAGGCCCTGATCGGCGCCGTTCTGGAACTGGCCAAGCTGACGCAGACGGATTGCCCACACACGTTTGCGGTCTATTCCTGTGTCAAGCTTTTGAACAAGATCATGGTCACCCAGCACGCCGGTGTGATCGTCCAGTCCGCGAAACAGGCCGCCGAATAGACCCGTCACCGAAGCGGAGTTTCCTTCGGCGACATGCGATCGGGATTTGCACCGGCACGGGCCGCTGCTTTATATTGCTTGGGAACGGCGGGCGTGGGTATCTGCCGCCGCCTCAACGGTCTTGGGTAAGGATCAATGGCTCACGTCAGCGCCAATGTGATCGGTCTGTGCGATGCGGCCCGGCACGGCAGTCACCTGCCGTTGGAATGCGCCAATTGCGTTTCCCGGCACTTGGCCATGTGCGCGGGCCTGAACCCGGACGAACTGGCGCACCTTGCCCGGCACATCACCCGGCGCAAGCTGGATCCCGGGCAGACCCTGTTTCGGGAATCCGACCCCGCGATCAGCGTGTTCACGGTCACCTCGGGGGCAATCAAACAATACAAGCTGTTGGCGGACGGGCGCTGCCAGGTCACCGGGTTCTATTTTTCGGGCGACCTGATCGGCCTGCCCGAAGGCGCCGATTATCCGGTCACCGCTGAAGCCCTGACGGAAGCGACTGTCTGCAGCTTTCCGCGCCCTCGGATCGCCGAACTGGTCGGCCGCTACCCGGCGTTGGCCGAGGCGGTGATCCTCAAACTTCAGCGCGAGGTCACCTCCGCCCAGGGACAGATGCTGTCGCTCGGACGGCTGAGCGCCGAGGAGCGTATCGCCGGATTCCTTCTGAGCCTGCTGGACCGCGCGCCCGAATGTGTCAACGTCGATGGTTCGCTGAGCCTGCAGATGCGCCGGGCCGACATCGCCGACTACCTGGGCCTGACCGTCGAAACGGTCAGCCGCTCGTTCACCAAGCTGCGCAACGCCGGGGTCATCGGTGCCGATCGGGGCGGGGCGGTGGAGATCCTGTCGCGCGACCGCCTTGCGGACATCGCCACGGGGCCGGCATGAGCATCCCCACGGCCGCAGCCTTGCGGCCTGGTGGAAATCCGGCCATATGTGACGGACCAGTGCCTTCGGAGTGACCGTGCATGAGCAATCCCGCGACCGCCGAGAACTCGGGCCCGGATCCGCGCTGGTACCACCTGCGTGAGCGTCTGCTCTCCGCCAAGCGACCTATCTTTCAGGAAATTCGCGATTACCCGCCGCAGGTTGCCGGGTGCGATCTGCACTTCAAGGCATTGGCCGAGCAACGTGACGCCATCTGCCGGGAACTCGACCGGCTGGATGCCCTGTGCACCGCCTCGCGCCGGGAACTGGACGCCTTCGAGGCGTCGTCCGCTTTTCTGCTCAAGGGCGGCTGAGCCGCGGCACGCCTTGGGGGCCGGTCCGGGGGAAACACGCCAAAGGAGAGCGTTCATGCCGTTCTTTGTTTCACGCCCTGTCCGTCCGATTTTCGCCGCCGCCCTTGCGCTGCTGCTGGTCTCGGCTCCTCTATCGCCGGTCCGGGCGCAAGCCAACCCGTCCGATCCGGAGATGCTGCTGGAGGAAGGCACGAAGAAGATCCTCCGTGCCTTCGAATTGTTCATAAAGACGATCCCTCAGTACGAGATGCCCGAGGTCCTGCCCAACGGCGACATCATCATCCGGCGCAAGCATCCGCCCCCCGGCAAGGAGGACGAGGCGCCGCCTGCCCCGCCCGGTGACGGGACGAAGACGTAGCCCGGGAATTCCTGCGCCGCGGGGCCGACGGAAGGGGGACTATTCCGCCGCTGCCGCCATCGTCAGCAGCGTCTGCATGGTTTCCTGGGTCAGGTTCCCGCCCGTCAGCGCGGCCACGGTCTTGAGCGACGTATCGACCTTTCTCGACAGGAACCCGGCCGCCGCCGTGATCCCGGCGGGCTCGCCCAGCATCTTGGTGCGCGTCAGGATGGTCTTGAAGGCGCGGGCGATGTCCTGTTCCGAGACCAGCACGATGTCGTCGAGGAACGCTTCCAGATGCATAAAGGGGTATTCACCTGGGCGCCGCGCGCTCAACCCGTCGGCGATACTGTCCCAATAATCGATGGCCGTGGGTGCGCCCGCCTGACGCGACACATAGGCCGCATTGGCGCGTTCCGGCTGGATTCCCACGACCTTCACGTTCGGGTTGATCAGTTTGACCGCCGCCGCGATGCCGCCGGCGACCCCGCCGGACGACACGGGGACCAGCACCTGCCGGGCGTCAGGGCACTGTTCCATGATCTCGAAGCCGATGGTGCCGTGGCCGGCGATGATGGGCGGGTCTTCCCAGGTGTCGATGGCGGTCATCCCGCGCTCGACCGCCAGGCGCTCGACAGTGGGTTGGCGGGCGAGGGCGTCCGTGCCGCACAGGTAGACCTCGGCCCCGTAGCCCTCCGTGCCCTGAATCTTGTAGGCGCTGGTCGCGTCCAGCATGACCACGGTGATGGGAACGCCCAGCGTCTTGCCGGCGAAGGCGAAGCCCTGGGCGAAGTTGCCGGACGATGCCAGGACCACGCCCTCGGATTTCTGTTCCGCCGTAAGGTAGTGCATCACGTTGAACACGGCGCGCACCTTGAACGCCCCCGTGACCTGCAAATTCTCGCACTTCAGGAACAGGGTTTCCCGGCCCACTTCCGCCGACTCCCTGGCCACGGGCACGACGGGCGTGCGCCGGATGACATGGGGCATGTTGGCCCGGGCCGCGCGGACGGCGTCGAGCGTGACCAGCCGGTCACGGGAAAACAGGGAACCTTCCATGGCGGGGCAACTCCGTTGTGCCGGGCCGGATCGGCCCACACCCAGGTTTACTGCACCACGAGGTTCAGGCTCAAGGGATCAAGCCGGCCGAGGGCGAGAAGAAGTTGGTAGGCGGCGGTCTTCTCGTCGTAGGACGCGGTGGTGAAGTTGATCTGCGCGTTGTTGACCTCATTCTCGGCGTCCAGCACGTTGATCACAGTCTCCTTGCCGGCGGCGCGCAGCTTACGCCGGCTCTGTGCCACTTCCGAGGCGATGTTGACCGCGTTCTCCAACAGGATCACCCGCTCGCGGGCCGTTTCCAGGGCCTGCCAAGCAAGGCGTACCTGTTCCTCGACCGTGCGGGCCGCGGCCTGCAGCTTGTTGCGGTTGGCGGCCGTGTCGTAGGCGGCGCGCAGGGTCGACGCGCGGGTCGAGAACCCGGAGAACAGCTCCCAATCGGCCTGGAACCCGACGGTGTAGTCGCGCCGCGTGCCGACGACTCCGCCGTTATTCTGTTCGAGGTTGAATTCGCCTTCCAGGTCGATCTTGGGATAGAGGCCGGACTTGGCCTCGATCTCCCGCGCGCGGGTGATGTCGATGCTGGTGCCGGCCTCGCGGACCGCGGGGTTCTCGACCAGGGCAATGGCGAGCGCACGGTCAAGCTCGCTGGGCACCGCGTTCACCGGCGGGCGCGGATCGTACATGTCCTCCACGTTCGGGGGGAAGCCGAACACCTGTTGATAGCGCGACATGGCGTCGCGCAGCTGGCCTTCGAAGCCGACGCGCCGTTCCTTGGCGACTTGCAGGCGCGATTTCGCCTGCAGCACGTCGACGGCGATGCCCGAGCCGCGCCGCACCCGTTCGTCTTCCAGGTTGAGCTGGCGTTGGATGCGGCCCTCGCTTTCGATGGTGATGCCCAGCAGGCGCATCTGCCGAAGCACGGTGATATAGGCGCGCACACCCTGGAACAGGGTGTTCTGCCGGGTGCCTTCCAGGGAGATGCGGGCGAGATGTTCGTTCAGCTCCGCGATCCGGATGGCGGACCGCGTGGCATAGCCGTCGAACAGGTTCTGGGTCAGGGTGAAGGTGGTGACGTTCTTGTTCTCGATACTCTTGGCGCCCGCAGCGCGGGTCGAGGGACTGTCGATGAATTCGCGGCCGGCATCGCCGGTCATGCTCAGGGTCGGCAAGCGGGCGGCCTTGGCGACGTCGATGCTCTGCCGGTTGCTCTGCAGCGTGTTCTCAGCGGCCAGGATGTTGGGATGGTTGGTGATCAGGCGGGAAAGTTCGACCTCCAGCGGCGCCGCGTAGACGGCCCCCGGCGCGGAAAGCGCCGCCGCCAACGCGACCAAGCCGGAGAATACGCGCTTCAGCACCGGATCGAACTCCCTCAAATCCTATTGCCCCACGGGCGGTGCGGAACCCTTGCGCCCGAGTCTATGCCCTGCTTTCCCGGCGGTCAAACGCCCGCCGAATCGTCCGCGAAAACCACGGAATCTTATAGAAAATCTTGATTAAGCGCCGGTTAAGGCCGTGTCACGCCGCACCGAACCCGCCGCCTCCGGGCGTTTCGATGATGAAGACGTCGCCGGCCGCGAGGTCGCGTCGGTCCGTGCCGGTCAATTCCTCGACTGTCCCGTTCCCGCGCTCGACCGCATTGCGGCCCAGCGCGCCGCCGCCGCCGCCGTCGAGGCCATGGGGCGGCACGCGGCGGTGGCTCGACAGGATCGCCGCCGTCATGTCCTCGAGGAACCGGATGCGGCGGATCACGCCGTCGCCGCCGCAATGGGCGCCTTCGCCGCCCGAGCCGCGACGGATTTCGAAGCGTTCCAGCATGACCGGGAAGCGCCATTCCAGGACCTCCGGGTCGGTCAGGCGGGTGTTGGTCATGTGGGTATGGACAGCGTCCGTGCCGTCGAAATCGGGCCCCGCGCCGGAGCCGCCGCAGATCGTCTCGTAGTACTGGTGTCGCGCGTTGCCGAAAGTGAAGTTGTTGCAGGTCCCCTGGCTGGAGGCGAGCACGCCGAGCGCCCCGTATAGAGCGTCGGTGATGATCATGCTGGTCTCCACGTTGCCGGCGACCACGGCGGCCGGGTAGACGGGCGACAGCATGGAGCCCTTGGGGATCACCAGCTTCAGGGGTTTCAGGCAGCCCGCGTTCAAGGGGATGTCGTCGTCGATGAGGGTGCGGAACACGTAGAGCACCGCCGCGTGGCACACGGCCGACGGTGCGTTGAAGTTGTTATCCAGTTGCGGGGACGAGCCGGAGAAGTCCAGCGTCGCCTCGCGCTTCTTCCGGTTCACCGTGATTTTCACGTCGATGACGGCGCCGTTGTCCGTCTCGCAGGCGAACCGCCCGTCCGTCAGGACGTCCAGCACCCGGCGTACGCTCTCCTCGGCATTGTCCTGCACGTGGCTCATGTAGGCCCAGACGGTCTCGAGCCCGAAGTGGGCGACCATCTTGCGCAGTTCCTGGGCGCCCTTTTCATTGGCCGCGATCTGCGCCGCCAAGTCGGCCAGGTTCTGGTCGAAGTTGCGCACGGGGTAGGGGGCGCCGCACAGAAGTTCGCGCAGGGCGTTCTCGCGCAGGTTGCCCTGGTCGACCAAAAGGAAGTTGTCGATCAGCACGCCTTCCTCCTCGACCGTCCTCGAGTCGGGCGGCATGGAGCCCGGGGTGATGCCGCCGATGTCGGCGTGATGGCCGCGCGATCCCACGTAGAACAGAATGTCTTCGCCCTTGTCGTCGAAAACGGGCGTGATCACCGTGACGTCCGGCAGGTGCGTGCCGCCGTTGTAGGGTGCGTTCAGGGCGTAGACGTTGCCGGGTTTCATTTGGCCCGCGTTGTCCCGCATCACGGCGCGGATGCTTTCGCCCATGGAGCCCAGATGCACGGGAATATGCGGCGCGTTGGCGATCAGCTCGCCCTTGCGGTCGAACACGGCGCAGGAGAAATCCAGCCGTTCCTTGATGTTGACGGAATAGCTGGTGTTGGCGAGCGTCGTGCCCATCTGTTCGGCGATGGACATGAACAGGTTGTTGAAGATTTCCAGCATCACAGGGTCGGCCTGGGTGCCGATGGCGTGGACCTGCGGGCGCGGCTCGGCGCGGGTCAGGATCAGGTGGCCCTTGCGGGTCATCTCGGCGGCCCAGCCCGGTTCGACGACGATGGTCGAGGTGTTCTCGACCAGGATCGCCGGTCCTTCCAGGCGGTCGCCGGGCAGGAGCGCCTCGGTCCGATACACCGGCGTCTCGTAGCGCTCGCCGCCGGACATCATCGGCACCAGCGCCTTGGGGCGCAGGGCCGCGACGCCGGGGATGTCCTCGATGTCAGGATCCTCGGCCAGACCGGCGCGGCCGACAACCTCCACCGACACGGCCTCGATGATGTGGCCGCGGTCGGGCGCGGTGAAGCCGTAACGCTGGCGGTGCTGGCTCTCGAACTCCTCGATCATCTTGTGGCGGTCGCCGAAGAGCACGATCAACGCCGTGTCGGTCCCCTTGTAGCGCAGGTGGGCGCGGCGGAAGGTCGCGATGTTCTCCTTGGCGATGTCCTGGTCTTCGATCTCGGCGCGGGCCTCCTTTTCCAGCCCTTCGATGAGCTCCAACAAGGGGCCGGTCAGGCCCGCCGCCAGGGGGGCCTCCACCGCCTTCTCGCGGATCGCCCGTACGTCGGCCAGGCCCATGCCGTAGGCCGACAGGACGCCCGCGAAGGGATGCAGGAACACCGTGTTCATGCCCAGCGCGTCGGCCACCAGACAGGCATGCTGCCCGGCGGCCCCGCCGAAGCAGTTGAGGATGTATTCGGTGACGTCGTGGCCGCGCTGGACCGAGATCTTCTTGATGGCGTTGGCCATGTTCTCGACGGCGATCTTGAGGAAGCCCTCGGCGACTTCCTCGGGCGTGCGGTCGTCGCCGGTCTGTTCGTGGATTATGCGGGTCATTTCCTCGAACTTGCGGCGCACCACGCGGTCGTCGAGCGGCTGGTCCGCGTTCGGCCCGAACACGGCGGGAAAGTACCTGGGCTGCACCTTGCCCAGCATGACGTTGCAGTCGGTCACCGTCAGCGGCCCGCCCCGGCGGTAGCAGGCGGGACCCGGGTCGGCGCCGGCGCTGTCGGGGCCGACCCGGTAGCGCGCGCCGTCGAAGTGCAGGATCGAGCCGCCGCCGGCCGCGACCGTGTGGATGTTCATCATGGGGGCGCGCATGCGCACGCCCGCGACCTGGGTCTCGAAGGTGCGCTCGTACTCGCCGTCGAAATGCGAGACGTCCGTCGAGGTACCGCCCATGTCGAAGCCGATGACTTTGCCGAAACCGGCCATGCGCGCCGTCTCGACCATGCCGACCACGCCGCCCGCCGGCCCGGACAGGATGGAGTCCTTGCCCTGGAAGAGGCGCGCGTCGGTCAGCCCGCCGTTGGACTGCATGAACTGCAGGCGGGTATCGCCCAGATCCGCCGCCACCCGGTCCACGTAGCGGCGCAGGATGGGCGACAGATAGGCGTCGACGACCGTCGTATCGCCGCGGCTGACCAGCTTCATCAGGGGGCTGACCTCATGGCTGGCCGAAACCTGGGTGAAGCCGACCTCGCGGGCGATCTCGGCGGCGCGGCGCTCGTGCGCCGGATAGCGGTAGCCGTGCATGAAGACGATGGCGGCGGCGCGGATGCCGGCGTCGAAGGCGTCCCGCAGGCCGGCGCGCAGGCGGTCTTCGTCAAGCGGCGTCAGCGCTTCGCCCTGGGCATTGAGCCGCTCACCCGCCTCGATCACGCGCTCATGGAGCATTTCCGGCAGCACGATATGGCGGGCGAAGATGTCGGGCCGCGCCTGATAGCCGATGCGCAGCGCGTCGCCGAAGCCTTCCGTGACGACCAGCACCGTGCGGTCGCCCTTGCGTTCCAGAAGCGCGTTGGTGGCGACCGTGGTGCCCATCTTGACGACGCTGACGGCTCCCTCGGGGATCGCCTCGCCGGGCGCGATGCCGAGAATATCGCGGATGCCCTGCAGGGCCGCGTCCTCGTACCGGTCCGGGTTTTCCGACAACAGCTTGTGGGTAACCAGCCGCCCGTCGGGCGCGCGCGCCACCAGGTCGGTGAAGGTGCCGCCCCGGTCGATCCACACGTGCCAGCCCCGGGTCATTTCCGTCCTCTCCGCCATCCCGCCCCGGTTTTTGTTGTCGCCTTCCGGAAAGACCGGATAGAACAGCCTCACAAACAAAAACACAAGACTTAGAGGACTCTCCGGTAATGGCGAAGACGCTGGTTTATTTCGAAAAATGGATGGATCCGGTGGCGCTGGACGTGCTGGCGCCCGAGGCCGACATCGCGGTCGAGCGCCTGAGGTTCGAGGGCGACGACACGGCCGCCTGGACCGCCCTGGAGCGGGCCCACGGCTATCAGCTCATGCCGTCGACGGAAACCCCCCGCCGCTGGTTCCCGACGCGAGACCTGATCGTGCGCTGCCCAAACCTGCTGGCGATTTCCTCCACCGGCGCGGGCTACGACATGGTGGATGTCGCGGCCTGCACGGAGCACGGCGTCATGGTCGTCAATAACTCGGGCGCCAATTCCGTTTCCGTGGCCCAGCACGTCATGGGCATGGCGTTGGCGCTCTCCAAGCAGATCGCCCAGACGGACAAGGCGATCCGCCGTGACGCGGCGGTCGACCGCTTCGAATACATCGGCGAGGAACTGACCGGCAAGGTCGTCGGCATCGTCGGCCTCGGCAACATCGGCCGCCTGGTCTCGGCCTACATGAAGCCCTTCGGGGCGCGCGTCATCGCCTGCGACCCCTATATCTCCGACGCCGACTTCGCCGAGCGCGGGGCCGAGAAGGTGGATTTCGAGACCCTGTTCCGCGAGGCCGACATCGTCTCGATCAACTGCCCGCTGACCGCCGAGACCCGCGGCATGGTCGACGCCCGGGCGTTCTCCCAAATGAAGCCCACGGCCTATTTCATCACCACGGCGCGCGGCGGCATCCATGACGAGGAGGCCCTGGCCACGGCCCTCAAAGAGAACCGCATCCGGGGCGCGGGGCTCGACGTGTTCGCGACCGAGCCCACGGGCAAGGACAATCTGTTCGGCGGGTTCGACAATGTGCTGATGTCGCCCCACAACGCGGGCGTGACCAAGCAGTGCAACTACAACATGGCCAAATCGGCGGCCGAGCAGTGGGTCGCCATCTTCCGCGGCGAAAAGCCGCCGCGCCTGAAGAACCCCGAGGTCTGGGAGCATTATACCGAGCGGTATGAACGGATCGTCGGACGCGCCGTGGCGGCGGAATAGGATCAGTTTTTCCACAGGGCGGCGGGTCAGCCGCAGATCGCCCGGATGCGCTTCCACTGGGCATCGGCGAAGACCGCGCCGGTTCCCGTCGCCTGGGCGCGCACCGTTTTCGCCCGTTCCACCGACAGGGGATGGCTGGCGATCAGGGCCATCGTCTTCTCGGCGCCGCCCTGTTCCGCGGCCAGGCGGTCGAAGAAGTCGGCCATCGGGCGCACGTCCCAGCCGGCCTTGTTCATGGCCCCGACGGCGAAGGCATCGGCCTCGCGCTCGGCGTCGCGCGAATAGGCGGATGCGATCAGCGCGTTGCCCAGGCCAGCGATCACCGCGCCGCCGAACAGGTCGCCTACCATCAGGCCGACGATGGAGCCGACGGCGGCATGCTCCAAAGCCACCTTGGTCGGGTGTCGGTGCTTCAGGTGGCCGATTTCGTGGGCCAGCACGGCGGCGACCTCGTTGCCGTTCCGGGCGTTCTCGATCAGGCCGCGGGTCAGCACCACGTGGCCGCCCGGCAGGGCGAAGGCGTTGATCAGGTCCAGGTCGGCGACCCACAAACGGATCGGGCGTGCCATGCCGCCGTCGGCCAGCAGGCGGCCGAGGAAGCGGGTCAGGTCGCCGCGCCCGTTCCCGGTGCAGAGGATCGGCCGCTTCGACTTGCGATTCTCCATCAGGGCCAAGAGGTCGAGGATCTGGTCGCGCGCGGCGTCGCCCAGGCGGTTCTCCCATTCGGCCGGCACGTGGCGGGCGGCGAATCCGGCGGCGCGTGGGATGACGGTGACGACCAGTAGCCAGATTGACAGGCTGGCGGCGGCGGCGAAGACGAGGATCGGCCGCCAGGTCTCGCGCCAGGCACTTTCCCGCTTGCCCAGGTTGCGCAGGAACGGCTTCAGCCGGTCCAGGTCGCCGTCGGCCAGGGTCAGGCGTGCGTCGCCGTCATGGCCGCGGCGCAGGCGCGGATGCTCGCTGCCCGCAGGGCTCGCAAAGTGGATCTCGCCGTGCGGCCAGCGGGCAACCTCCCCGCCGTCCGCGTCGTGCAGCACAAGGTCGTGGAGTGCAACTGTCAGCATCACCATCTGCCCGGCGGCGGAGCGGCCGTCGAAATAGGTCGCGGGGATCGGCGGCGGATCAGAAGGCGCCGACATCCAGGGCGTCCGCCAGCCCCTCACCGCGGGCCGGGCCGGGGTCGGTGGCCTGTACGGCGGCGCGCAGGGCTTCTGGATTGGTTACCGAAAGCGTGCGCACGAAATGGGAGATCAAACCGTATTGCAGGGCCATTACGTTGATGATGGGCAAAACGATCACAACCATGAACATGACGAGCAAGAAGAACACGATCCCGGCAGCATCCGCAAATTCCACCTGTTGACCGCCCGCGCCAAAAAACGGTTCCAGCAGCGTCACCGTGAGGTAGCCGAACAAGGCGAACGCCATGGCGAGCAGGAACCAATATAGCGTCACGAGGCCGAGAACGACCAAGGTGTGCGCCCGCGAATGCAGGCCGGCGGCGTCGCCGAACCGCACGCCGCCGGCGAACAGGCGGAACCGCACCACCTGATACCAGGTCACGCAGCCCAGCCAGACCAAAAATCCGACCACCAGCCAACCCCCATAGGTGGCGAGGGTGGTGATGAGGAGCGTCTTGACCTGTTCCGGCGAGGCGGCGTTGGCGGCGGCCTGGACGCTGGCGGCGGTGGCGAAGACGATGATGGCGGCGGGTGCCGCCAGGGTCAACAGCCAGGCGGGCAGCAGGCGCAGCGCGTTGGCCGAGCGATCGAGGCGGAACGGCGCCGTGCCGAACCGGGTGTTGTCGATCCGGTAGGCCCACAGCGCCCGGTCCATCCAGGGTACGGCGATGCCGAGTGTGAGGACGGAGAGGAAGGTCCAGCCGAGTGCGCGCAGCATGTAGCGCCAGGCGGCGCCGTCGAGCCCGAAGCGGATACCGCGCCAGGTCGTGCGCGTCAGGCGGTAGCGCCACATGCGGTAAACGGCGACGTGGATCAGGCAGAGGATGCCGAAGATATAGGCAAGCTGCAGGGCAACGCCGGTCGCCGTCTCCATGCCGACGGCGGTGAGGGCCCAGTCGTAGGCAAGGGTCGCCGGGCCCAGGATAGCGACGACGACCAGGAAGCCGAGGAAGAGTTCGAGCCCCCGGCCGGTGTATTCCAGCGGCTCGCCGTCGATTACCGTGTGGCCCCAGAAATACCGGCGCAGTTCTGTCTTTGCCCAGAAGCGGTAGATCCCGAGCGTCACCAGCGTCAGCAGGGCGTTCTTCAGAACGATGCGGAACAGCGGACCGAGCCGCCCGGTAAAGGCGAAGTGCTGCTCTGCGGCCGGGCGCGGTTCGTCGGCATGGGGCGGGACGGCGGGCGCCGGGGGCGTCGGCGTTCCGCTGGCCGGCGGGCCGGGTATCGTCGCATCGTTCATGGTACCCCCCAATCTGATGAGCGATACCATCTTGACGGGAATTATCCCCGGAAGCAAGCAACAGAAGCGTTTATTGCGTCAGGCGGACGACCCGTTCGGCGATCGCCAGGGACGAGGTCAGGCCCGGGCTTTCGATGCCGTACAGCCCCACGTAGCTTGCCAGGCCGTGCCGGTCCGCACCCTGGATGACGAAGTCGGCGGCGTACTTGTCCTGGCTGTTGGTCAGCTTGGGCCGCACCCCCGTGTAGCCGGGCTGGAGCGCGCCGTCCGCCAGGCCCGGCCAGTAGCGGCGGATGGCGCCGTAGAAGCTCGCCGCCCGGCGTTCATCCACGCGGTAGTCGATCTGGTCCGGATGGGTGATGTCGAGCCATTCCACGTCGGGGCCGAACTTGGTGCCGCCGCCCAGGTCGAGCGTCGAATGGGTGCCGAGGCCGCCCACGACCGGGGCCGGATAGATCAGGTGGTTGAAGGGGCTCTTGCCGGCGATGGTGAAG
>Ga0210038_1001277_pt1 | contig 12896 bp, 13 predicted proteins | sample CryGeyCG2114_020_FD_183970 | JGI IMG/M metagenome (GOLD analysis project Ga0210038, IMG submission 183970) | Groundwater microbial communities from aquifer - Crystal Geyser CG15_big_fil_post_rev_8/21/14_0.20 (SPAdes) (version 2) | ecosystem: Environmental > Aquatic > Deep subsurface >... | reverse complement strand
CAGGCCCATGCGCTTGGCCGCGCGGACGGCGGTGCTGCGTTCCTCGGGGGTGATCTTGATAAGCTGCGCGCTGCCGCCGCGGTGGAGGTTGCTGCGGAAATCGTCGGGCGCGCCAGTGCGCTTCATCGCCGCGACCACCTTGCCGCCGACCACCAGCGCGCGGATATCGGTACCGCCCGCTTCCTTGATGAATTCCTGGACCAGGATGTTGACGTTGGCCCCGCGGAAGGCCTCGATCACCGACTTGGCACTGCTCATCGTTTCCGCGAGCACCACGCCAATGCCCTGCGTACCTTCGAGCAGCTTGATCACCACCGGCGGACCCTTGACCGCCTTGATGATCTCCTCGGCGGCCTTGGGATCGTTGGCATAGGCGGTCAGCGGCAAGCCGAGCCCGTGCTTGGCGAGGATCTGCATCGAACGCAGCTTGTCGCGGCTGCGCCCGATGGCGACGCTTTCATTGAGCGGCCAGCAGCCACGCATTTCGAACTGGCGCAGGATGGCGAGGCCGTAATTGGTGATCGAAGCGCCGATACGCGGGATCACTGCATCGTAGCCGACGCAGGGTTCGCCATTGTAATAGACCTCGGGCCGGTGGCTCGCGATGTGGACGGTGCAGCGCGTGGTGTTGAGAATATCGAGCTGATGCCCGCGCTGCTCCGCCGCCTCCTTGAGGCGCTGATGCGAGTAGAGGTTGGCATTACGTGCCAGCATCGCGATTTTCATGATGTGTGACCTTTTTCCACGTCGCGGGCCGGGCTCTGGAGCCAGGAATGGCCCGAGTCGACGACGAAGCGGCGTCTTAGCGCAGATCGCCCAATCAGCATCGGGAATTTCATGTCGCTCCGGTCGGCCAGGCTGATCTCGGCGCGAAATGTGACATCGCCGATACGCAGCGGTGTCTTGACGATCATGCGGCGCTGCGTTTCGCCGTTGGAGCTGGTGATTCCGCGCCAGTCGATATGCACCGCCTCGCACACCTGGCGCACGTGCTGGCGTTCGAAATCCACCGCGAAACGGACGTAGCGTTCGCCGTCGCGCTCGAACTGCTCGAGGATTGTCGCGTGGAGCGAGGAAGTTCGGGCGCCGGTATCGATTTTCGCCGGCAATTCATGCAGGCCGAGATCAGGCAGATGAACCAGCTCGCGCCAGCCCACAACCTCAAGCTTGGTCTTCTTTTCTCCCATGATGCAAGCTGTTAGCGGCTTGGCACCCGGATTGGCAATGCGGGGCGGCCGATCGATGCCGCCGCCCCGACATGCCGCTTACCAGCCCTGCGGCTTGCCCGCGTTCTGCTTGTCGAGCCAGGCCTTGAGCGGGGCGAAATATTCTACCATCGCCTTGCCGCTCATCTGGCGCTCGCCGGTGAAGGCCTCGAGCGCGTCGGGCCAGGGCTTGCTCGCACCCATTTCGAGCATCGCGTTGAGGTTCTTGCCGACTTCCTCATTGCCGTAGAACGAGCAGCGGTGCAGCGGCCCTTCCCAGCCGGCCTGGTCGCAGGCGGCCTTGAAGAACTGGAACTGCAGGATGCGGGCGAGGAAGTAACGTGTGTAGGGCACGTTGCCCGGGATGTGGTACTTGGCGCCGGCATCGAAGCCGCTCTCGTCGCGCGCCACCGGCGGGACGATGCCCTGGTACTGCAGGCGCAGATCGTTCCAGCCCTTGTTCAGCTCGTCCGTCGGGATCGAGCCATCGAACAGCCCCCAACGATAGCGGTCGACCATCAGGCCGAAGGGCAGGAAGGCGACCTTGTCCATCGCCTGACGCAGCAGCAGACCGATATCCTTGTCGGCGCTCGGCACGTCCTGCTTGTCGAGCATGCCGATCTGCACGAGATATTCGGGCGTGATCGACAGCGCGACCATGTCGCCGATGGCCTCGTGGAAGCCGTCGTTCGCGCCGTTGAGGTGCAGATAGTCCTGCTGGTTGTAGGCGCGCTGGTAGTAGTTATGGCCGAGCTCGTGGTGGATGGTGATGAAGTCGTCGGCGTTCTTCTTGATGCACATCTTGATGCGCAAATCGTCGACATTGTCGACGTCCCAAGCGCTTGCATGGCACACCACTTCGCGATCGCGCGGCTTCACGAACTGGCTGCGCTCCCAGAACGTCTCCGGCAGCGGTTCGAAACCCAGCGAAGAGAAGAACCCTTCGCCGACCTTGACCATGCCTACTTCGTCAAGGCCCTTCTTTTCGATCAGATCGGTCAGGTCATAGCCGATGTCACCCGCGCCCGCTGGGGCGACCAACGGGTAGATGTTGCCCCATTCCTGCGCCCACATATTGCCGAGCAGATCGGCGCGGATCGGACCGGTCGCGGGCTGCACCGCGTCACCGTATTTCTCGTTGAGCTTGGTCCGGACATAGGTGTGGAGCGCCATGTAGAGCGGCTTCACTTCCTGCCACATGCGTTCGGTCTCAGCGGCGAAGGCATCGGGATCCATATCGTAGTTCGAGCGCCACATGGCACCAAGATCGGCAAAGCCGAGCTCCTTCGAACCCTCATTGGCGATACCGATCATGCGCAGGTAATCCTCACGCATCGGCGCGCCGACATTGTCGTGCCAGCTGACCCACATCTCCGCCTTTTCGGCGGGAGTACGCTCGAGATTGCCCATCTCGGCCTCGATATCGCTGCCGCTGATCTCCTTGCCGTTGAGCGTACCCTTGCCCTTGCCATACTGGCTGTTGAGACTGGTCGCGATCTCGTTGAGCTCGGTCGCTGCACCGTCGCGAACCGGGGCGGGCATGACGATGCCGTTGCGCAGGATGTCGAGCTTGCGCGCGACCTCGGGGTCGAGCCCCTTCACCTTGGCATATTTCGCCGCCTGATTGGCGTAGCGCACCGACATTTCGGTCGATTCAGCGCCGTATTTCGCGGCCAGCGCGTCGGTATCCTCGGTTATATAGGTCGAGTTGACCCACGAGATCCGGGCGTATTCGACGCTGAAATCGCCCATCTTCTTCTCGACCATATCGACCCAGTTCGCCGCGCCCTGCGGGGTCATCGGATAGGTGGCCTTGGCCATCTCGGTCTTGGCGTCGTGATGATCGGCCAGCGCCGGACTGGCGAGGGAAATGGCAAGCGCAGAGAGCGCGACGGATGCAAGTTTCATGATTATCCTCTCAGGAGTGAATTCTGCGATGTGGTTACACGTGCTACCGGATTGCACCTGTGCCGACGCTTAATCAAGCGCCGGGCGAACTCCATCGGCGAATGAGCAGTGCCGTGGCGATGGCGAGGAAACTGCTGATCCATGCGGCCAGTTTGGGAATTTGCATCGCCGCCACGATCGTCGCCAGACGGTCGCTGCCTTCGTCAGCGAGCAACTGGTAAAGCTGCAGGCCTGTCTCGATCGTATCGGCGAGGTAAAATGCCGGAGCAGATGCCATGCCCACCAGGCCCGCGACGCGTACCACGCCCCCCGATCCAAGCAGACTGCGCCCCGCGACGAAAGCTCCAGCGCTGTACAGAGTAATGAACACCATATCGCCGAGCATCGCCACGATGGCCAGCCATCGCAGGCCTGCCTCTCGCCAGGCGCGCTGGATGGTCTCGACGCGGTCGGCGCTGCCCGCCTGCTGGTGATCGAGAATGCCGTAATCCGTCGCCGCCAGAAGCATCACGCCCAGCGCAATCAACGGTATGAACAGCGCCAACCCGATCAACCACAGCCGCACATCGGGCTTCACGGCGCCTATCGCCGTTCTCCCAGCCAGTCGGCTATCGCCTGCCCCAGATCGGGCTTGGTCACACTGCTCATATGCGTGCCGGGCACTTCGACGAAGGTCGCGTCGGGCAGCATGTCGGCAAGCTCTTCCGCCGAGCCGTTGTCGCGGTCCTCGTCGCCGCAGACCACCAGCGTCGGCATGGCGATATTGTCGAGCAGCGCGAGGTCGAGATCGGGCATGGTGTCGAGCAGCAGGCGTGCCGCCACGCGGTCTACGCCCTGCGACTTGAGGAATTGCATCGAGAAATAATCGGGGTCGCCGCGGGGAATGGCATCGAAAGTGTCGATCACGCGGCGGAACTTGGCCGCCCTGCGATGCCATTCGCCCAGTCCCGCCGTGCCCATGCCACCGATGACGAGGTGGGCGGGTTCGAGCATACCATGCGCCACCGCGTGGAGCGAGGTGCGCGCGCCGAGCGAGAAACCGCCGAGATCGTAATCCGCAAGGCCAAGATGATCGACCAGTGCCCCGACATCGCGTACCAGAACGTTGACCGGATACTTTTCCGGATCGTGCGGCGCCGCGCTTTCCCCGTGAACGCGGAAATCGAGCATGATTACTTCATAGCCCTGCGCCGCGATCGCTTCGTGATGGCCCCACTTGATCCAGTTCATCTGCGCGCTGGAGAAAAGGCCGTGGAGCAGAACCAGGGGCCTGCCCTCGCCATGCCGATGGAACGCCAGCCGGGTACCGTCGAAGCTGTCGAAGAATTCGGTTTTCACTCGGGCACCTCGCCCGTCGCATCGATCCAGCGTTGGCTCAACACCGTGTGCTCGCTCAAGGGAATGCGCTTGAGGCTCGATGTGTCAATCCAGGCCTCGTGGATCTTCTCCGCGGCGAAATGCCAATGCGGTTCGATGCCGTAGGGATCGTCGAGACTGCCCACGGTGATGTCCATGTTCTCGCCCTCGTTGAAGGCAAAACCGAGCGGTGTGCCGCATTGTCTACTGAAAGGCCGGCGCGCGATGGGCGAACTTGCGTACCAGTCGGGACCGCTTTCCCAGGTCATGTCCTGTTTCGGCAGGTTGATGAAAGCGATCGAGACCCCGCCGGTCGCGCGCTGGCACATGCGACAATGACAGAGATAGGCCTGCTCGGGGTCGATCCGCGCAGTGTAGCGCACCGCGCCGCACTGGCAGCCTCCGGTCTTCGTCACCTTCATTGCCCTGCAATCCCCACAAATGTGACCCAGTCCTCGCTGGTTCGCGGTTGCTCGTCCATCGTCTTCGCATCTTCCGGCAAGCGGATCCAAGGCTGCTTGCTCCTAACCCACAGGTGAGCGGCAGGGACGAAGGAGGCACTGTTGTCGAGCGTGCCGCAGCGCAGGCTCGCAAGGCCGTCGCGACTGTCGTTGACGGCGTAGATCCGCGCCTTGCACTTTGCGCAGCCGAAGATGCGTGAGTGCGCTCCGCTCGGCTGGTCGTAGTCGCCCGCATCGAGATCGCCGGAAATCTCAAGATCGGCCAGGGTGAACAGCATGTGTTCGCTGAATGCCGAACCGGTCCGGCTCTGGCACTCGGTGCAATGGCAGGCATAGGGATTGAGGCGGAAGCCATCGCGCAGGGTATAACGCACCGCGCCGCACAGGCATCCTCCGGTCAGTTCGCCCTTCATCGCCTCGCCAACCCCTGCTGCTCCATGCGCCACTGCGCCATTTCGATGCGGTCCTGGCCGAAGAAGGGCTCGCCATCGAAAACCAGGGTCGGCACCCCCCAATGGCCGGCGGCCTCGAGCGCGTCCTGGTTGGCGGCGATCTCGGCGTCGAGTTCCTCCGCCTGCGCCGCCACCTCGGCCTCCACTTCCTCCGCCTCCAAGCCCGCCCTCGCCAGCGCACCCGCCAGATGACTGCCCTCGTGCCAGCCTTCCTGACCGCCCCAGATCAGCTGACCTGCCTCATGCGCGAAGACGAGCCCCTTGCCGCGCCTTGCCGCGGCCTGCCCCATCCGGGTGACGCGGCGGATATAGGGCTGTTCGATCGCGATCTCGCGCGTCGCCGGGTCCTGGACGATCGGGTCGGGCCTCGGCGGGCCGAAGGCGATCCCGTGGAACTGCGCCACGCGCATCATGTCGCGGATGGTGTAGGCCATCCAGTTGGGATGATTGCGCTCGAAGAAATCCGGTTGCCGGATCGCCAGCGGATAGACCGGCCGCAGCGCGATATCGACGGCATACTCCTCGGCGAGGGCGCGGTACCGCCCTACTGCCAGGAAGCTATAGGGCGAGCGGAAACTGAAATAGAGATCGGCGGTCAGTGTCATGGGCCCTCCTAAGCATGGATTGTGGTTTTTCACACAGGGCTTTCTTTAATTGCAACTTGCAATAATAAGCTATGTTATTATATGCGCCGCCATGGAAACGAACATCGGCTATCTTCTCTCGGATAGCGGTCGGCTGCTGAGAAAGACCTTCGACGAGCGCGTGCGAAGCCTCGGTCTCACCGCCGTGCAGGCGCGTCTGCTGATGAGCCTGGTCAAGTTTCCGGACAACAATCAGGCCTTCTATGCCGAGCGGATCGAGGTCGAGCCGATCACCCTCACCCGCATCGTCGACCGGATGGAGGAAGCCGGCTGGGTCGAGCGCGTGTTCGACCCCCACGACCGACGCGCACGCCTGCTCCATCTCACCGACAAGAGCCGCGAAATCGTCGAACCGCTGCGCGGAATCGTCGATGCGCTGGTCGAGGACATGGCGGAGGGGCTCACTGAGCAGGAGCAGGACATGCTCGCGCGGCTACTCGAAAAGGTTTCGGCCAATCTTTCGGCCGAACGTGAAATCAGGAATGTCGCAAATGGCTGAGGCCGATCCGCAGATCCCGGTCGACACCGTGGAACCCGCCAAAGCTCCCGCTCCCAAGCGCAAGTGGGGCCGCATGGCGCTTATGTTTAGCGTTCCCCTGCTATTGCTCGTTGCTGGAGGGATCTACTGGCTCTCGCTCCAGGGCAAGGTTTCCACGGACAATGCCTATGTCCAGCAGGACAAGGTTTCGGTCAGCGCGCAGGTTGGCGGCGAGATCGTCGAGGTCCTCGTCGGCGAAGGCGACACGGTGCAGAAGGGCGACCTGCTGTTCCGCATCGATCCCGAACCCTACCGCCTGCAGATCGCGCAGGCCGAGGCGGCCATTGCCGGGGCGCAGGCCAATGTCACCGCGCTGGCCAATTCCTCAGACCTGTCGGGTGCCGACATCACCGCCGCGCGCGAGGACATCGCCTTTGCCCAGTCCGATTTCGAACGCAAGGACGCGCTGTTCAAGCGCGGCTTCGTGACCAAGGCGGATCACGATGCGGCTCGCCATCGCGTCAACCAGGCACGCGAAGCGCTGCGTCAGGCCGAGGCCCGGCGGCAGGCCGCGCGCGCCAAGCTCGCCACCGGCAGCGCCGTACCGGGTGAAAATCCGCAGATCGCGGCAGGCAAGGCACAAAGGGCCGTTGCCGAACTCGCCCTGCGCCGTACCGAAGTGCGCGCACCGGGCGCCGGCCGCGTCGCGCAGGCCGATCGTCTCCAGCGTGGCCAGCAGGTCGTCCAGGGGCTTCCCGTGCTCACGCTGGTCGCCGACGGAAGCAGCTATGTCGAGGCGAATTTCAAGGAAACCGACCTTGCCGACATGCAGGTGGGCCAGCCTGCCGAAGTGCATTTCGATGCCTATCCGGGGCTCACGCTCAAGGGTCACGTCGAATCGATCGGCGCGGGTACCGGGAGCGAGTTTTCGGTCATCCCCGCGCAGAATGCGACCGGCAACTGGGTCAAGGTGACACAGCGCGTCCCGGTACGCATCGCCATCGATCAAAAGAGCCCGCGCCCGCTGATCGCCGGCCTGTCGAGCGAAGTGACCGTCTATACCGACGGCAAGAAGCACTGATCCATGGCTAGCCGTGCGGTTCCCGCAGGTGGCGCGAGCGCGCCCGATCCGGGTCATGACGTCGCGCAGCTGCCGGTCGCCAATCCGGGCATTCTGATCGTCGGGATCATGGCGGCCTCGCTGTTGCAGGTTCTCGACACCACGATCGCGAACGTCGCGATCCCGCACATGCGCACCGCGCTCGGCGCGACGACAGAGACGATCACCTGGGTACTGACCAGCTATATCATCGCCAGTGCCGTGGCGCTGCCGATCACCGGCTGGCTGGCCGACCGGGTAGGCGCGCGGCGCCTGTTCATCCTGTCGGTCGCAGGCTTCATCCTCTCCTCGATGCTGTGCGGCATGGCGCAAAACCTCCAGGAGATGGTGATCTTCCGCGCGCTGCAGGGCGTGACCGGGGCCTTCATCGCGCCGCTCAGCCAGGCATTCATGCTCGACACCAACAAGCCGAGCAAACACGCCCAGATGATGGCGCTGTGGGGCATGGGGATCATGATCGGTCCGATCCTGGGACCGGTCCTCGGCGGCTGGCTGACCGAACAGGCCAACTGGCGCTGGGTGTTCTACGTCAACCTGCCCATCGGCATTCTCAGCCTGACGATACTGTTGACGCAGCTGCCGCACCGCGATGTGGTCAAGCGGCGTTTCGACCTCGCGGGCTTCGTCCTTCTGGGGGTGGCGCTGGCAAGCTTCCAGATGCTGCTCGACCGGGGCCAGACGCTCGACTGGTACGACAGCTACGAGATCTGGCTGTGGACCTTCCTGTTCATTTCCGCGACCTGGATGGCCGTGATCCATCTGGGCACGGCGGACGACGGCCTGTTCGACCGCGCGCTATTTCTCGACCGCAACTTCGCCATTGCCATGGGTTTCATGCTGGCGATCGGAGTGGTGATGTTCGCCACCATGGCATTGCTTCCGCCGATGTTGCAGCAGCTGATGGGCTACGACGTGATCGATACCGGGCTCGTCCTGATGCCGCGCGGTATCGGCGTGCTGGTGTCGATGCAGATCGCCGGAATGGCGATGCGTCGCAATCTCGACCCGCGGCCCGTCGTTGCAACCGGGTTCATCATCTGCGCGATCTCGCTTTACGAAATGGCGCAGTGGTCGCTCGGAGTGGACCGCTTCCACATCGTCGCTTCGGGGCTCGTACAGGGGCTCGGCATGGGCCTCGTCTTCATTCCGCTCAACGTCAGCGCCTTCGGCACGCTGCCGCCACGCCTGCGCACCGACGGGTCGAGCCTGCTCAACCTGTTCCGCTCGCTCGGTGCTTCGGCGGGGATCTCGCTCACTACGGTCATGCTGGCGCGCAATCTGCAGACCGCGCATGCCGACATCGCCTCGAACGTCACCGGCGCCTCGGTGTCGAACATGATCGACGTCGGCACGGTCGACCGCTACCAGAACCTGGGTGAAATCGCGCTCAAGCTACTTGATCTAGAGGCCAACCGGCAGGCCGCCATGGTCGCCTATATCGACGATTTCTGGATGATGATGTGGATTACGCTGGCCGCCGTTCCACTGGCCTTCGTCATGCGCAAGCCGCAGCCGCGACCGGGCCCCATGCCTCCGCCGGACGATTGATCAACGAAAGAAGCAGCTCACCCCGGCCTGCAGCGCGGTGACGGTGACCCCGTCCTCGGCGAAGCCGGTGATCGTCCCGAAATCGGCAGTGGTATATTCGAATTCGCCCGGCAGCGTCGTATCGAGTTCGCGCACCTGCCGTTCGAGCTTCAATCCCTCCAGCGTCGTCACGCCGGGGCGTACACCGTCCGACGTCGCCATGCCCTCGCCTGCGCGCAGGAACCAGCCGCGGAGCACGCCATCCATATAGGCGAGCTGCAGCGGGCCAAACTGGCTGAAGTCCATCGGGCCGGCACCGCATTCCTCGTTCCGCGAGGTCTCGGGCGAGGAGCCGAGAGCCCTGGCGATCGCCCCGTCGACCTCGTCGCGCGGGGCGCCGAAACGCAGTGGTTCCGCGCCCATCGCGCGGAGACCGTCGGCGTCGAGCACCACCTGCACGCCGGCGAGCGGGTCGTCCGCGGGCGCAACCTTCTCGGAGGTTTCGGCCGCAGGTTCGGACTGGCCGCAGGCGACTAGCGCCAGCGGCAGGACCACGAGAGCCGCTTTCCGGATCATCCCTTCTTGAGGCATTCGCGACCGAGCAGTTCGGCGATCTGCACCGCATTGAGCGCGGCACCCTTGCGAAGGTTGTCCGAGACGCACCACAGCGTGATGCCGTTGTCGACCGTCGGATCGTCGCGCACGCGGCTGATATAGGTGGCGCTGTCGCCGACGCTCTCAACGGGGGTGACGTATCCCTCGTCCTCGCGCTTGTCGATCAGCATGATCCCCGGAGCCTCGCGCAGGATCTCCTGCGCCTGCTCCGCGCTCAGCTCGTTCTCGAACTCGATATTCACGGCTTCGGAATGGCCAACGAATACCGGCACGCGCACGCAGGTGGCGTTCAGCTTGATCTTGGGATCGAGGATCTTTTTGGTCTCGACCACCATCTTCCACTCTTCCTTGGTCGAGCCATCGTCCATGAAGACATCGATGTGGGGGATGACGTTGAAGGCGATCTGCTTGGTGAACTTCACCGGTTCGATCGGATCGCCGACGAAGATCGCACGGCTCTGCCGGAACAGTTCGTCCATTCCCGCCTTTCCGGCGCCCGAGACCGACTGGTAGGTCGAAACCACCACGCGCTTGATCGTCGCGGCATCGTGCAGCGGCTTGAGTGCCACGACCAGCTGCGCGGTCGAGCAATTGGGATTGGCGATGATGTTGCGCTTCCTGTAGTCGTGGATCGCGTCCGGGTTCACCTCGGGCACGATCAGCGGCACGTCCGGGTCCATCCGGTAAAGCGAGCTGTTGTCGATTACCACGCACCCCGCAGCGGCGGCCTTGGGCGCATATTCCTTGGCCGGGCCGCTGCCCGCGGCGAAAAGCGCGATGTCCCAGCCCGCCCAGTCGAAATGCTCGATATTCTTGCATTTGAGCATCTTGCCCGTATCGCCGAATTCGACCTCGGTTCCATGCGAGCGGCTGCTGGCGACGGCTGCCACCTCGTCGCAGGGGAACTCGCGCTCGGCGAGCACCTGCATCACCTCGCGCCCGACATTCCCGGTCGCACCGACCACGGCAACACGATAACCCAATTCAAATCTCCACTATGAGTGCGTGGCCGAGATAGCGATTGCTTGCGCGCCCGCAAGCTCACATTCGATTGCGTAGGCGAAAGCTCAGACAATCCCTGCAAAATGCGCGATCAGGACGAGAAGCGCACCGAACGCCCCCACCGTTCCCGGGAGCGTGATCCAGCGCCGTCCGACTCCCTCTTTCAAAGCCAGCGCATTGAGCGTTCCGAACACCAGCAGGAAGACAAGGCTGGCGCCACTCACCAGACCGTCGAGACCGCCAAGCAAGGCCAGCGCTAGGGCGAGTGCCGCAAGCGCCAGCACTGCCCACTGGGGCGCCCCCTTGCGGTTCCGTTCTCCCAGGCGTTTCGGCAAGGCGCCGTCCTCGGCCACTTCGCGGGCAAGGCGGGCGGAGGAAAACAGTGTGGCATTGATCGCGCTCGCGGTCGAAAGCGCGGCGGCGAGCGTCACGAGGACCAATCCCGGCGTTCCCAAAGCGGCCTGTCCCGCCTGCGACAGCGCGACTTCCCCGTCCTCGATCACCGCACGGGTGCCTGTCAGCATAGGCACGGCCAGCGCGACAAGAACATAGATCGCCGCAGCGCTGCCGATGGCGAGCGGCATGATGCCTCCCATGACACGCTTGCGATCCTTCATCTCGTCGTAATCGTAGGCGACGAGCTCGAAGCCCTCGTATGCCATGAAGACACTGGCCGCCCCCACCACCACGCCGAGCACACCGGGTTGCGCATCGATCGATAGCTTCGCCACGTCGAAATGCGCCAAGCCGAACACGGCCAGCCCGGCAAGGATCGCGAGCTTGACCACCACAATGGCGATTTCAAGGCCCGCCGCCTGCCCCGCCCCGCGCAGGTTGATCACGGTCATCGACAGGATTGCAAAGGCAGCCATCGCCTGGGGCAGCCAGCCTGGTCCGCCGACCGCATGGCCGACATAGGCCCCGAAAGTGTAGGCATAGACCGCGCAGGTCAGCACATAGCCGGCCAGCAGGATCCAGGCCGACCACTCGGCGAGACGCCTGAATTTCAGATCGCGCAGGAAGCTGTAGATGCCGCCCGGCTCGTCGCGACTGACGGTGAGCGCCGCGAGGCTGTGGCCGGTCGCGTAGGCGACCAGACCGCCGAGCACGAAGCTGAGCGCGGCCCAGCGCCCGGCGCTCGATATGACCACGCCAAGCGTCGAAAATATGCCACCGCCGACCATGCCGCCCACGGCAATCGCCCAGACGGCCGGAAGGCCCAGCGAAGCCTTGCTATCGGCATGTCCGCTCATTGCGGCGGTGTCACCCCATGGGCTTCGAGAAAGCGGAACACGGTGTTGTAGCGATGCGGTGAAATCAGCTCGCCCGCCACACGATGGGTATAGCCGGGATAGAGCATCATCTCGAAAGGCACATTGCCCTCCTGCATCTTCGCAATGATTTCGGTTGCGTTCTCGAACACGACATTGTCGTCGGCCATGCCGTGGATGATCAGCAGCGGATCGGCTATCTTGGTCGCATCCGGAATGGCGCTCGACGTCGCATAGGCGGCGCCGTCGGCCTGCGGCGTACCCATGTAACGCTCGGTGTAATGGGTGTCGTAAAGCTCCCATTTGGTCACCGGAGCGCCCGCTATCCCCGCCGCATAGAGGCCGGGATCGGCCTGCAATTGCTTCAATGTCATGTAGCCGCCGTAAGACCAGCCATCGATCGCGATCTTGTCGGGATCGACGAAGTCGAGCGTCTTGAGGAACTCGGCCCCGGCCTTCTGGTCGCGCACCTCGACACCGCCCATGGCGCGGTAGATCGGCTGTTCGAAATCGACCCCGCGGTTGGCGCTGCCGCGATTGTCGAGCGCGAACCAGATATAGCCCTTGTCGACGATCGCCTGCCGCAGCGCACCGTCCCAGCCCTTAGTGACGATTTGAGGTCCTGGCCCGCCATAGTGGTAGAAGAACACCGGATAGCGCTTGCCCGGCTCCAGCTCGGGCGTGACCATTTCCCAATGGAGCGGCGTCCCGTCCTCGGCGGGCAGGGTCCCGTATCGCGTCGGCCGATGGCTGGCGAGGTAGGGAGCGTAGGGATGATCGGCGTCGAGCGCATTCTGCTCGATCCAGGCGAGGCGATCGCCCTGCTGGTCGGCGATATAACTCTGCGGCGGGGTCGC
>Ga0210038_1001268_pt1 | contig 12980 bp, 10 predicted proteins | sample CryGeyCG2114_020_FD_183970 | JGI IMG/M metagenome (GOLD analysis project Ga0210038, IMG submission 183970) | Groundwater microbial communities from aquifer - Crystal Geyser CG15_big_fil_post_rev_8/21/14_0.20 (SPAdes) (version 2) | ecosystem: Environmental > Aquatic > Deep subsurface >... | reverse complement strand
ATGGACATGGCTTTGATTGCCCAAGCTTCAACATTAGAGTCAAGAATTCCATTCATACATTTTTTTGATGGATTTAGATCATCACACGAAGTTAAAAAGATAGAACAACTTTCCGTTGAAGATATGCGTTCTATGATTGATGACGAACTGGTTCTAGCTCACAGGGGACGAGCTATGAGCCCGGATAATCCATTTATAAGAGGTACAGCTCAAAATCCTGATGTATATTTTCAGGCAAGAGAAACAGTAAATCCTTTTTATATAAAATGTCCTGAAATAGTTCAAAAGCAAATGGATAAGTTTGCAAAAATAGTTGGTAGAAAATATCATCTGTTTGATTATGTAGGTGCACCCGATGCTGAACGGATAACTATAATTATGGGTTCAGGTGCTGAAGCTGTGGAGGAAACTGTTGAATATCTTACATCTCAACAAGAAAAAGTCGGGATGCTTAAAGTTAGATTATACAGACCTTTTTCAATTGAACATTTTATAAATGCTTTACCGAAAACAGTTAAAACTATAACCGTATTAGACAGAACAAAAGAGCCGGGAGCCAACGGCGAACCAATGTATTTAGATGTGGTTAATGCAATTACAGAAAGATTTATGGAAGGAAATCTACCATTTGAATTTCCTAAAATAATTGGTGGCAGATACGGACTATCTTCAAAAGAATTTACTCCTGCAATGATCAAAGGTATCTATGATGAAATGAAAAAAGAGAAACCAAAAAATCATTTCACCATTGGAATAATGGATGATGTTACAAATACAAGTTTAGATTATAACCCGGAATTTTCAATTGAACCTGAAGAAACATTCAGAGGTAAATTTTATGGATTGGGTGCTGACGGAACAGTCGGTGCTAATAAAAACTCTATCAAAATAATTGGTGAAGGGACAGATTATTTTGCTCAGGGTTATTTTGTTTATGATTCAAAAAAATCCGGTTCAACAACTATTTCTCATTTAAGATTTGGACCAAAAGAAATAAAATCAACTTACTTAATTGACAGAGCTAATTTTATTGCATGCCACCAAACAGTATTTATAGAAAAATTTGATATGCTGGAAGACGCTATTGAAGGTGCCACTTTTTTATTGAATACACAGGTTCCAAAAGAAAAAGTTTGGGATTCATTACCGCATAAAGTTCAATCTGATCTTATAAAGAAAAAAATGAATCTTTATATAATTGATGCATACAAGGTTGCTCAAGCAACAGGAATGGGTGCAAGAATAAACACAATTATGCAGACCTGTTTCTTTGCTATTTCAAATATCTTTAAAAAAGAAAAAGCAATTGAACTGATAAAAAGTTCAATTAAAAAAACATACGGCTCTAAAGGTGATAAAATTGTTGAAATGAATTTTGCTGCTGTTGATCAAACAATTGAAAATCTATTTAAAGTTGATATACCGGAGAAAGTTACGAATAAAGCTGTTGATACTAATACAGTTTCAGAAAATGCTCCAGAATTTGTAAGAAAAGTAACAGCAAGAATGATCGAAGGAAAAGGGGACAGTCTTAAGGTTAGCCAAATGCCAAATGACGGTACTTATATGACTGGTACAACAAAATGGGAAAAAAGAAATATTGCTTTGGAGGTACCTGTTTGGGATCCAGATGTTTGTATCCAATGTAATAAATGTGTTATTGTTTGTCCTCACGCTACAATTAGAGCAAAAGTATATACAGAAGATCAATTAAAAGATGCCCCAAAAGATTTTAAATACATGAAATTTAAAGCGAAAGATTATGGGGAAGATCTTTTGTATTCACTTCAAGTTGCAGTTGAAGATTGTACCGGCTGTAAAATTTGTGTGGATGTTTGCCCTGCGAAAAATAAAAGTGAAACTCGGCTGAAAGCAATCAATATGCACGAGCAATTACCACTTAGAGAAACAGAAAGAAAAAATTGGGATTTCTTTTTGTCTATTCCTGAATTAGACAGAACAAAAGTAAATATGACAAAAGTTAAAGATTCACAATTTTTAGAACCATTATTTGAATTCTCCGGTGCTTGTTCAGGTTGTGGTGAAACACCATATGTAAAATTAGTAAGCCAAATGTTTGGTGATAGAACGTTGGTTGCAAATGCAACAGGTTGCTCATCAATTTATGGAGGTAATTTACCAACAACACCTTGGTCAGCAAATAAAGATGGAAGAGGCCCTTCTTGGAACAATTCATTATTTGAAGACAATGCTGAATTCGGTCTAGGTTTTAGATTAGCTATTGACAAACACATAGAACATGCTGAGACATTATTAAAAACTTATTCCAATGAATTAGGCAGCGAACTAATTGAAAATATATTAAACAATAAACAAAAAAATGAAGCAGATATTTATGAACAACGAGGTTATGTAGACATACTTAATAAAAAATTAAAAGATTTATTAGGCTCTGCTTCGGGTCAAAAGAACAAAGATATTAACCAGTTAATTTCATTATCTAATTATCTGGTTAAAAAATCTGTATGGATTATGGGAGGAGACGGCTGGGCTTACGATATTGGTTATGGTGGACTAGATCATGTATTGGCATCAGGTAAAAATGTAAATGTTTTAGTTTTAGATACTGAAGTTTATTCAAACACAGGTGGACAAATGTCAAAAGCTACACCAAGAGCAGCTGTAGCTAAATTTGCTGCCGCAGGTAAACCGGGAGCTAAAAAAGATCTTGGAATGATGGCTATGTCTTACGGGAATGTTTATGTGGCTAAAGTTGCACTTGGAGCTAATGACACACAAACAGTTAGGGCTTTTATTGAAGCAGAAGCTTACGATGGACCTTCTCTAATAATTGCATACAGTCATTGTATAGCACACGGAATAAATATGGGTCTTGCAATGCACAATCAAAAAGCTGCTGTTGATTCCGGTTACTGGCAATTGTACAGATATAATCCGGAATTAGTGAAAGAGAATAAAAATCCATTTAAGCTTGAATCAAAAGGATTGAAAATTCCATTTAAAGATTTTGCATATATGGAAACAAGATATAAAATGCTAACAAAATCACATCCGGAAAGAGCAAAACAACTAATGATTGAAGCACAAAATGATGTGAATGAAAAATGGAATATGTACCAGCAAATGAATTCATTTAAACCACTTACTGAAGAAAAATCAGAAGAAAAAGAAGAAGTAAAAAAATAAAAATTTATAAGGCTGTAAAATGAAATTAGAAACTAAATATTTAGGATTAAAATTAAAAAACCCAATAGTTCCATCTGCAGGACCATTATCAAAAGAGATTGATGATATTAAAAAAATGGAAGATTGTGAAGCTGCTGCAGTAGTACTATATTCATTATTTGAAGAACAGATTGAACACGAATCATTTGAACTGTATCATCACACAACTGTTCATGCAAATAGCCACGCTGAAGCTACAAATTATTTTCCAGATGCAGGCAACTATACAACTGGTCCTGATGAATATTTAGAACATATTAAAAAGGCTAAAGATGCTGTTGAAATTCCAATTATTGCAAGTTTAAATGGAAAGTTGTTGGGTGGTTGGACTGAGTATGCAAAAAAAATAGAACAAGCCGGTGCTGATGCTTTAGAGTTAAATATTTATAAAATTGCTGCAGATGTAAACAAAAGTGGAAGCGATATTGAAAAAACTTATATAGAAATTGTAAAAGCCGTTACAAGTACCGTAAAAATTCCGGTAGCTGTAAAACTTTCACCATATTTTAGTTCAATGAGCTGGATGGCAAATCAAATTGTTGAAGCAGGCGCAAAAGGGTTGGTTTTATTTAACAGATTTTATCAACCAGATATTGATCTTGAAAAATTAGAAGTGGTTCCAAATGTAGTTCTCAGCACACCGGAAATGATAAGACTTAGAGTCAGATGGATAGCTATACTTCGGGATAATATTAAAGCAGACTTGGCTGCAACCGGCGGAGTTTATACTGAAAAAGATATTTTAAAATTAATTATGTCAGGTGCACAGGTTACACAAATGCTTTCAGCTTTATTAAAATTTGGTATTGAACATATTAAAGAAGTGTTAACCAAACTAATTTACTGGGGCGAAGAACACGAATATGAATCACTCGATCAAATGAGAGGAAGTATTTGTTATAAAAATGTTACTGATCCATCTCAATTTGAAAGAGCAAATTATATGAATGTTTTAAATTCATATAAATAATCTTATCTCTCTATAACCATTGCAGGATTTAGTAGAAAATTTTTAATCCCCTCAATTAAAAAATTAAATTAAGTTTTGCAATGGTCTTTTCTTTAAAAATTCTTATATCAAATAATTATATTAACACTAGAATTTTATTAGTTAATTTGGGCTAAATATTTTCTTGAAAACTTTATTTTTACTTAGACATGCAAAAGCTTTATTATATTCACAAAATAATTCAGATATAGATCGTCCTATTACCGGTGATGGAAAAAGAGAAGCAGAAATAGTTGGTGAATTATTATTAAAAAATAAAGAACTTCCAAAACTAATGATTTCAAGTAAGGCATTAAGAGCAATTACAACAGCTAGAATTGTCGCACAAAAAATCAATTATCCCGAAAAAGAAATAGTAATTAATAAAAATATTTATAAAGCCGGTTCTAAAAAGTTACAAAGTATAATTGAGGAAATTGATAATAAAATAGATTCATTAATGCTTGTGGGTCATAATCCCGGTATTTCAGATTTGATAGAAGATTTAACGGATTCTATTATTGGTTTTATACCAACAGCAGGATTGGTTTGTTTAATAAACAAAAGTAAAAATTGGGGCGACAAAGAAGGGAAATGGATCTTAAAATATAATTATCACCTTTAAAATTAGTAGCTTCATTTTCCCACTATAACGGTTTGCGTGTATTTTGATTTTCATTTTAACTGTCTTTTTTTAATCATACCACCTTTTGCATCCTTTATACTGTGCATTACAATAAATGCATCTTTATCAATTTTATCTATCTCGGTTTGCAACTTTGATAATTCCAATCGAGTAATTAATGTATATACTATATCGGTCTGTTTTAATGGCTTACCTCGTTTTGCAAATCCTTTCTTACCTGAGTATAAAGTGCATCCTCTTCCCATTTTTTCAATTATAGTCAATCTTATTTCTTCGGATTTATCAGATATTATCGTCACACCTATATATTCTTCAACTCCTGTAACTACAAAATCAACTGTTTTTGAAGCAGCTAAATAAGTCAAAATAGCATACAATGCAATTTCTATAGAAAACACATAAGCTGCAACAGCAAAAATAATTATATTAAATATCAATATAACATCCCCTATTGTCAATGAAGTTTTACGACTTATAAAAACAGCTAATACTTCTGTTCCATCAATCACAGAACCTCCTCGAACTGCTAATCCTATTCCCAACCCTAAGAAAAAACCACCAAATACAGCAATTAATAATTTGTCGTCTGTAATAGAAGTAAACGGAATTATATAAATAGTAACAGCAAGTAATATAATTGCTATTATGCTTTTTATTGCAAATTGTCTGCTTATCGTTGAGAATGCTAATATTATAAAAGGGATATTTATCAAAACAATTAAAACTGAAAGTGATATTCCTGACAATTCTGTTGTTATAAGAGATATCCCTATTACACCACCATCAAGGAATGAATTTGGAAGCAAAAACCCTTTTAATCCAAAACTTGCAGATAATACTCCAAGCACAATAAGAGAAAAATCGCGGAGTATATATATATATTCAACCTTCGTATTTTGGATTTCTTTTTCAAATTGCTTTGAAGATGGTTTTTTATTCTTCTTTTTAAGTTGGTGCCTTACAGTCTCAACGATAATATATTGAAAAATTGGATTCATTTTTATCAGTTTAGTTTTTTTTTAATGACACACAACGATTGGTATATGCAAAGCAGGCGATTGCGGGCTTCAAACCTATCAAACCGAGATGAAGATGAAGCTGGCTACAGCCATTGAATTCAATACTATTTCGCCTATTTTGTATATACATTGTTGTGCCCCGTTTTTTAATTTTTTTTATGTCTCAATTAGGTCTAAAATCAATTTTGTCAGTGTTTTTATATCACTGTTTATTGTCCCTTGCATATATTGGTCGTAAACATTTTTATTGTCAGGTGGGTTTAGATTTAGTGTTAATCCTTTTTCCGATGCTAATAATCTTAAAAATTCTCTTTGTGCTCGCCCGTTTCCTTCTCTGAATGGATGCAGGTAATTTACATTATCCAAAATTTCAGCTAATTTCGCTGCTATCTGCAAGTTTTCACCTTTTGATATGCTTCTATAATCCGAAATCAATGTGTCAATGAAACGAAAGGCATTGTCAAAATGCGTTGTTGGAAAAAATTGTTTGCCTGCTTTACTTATCTCAACTTTTCGTCTTTTCCCAGCCCAAGAATAAACATCTTGAAACAAGTGTCTATGAATACTCAAAAGACTATCTACTCCTTTTATCTTGATGGGTTTTTCGTAAAGTTCTTGAATACGTTTTGCAACAGCTCCACTTTCAAAAAAGAGTAAACCATCTGGGTCCGTTATGTCTGCTAAATTTCTTAGAATTCCAGTTTTGGGGTCAGTATAGATGTAATCGTGGTCAACATATTTGTATGAATCAGGCATACGATTTGTCCTTAGCGATTTTTATCAACTCTGACAAATTGATTTTCCCAATCACATAATCTCTAATTATCTCAATACTTTTAGGAGTTGGTTTAAACCCTTCAAACATATTACTTCCGATTGCATTTGCGGTACTTTCCAAAGTTTTTAAATTGGAAAATCTCACACCCATAATAGTCAGATTGTTACGGTCTATATCTATCGTATTAAACATATTCTTTCTAATTCAATTAATCATTACAAATTTAATCATTTTCTGACAAAATTTCCTTGTATGTTACCGCCTGTGATTATGTCTTTCGTTCCATTTTCCACCGTGCTTTCAGCGATTTTTACAGTCCAATTACTTGTCTCGAAAAACGATTTTTTGTCTGTCGGCAATGAGCGGTCGGGAAAGATTTAATTTTTACGAAGCGAGGGAATTTTTTTCTGTTCCTGTGCGATTGATTTTGGCATATCTTTTTGTTTGCGTGTCGGCTTTAGCTCTTTGCCGCCCGCAGGAACGAGGACGGCAATGTGCTAAAAGTGTGTCGGCACAAAAAGTATGACAAAAAGAAGCGTGGCTTTAGAATACGAGAACTTTGTCGCTGTCCACAACCCAATTAGTAAGTTCTGCCATTGTGCTCATTTCTGCTCCTTCAACCAATTGAGCATTTTTTAGTCCTCTTGCGTGTGCACAACTTCCGCAGATTTTCACTTTTGCACCTTTGTTGAGTGAAAGTTTCAACATTCTTTCAATGTTGTAATATCCATTGGGCGTTGTCTGATTGGCAACAGCACAACTGGCAGCATCTGCCATCAGAAAAATTCTGACTTCAACCGTTTCGTGGTCTTTGTTTAGTTGGTTGGCAAGTCGTAAAGCATTGTATGCTTTTTCTGTTCCGTAAGGAGCATCATTAATGATGATTAAAATTTTACTCATAGTTGTTTATTTTTTTTGTTTAAAATTTAGTTGCCTTTATTACTACAAAACTTCCTTTTCCGTAGCCCTTTTCAGGTTTTTCAATTTCATTTTCTTTCAAACTTGCCAATGTCTGCCAATAGTTTGCAGCTAAGAAACGTGGGGCTTTTCGGAGCGATTACTTGTCCACCGAAAAGAAAGTTGCTACAGAGAACAAACCTTGCGGAAACCACAGTCTGCCACATGTTTTCTTAGGTGCTGTTACCCAAAGTTTTATTTCTTATCAATGTTAATAGAAAGTATTCTTCCTTTCCTTTTGACCTGTTTAATAAAATTACTGTTGGTAGATTTATCAAAATTATGATTTAAAAAATCCAGAATAATATTAGTTACCATTGCATGAATTTTACTACTCGATGTAACTGTTATACCTAACATTTCCCGTTGCGGAGGGTCATCGGAAAAGCTACCGTGATTTGATCCTTCAATGTCAATTATAAAGCGTTCTGATAGATTTAAGCTGTCCAGGACTTCATTATATTCTTTATTGTCTGTCTTTCTTCTTATTACAAGGATTGGTACATTATTGAACTCACTATTGAAAAAAGGAGAATCAACTACATCGTTATCCTTACCTAAAGACCAAGAGGCATCCATACCGACTACACAATCAATTAATTCATTTCGTCCTTGAAGTAACAATGCCACATCACCACCTGTGCTGTATCCAATGGCAGCAATCTTAGTTCTATCGACATTTGATTCCCGGATTAGTTTTCCTATGGCAAATTCTAAATCCCTGGTCTGATTTTCGACACTTCTAAAATCTGAGGCAAAATTCCATGTCCATAGTCCAGGATTCAGTTGTGGAACTGTGGCTACTATAAATCCATGGCTGGCCAGAAATTCTGCCAGAATGGTATTGTCAGGTGACCTATTGTACCACCCGGCAGAATAAATAACTAGGGGAAATCTTTTCTTTATAGGTTCAGCATTTTTGAAAACGGGTATTTTTGTATTCATTAATTTTTCAAATTTCAGACTATCCTCTGTCAATCCTTTGTATGAATAGATATCCCATCTTTTAGTCAGAAAATTAATGTCTTCATATTTTTGAGACCCTGTAATGGGATATACATATTCCCTGAATAACATTTCATCGTTACCATTTTTTTGAGCAGGGTACCAAACGTCTATGCGAATTGGTCTATTTACATTTCCTTCCAAGGAATCTATATTAGAACTTCTTGGCCAAACTCTACTCTTATCAATTTCCCAGATTCGTTTGAAACCGACATTGAAATTTCCTTTTTGCAGTTCTTTATTGATAAATGGTGTTTGAGAATGTATTTCAGAAATTGTTGCTACAAATAAAATAAACAAGATAAACTTTTTCATATTTTCCAAATTTTGGCTAACGTTCGCGTATATGAAACGTTTGGCATTTCGAAGCACTTCCTTGTCAAGTTACAAGTACCTTTGATACGGGCTGAAACGCTCGATAACCCACTAACTGCCAAATGTTTTATATACGATGTTACCAGCCGTATTTCTTTCTTAGTCATAGTAAAAGTCTGTTACATCTCCCTTTTTTGTCTTTTCTAAAACCTTGTCAATGTCTCCACGAACACCATTTCTATTGTAATATTTTATTCCACTTGCGAAGTGTTTTACGTTTGGTAATTCCTTTTCAACTGTCCGCCAAGCTAAGTTCCAAATGTTTGGAGTGTCTGTCGTATGTGGATGTTGTAAAATAATTTCTGGTTTGAATTTATTGCATTGTGTTTTAAACCTGTCAGCCAATTGTTTTTTCCAACCGTTTGGATTTGCATTTGCTTGACCACGAGGACTGAAAACATTGAGGTCGTGACAGCCAAGAATTACTATTCTTTGATTATTCAACTCAATGAAATGTGTCTCAAGGTCGTTTATTTTAATTAAATCTTTTTTCTGTCCTTCTGTTGGATAAAATTTCCCGGTCCAGCTAATTATCTTCTCCTTTTTCAAATCATAAATGGCAACCAGTTCAATATGTTGGTAGTTTGTAGGATTGAAGCCGTCAATACCAATGGTGAAATAATCTGCTGTTTCTTTAAGTTTTTTTAAAGTTGTAAGATTTAAGCTGTCAAAAAATGAAGCTATATACGAATTTGCTTCTTTTTGAAGTAACGCTACGCTGTGTTCTTCTGCATTTACAATGTCAAGGTCGTGTTGTAAGCTGTCTGGAAAATCAAAGGTTAAAAATCCGCCAGGCGTTAGAATAAACTCATAAGTTCTTTTATGGTATTCCGTTTTAAGAAATTTTTCAATTAATTTTTCCAATTTGGAAAAGTTTGGATTACCGTATTTGTCATACTGCTTCCCTGTAACAATAAGTCTTGCAATTTTATGTTTCGTGGGGTTTTCATTTTGCTTGTCTGCAATAGAAACAATTTGCTTTAAGTGTTTTTCAGCTCCATCTGCTTCCCAATCTATATCACCGTGTTTAATTCTTACAAGTTTGTAACCGTGTCTAAATGCTTCTATATCTCTTACGGTGTCGTAAAAGGCTCTTTTTTCATCTCTGTCTATCGGGCTGTTATCCTTAGCGTTAATTTTTTTACAGGCATTTATCCACGTTTCTTTTAAGAAATTGAGTTTAATTGTTGAAGGGTAATTTTCTAAAGTGATTTCTCTCGCTTTACTGAAATGTTGATTTTCATCGTACTCAATAATCAATTTATGGTCTTCCAAAACAATGTCGCAAAGAAGTTGGTAGTTCGACTTTTGAAAACCGTTTTGATTTCGGTATTCCGATAATGCTTTTACGATTTGAGAATACTCCTTGGGTAAATTTGCTTGGTTCGGAGTTTTTAGCCAGTCAAACTTTTTTTCGGTTTCAATGTGTCCGAAATGCTTTTGCAATAGTCTTTGGATTGCATTTTTTTGACTAACAACATTTAATTTTTTAGTGATTGGTTTTTGTGCTTCTGCTTGGTTAGTTTGTTTGGGAGTTGGTTTGCTTTTTTCTGTCGGTTTAAGTGTCGCTTTTTTGTATTGAACTGTAAAACCTAACCTTTTGAAAAAAGTTGCTGTTTCTTGTCCGCCACTATATTCACTTTTTGAAATTTCTTTTTTGTTGGCAACGAAGTAAGCAAGTCCCCGAATGTGTTTTGCAGGATATTTTGTGTTGTTGTAAATCAGAAATGTGTTACGTGGCTCAGGATAATTTTCATTTGCCCTGTTAAAAAGTTCTATCGCTTTTTTTACGTCACTTGCTGTTATGTTGTCCCAAAGTTTTGTCATTTCGCTGTCTTTTTAATATGGCTGGTAACGTCTCAATAAACGTATTGCGTTTATTAAGCATATATGTTAATTTGTTATTCGTTTATTACGAATATATCCCCATATCTATGGAAAAGCAAGATATTTTAAAGAAATTTTCTAATCAATTGATAATTGAAAATTATTCAAAACAAACAATAAGAAGTTATCTATCAGCACTTAATTTATTTCTTGATTGGTTAATTACTAATAAAGTTGAAAAAGTTACGGATGATGTTATTGTCAATTATTTATTGTTTTGCAAAGAAACTAAAAATTACTCTTTTTCCTCAATGAAACAGGCGATTGGGGCAATTCGCTATTTTTTCTTAAAAGTATTAAAAGAGAAACCTCCTGAAAGCTTAAATATAAACATTCGTAAACCCTCTTATCTTCCGGTAGTGTTATCACAAAAAGAAGTTGGTAAACTAATTAGTTTAACAGATAACCTTAAACATAAAACTATTTTACTGCTTATCTATTCTGCCGGCTTAAGATTGGGCGAATTGTTAAATCTCAAAATTTCTGATATCGATTCCGAGTCAAAGAAAATTCACATTAGACAAAGCAAAGGTAAAAAAGATCGTTATGTAATGCTGTCAGAAAATATTTTCCCTTTATTAAGAAAATATTATAAAGAATACAGACCGAAAGATTATCTTTTTGAAGGACAAAAAGGGGGGCAGTACAGTCCTAAAAGTGTTCAATCCGTTTTCAAAAGATCTTTGAAAAAAGCCGGCATAAGAAAAAAGGCAACTGTTCATTCGCTTCGCCATAGTTTTGCTACGCATCTGTTGGATGATGGTACAGATATCAGATACATTCAAGAACTACTTGGGCACAAGCGGCTTGAAACTACACGGATTTATACTCACGTTTCATCTTACTCGATTAATAAAATTAAAAGCCCAGCAGATAATTTAGACTTCTCTAAAATCTAAAATAATTTGTAAATAGAAATTCCATAATTTATTTAAATATACTTGCATATAAGTTTAAGCATCCTTAAATTTATTATTAAGGTAATTAAATATGCAAAATATATCAACAGAAAATTATTTAAGTGAAATTTACAAGCTTGAACAGAGTAATGTAAAAGTAAAAACAAATGTAATTGCCAAGAAATTAGAAATATCCAATGCTGCAGTTACTGATATGCTTAAAAAGCTTTCTAATAATGGATGGATTTTGTACGAACGCTATAAAAATATTGAACTTACAAAAAATGGAAAAGAGTATGCTTCTCAGATTGTTAGAAGACATAGAATCTGGGAAATTTTTTTACATCAAATTGTTGGACTGCCTTGGGATAAAGTACACGATGAAGCGCATAGATTAGAACATTCTGCTTCAGATGAATTAGTTGATAAGCTGGAAGAAATGTTAGAGTTCCCGGAGTTTGATCCTCACGGTGATCCAATTCCAGGGAAAGATGGAAGTATACCTAAAATAAAAGACAGTATACCGCTGTCAAAAGTTAGGGCTGGTATATCAGGTAAGGTTGTTAGAGTAAATGATTTTGATAATAATTTTTTAAATTACTTATCTCAAATAGGATTGAAACTCGGTAAAAAAATAACTGTAAAAGAAAAATTAAGTTTTGATAATTCTTTGCTGATAAAAATTAATGATAAACAAATTAATATCAGTAATAAGTTAGCTTCAAATGTATTTATAAATTTAAACTAATATGAATAATCCTTTAGAGACTTTAATATTTGGAATACTTATAATTTTTATTATATCAGTTTTTATCTGGCCGGATAAAGGTGTTGTTGCAACCTGGAAAAAAGCAAAAAAACAATCACTAAAAATTCAAATTGAAGATGCATTAAAACATCTTTATGATTTTGAAGAAAAAAGTATAAGTATTACACTGCATAGTTTAGCAGGATACTTAGGAATAAATGGTGATGAAGTAGCAAGTATAGCAGAGACATTAAAAGAGATGAAATTAATTACTATTAAAAATGAAAAACTTAATCTAACATCTGAAGGTAGAGCCTATGCTTTAAAAATTATTCGAGTTCACAGATTATGGGAAAGTTATCTTGCAGAGGAAACAGGTATTAAAGAAAAAGACTGGCATATATATGCTGAAGATAAAGAACATTTTATAGATCAAAATGAAGCTGACTTATTAGCAGCTAAGATGGGCAA
>Ga0210038_1001267_pt1 | contig 12981 bp, 10 predicted proteins | sample CryGeyCG2114_020_FD_183970 | JGI IMG/M metagenome (GOLD analysis project Ga0210038, IMG submission 183970) | Groundwater microbial communities from aquifer - Crystal Geyser CG15_big_fil_post_rev_8/21/14_0.20 (SPAdes) (version 2) | ecosystem: Environmental > Aquatic > Deep subsurface >... | reverse complement strand
AATCCGAAGTGCTGCCGTGGGTCTATTGGAACGGCATGCTCAAGGGTCACGAGTGGCTCGTCAAACCCGAAATCAAGGCCAACGCCTGAGGTCCCCGAATGATCGACACACTTCACCTCCTTCTCGGCGCGCTCTCCGGCGGACTCGTCGGCTTCTCGCTCGGCCTCGTGGGCGGCGGGGGTTCGATCCTCGCAGTTCCGCTGATGGTCTATCTCGTAGGCGTGCCAAATCCCCACGTGGCAATCGGGACCAGCGCCTTTGCCGTCGCTGCCAATGCCGCGACCGGCTTGATCCAGCACGCACGGGATCACAATGTCCGTTGGCGCTGCGGCCTGATGTATGCCGGTGCAGGGGTGATCGGTGCCTTCGGCGGCTCAACGCTGGGCAAGAATTTCGACGGCCAGAAACTGCTTTTTCTTTTCGCCATACTGATGCTGGTTGTGGGCGCGCTGATGCTCCGGTCACGCAAGGCAGCCGGTACTCCCGGCGCGGCGTGCAACCGCACCAATGCCCCGAAGGTGTTGGGCTATGGGCTCGGGACGGGGGCCTTCAGCGGGTTCTTCGGCATCGGCGGCGGCTTCCTGATCGTCCCCGGCCTGATCGCCTCGACCGACATGCTGATGATCAATGCGGTCGGGACCAGCCTCGTCGCGGTGACCGCATTCGGCCTCACGACCGCTGCAAACTATGCCGTCTCGGGCCTTGTCGACTGGGTGCTCGCGGCGGTCTTCATTCTTGGCGGCGTGGCCGGCGGGTTCTTCGGCACGCAATTGGCCAAGCGCCTGTCTGGCGGCGGACAGCTGAAAACAGTTTTTGCCGGACTGATTTTCGTCGTCGCGCTGTACATGCTGTGGAAGAGCTGGATGGCCTTGTGACCCGCACACCCGCGAGTGATCGGGTTCAGAAATCCTGGCCGAGCATAGTGATCGACCTGAATTGAATCCACTTCCCGGCGCAAAGCACATTTATCGCGGCAGTTTCTTTTGTAGCGAAGTGAAAACCCGCCACAATGAAAGCCGCCATGACCTTGCAAAATTTATAGAAGAGCCACACCGTTGTTTTCGAGACGACAAGACTTGATCTCTTTTCAGTACCCGGGCAAGTTTGCCAATCGAAAGGTTTGGTGATAGCGGTACTGGTCCCACTTGCGGGAGCCAACATGGGTCAATTTCCTCTAACGAAACCCTTTCTGTTGAAGCAGGGCGGCGAACTGATCCTACCGTCCGAATACAGTTTCCTTTCGTCGTTGCGTCTGACAGAGCCAGGGTGGAGAGGTCAGTGACTACGGATCCCGCGCAGCCTTCCGCTCTCGATCAGACGGAATTCCGGGTTGCAATCGTCGATGACGAATCTGGCGTAAGGCAGACCCTGGTTCGCGGGCTGGAACAGCACGGCTTCCTGTGCCGCCCCTTCCGCAGCGGCGTGGATTTTCTGGAAAGCCTCGAGTTCGAGCAACCCGATTGCATAGTACTGGATTTGCGGATGCCCGAGATGGACGGTCTGACCGTCCTCGAAAAGCTGCCGAGCGAAACGCTGGCAATCCCGGTCATCATTTTGACCTCGCACGGCGACGTAAGCCTCGCCGTCAAGGCGATGAAGGGCGGGGCAGCCGACTTTGTCGAGAAGCCTGTCTCGATCAAGCAGTTTGCTGAGACGATACGCGAGCATATCGCCCAGTCCGGCGAGTTGCGACGGCACTTGAGCGAGATCGAACAGAGCAAATCGCTGCTGGCTCGGCTGACGTCGCGCGAAAGCGAAATCGCCGCGCTGATCGTGGGTGGTAGCAGCAACAAGGAAATCGCGCGCGACCTGAACATCAGCCCGCGAACGGTCGAAGTCCATCGCGCCAATATTTTCAAGAAGCTCGACGTCCGCAATGCGGTCGAATTCGCACTGATTTTCGAAAAGGCGCAGCTCTCCGCCCGATCACTCGCCTGATCGCTCGCGGATCGCCTACCGGACCTGCCCTCGGCTGCTCGGCGATAGCGGTGCAGATCGCATCCTCGTCGGCTAGGTTCTCCAACGTCAATTCGAAATCGATGGCGGCGAGCCCCGCCTGTTCGGAAAGAGCTTCGCCCACGGTCACCGCGCCCTTTCCACGCGCGGCGAATTCGGGCCAGATTACAGCGACCGGCTGGTCATAGGCGAACAACCCGCGCGAAACCGCCACGGCTGCGGCCATGCCGGTAAGACCCTTGGTCAGCGAATAAGCCAGCACAATATCGTCGCCCTGCCACTCGCGGGTGCGGGCCTTGTCCTGCCAGCCGCCCTGAAGGTCGACCACGATTTCGTCGCGATGGATGATCGTGCACGCTGCGCCCAGCGCGGTCCGGGCCGCGATAGCGGCGGCAAAGGCATGGGCGACGGGCTCGAATCCGGGCACCACATACCCTCGCCAATGTTCGGCATGGTCACCATTCTGCGCAAACTGGTTTATTCCTGCGCGGTTCTCTGCCCGCATGCGTGCCCCCCCCGAATTGTCTTGGCAATCCGCCGAATGACCCGGGGACGGAGCGCAACCGAAGAATGGTTAAGATCGGATGGGGAATTCTACCGAAGCCGGTCCTCGCCCTTCCCGCATGGCCCGCGCGGCTGAGCGCTATTTGCTCTTCGCTGCCGCACGTGCGAAGCGCCACCCATGAGCGGAGCAAGAACCCCGGGCGCATGGCGCTTCGCCGTCGATCGCGGCGGCACATTTACCGATGTGGTTGCTGTCACCCCCGCCGGGCAGCTGGTCACCGACAAGCTATTGTCAGAAAATCCCGAGCATTATTCCGACGCCGCCAGCGAGGCGGTGCGGCGCCTGATGGCTCGCCACGGCGAAGGACCGGTGGCCGAGATGCGGATCGGTACGACTGTCGCCACAAACGCCCTGCTCGAGCGCAAGGGCGAACGAATGGCGCTCGCAATCACGCGTGGTTTCGGCGATGCTCTGCGGATCGGAAATCAGGCGCGGCCGGAAATCTTCGCGCGCGACATCGTCCTGCCCGAGCAGCTCCCCTCGCGGATTATCGAGATCGAGGAGCGGGTCTCGGCCGATGGTGAAGTCCTGCTCCGGCTCGACGAAGCTTCGGCGCGCGCCGCATTCTCCACTCTCCGCGGCGAGGGCTTCGACGCACTCGCCATCGTGCTGATGCACGGTTGGAAGTATCGCGAGCATGAGGCACGGCTCGCCGCGATCGCCCGCGAGCTTGGCTTTGCACAGGTCAGCGTGAGCCACGAAGTATTGCCGCTGATCCGCCTCGTTCCGAGAGGAGATACGACCGTAGTCGATGCCTATCTCTCGCCCGTGCTGCGGCGCTACACCGATGGGCTGCAGGCGGGTCTTCCCGAGGTCGACACGCTGCGCTTCATGCAGTCGAACGGCGGGCTGGCCGAGGTCGGCGCTTTCCGCGGCAAGGACGCGATCCTGTCGGGCCCCGCGGGCGGCGTAGTCGGCATGGTCGCGGCGAGCGAGCCGCTGGGCCACACCAAACTCATCGGTTTCGACATGGGCGGGACCAGCACCGACGTCGCGCATTATGCGGGTGAGTACGAGCTCACCGGCGACAGCGTGGTGGCAGGCGTGCGCGTTGCTGCGCCGATGATGCAGATCCACACGGTGGCGGCGGGTGGCGGGTCGATCTGCCAGTACGAAGGCGGGCGCTTTCGCGTCGGGCCGGAAAGCGCGGGCGCCGATCCGGGGCCTGCCTGCTACCGCAAGGGCGGGCCGCTGACGGTGACCGACTGCAACCTCGTCCTCGGCCGGATCGACCCGGCCTTCTTCCCGAACGTGTTCGGCCCCGGCGGCGACCAGCCGCTCGACCCTGACGCTTCGCGGGCGCGGCTGGACGAGATCGCCCGCGCGCTGGAAGAGCCGAATTCGCCTGAGGAAATCGCCGAGGGATTCCTCGCCATCGCGGTCGATTCCATGGCCAATGCCATCCGCAAGATCAGCGTCGCACGCGGGCACGATGTGACCGCCTACGCGCTCGCCTGCTTCGGCGGGGCGGGCGGCCAGCACGCCTGCCGCGTCGCCGATGCGCTGGGAATGGAGACCGTGCTCGTCCACCCGCTTGCAGGCATTCTCTCGGCCTACGGGATCGGGCTCGCGCCGGTGAAGGCGATCCGCGAGGTAAGCGTGGTGCGAGGGCTTCAGGACGGGTTCGCCGAGGAACTATCCGCCCTCGAAGCTGAAGCGCGCGAAGCCTTGCTCGAACAGGGCATTGCTGAAAGCGCCATCAGCCTCGAGGCCCGAGCGCGACTGCGCTTCGAGGGGAGCGACAGCCTCCTCGCCATTCCCTGCGGCAACATGGCCGACATGGACCGCCAGTTCCGCGCGCAGCATCGCCAGCGTTACGGCTATTCCGACGCGAAGGCGCCGATCATCGTCGAGGCGCTGAGCGTCGAGGCCAGCGGCACTTCGGGCGGGCTGGGCGCGCTTAAAGCCGAACCCGTAGCCGCCAGCGGCGCGGCATCGGGGAGCTGGCCCACGCTCGAACGCGCGGCGATGACCGCAGGCGACACCCGCGCCGGGCCCCTGCTGATCATCGACCCCTCATCCACCACCGTGGTCGAGGAAGGCTGGCAGGCGCGCCTCGCGGAAGAAGGGAGCCTGGTCTTGACCCGCACTGAGCCCCTCACCCGCGAACGCGCGGCGGGCACTGCAGTCGATCCGGTGCGGCTCGAAATCTTCAATAACCTCTTCATGGCGATTGCGGAGGAGATGGGCGTCGTCCTCCAGTCGACCGCCACTTCGGTCAATATCAAGGAGCGGCTCGATTTCTCCTGCGCGCTATTCGATAGCGACGGCGCGCTGATCGCCAATGCGCCGCATATCCCGGTGCACCTCGGCAGCATGGGCGACAGCATCGCGCGAGTGATCGAAGCCCGCGGTGCAAAGCGCGACGGGCGCGGTTTCCACCGGGGCGACGCCTTTGTCCTCAACGATCCCTTCCGCGGCGGGACGCATCTGCCCGACATCACGGTCATCGTGCCGGTGTTCTTCGGGGACGAGGACGCCGAGCCCGACGCTTTCGTCGCCGCGCGCGGGCATCATTCGGACATCGGGGGAATCGCGCCCGGCTCGATGCCGCCCGAAAGCCGCACGATCGAGGAGGAGGGCGTCCTCCTCGACAATGTCCTGCTGGTGGACGAGGGCCGTTTCCGCGAGGCGGAAATGCGTGAGCTGCTCGCCTCGGCCACCCACCCTGCCCGCAATCCGTCGCGCAATATCTCCGACCTGCGCGCGCAGCTCGCCGCCTGCACGCGCGGGCAGGAACTGCTCCACGCCGCCGCGCGCGATCAGGGGGCCGAGGTAGTCTCGGCCTATATGGACCATGTCCTCGCCAATGCTGAGGAAAGCGTGCGCCGCCTGCTGGGCAAGCTCGACGACGGCAGCTTCGCCTATCCGATGGACAATGGCGCGGTCGTCAAGGTCGCCATCCGCATCGACCGGTCATCACGCTCGGCTGTGTTCGACTTCACCGGAACCAGCGACCAGCTGCCCGGCAATTTCAACGCGCCCAAATCGATCACCCGCGCTGCTGCGCTCTATGTGGTGCGCACGCTGATCGACGATGCAATCCCGATGAACGACGGCTGCCTGCGCCCGGTCGAGCTGGTGGTGCCCGAGGGCTCGATGCTCAACCCCAACCCCGGCGCGGCCGTGGTCGCGGGCAATGTCGAGACCAGCCAGGTGGTGACCGATGCGCTATTTGCCGCGACCGGCCGCCTCGCGCCTGCGCAGGGGACTATGAACAACTTCACCTTCGGCAACGCGGCGCACCAGTATTACGAGACGATCTGCGGCGGATCGGGCGCGGGGATCGACCATCCCGGGACCAGCGCGGTGCAGACGCACATGACAAATTCGCGGCTGACCGATCCCGAAATCCTCGAGACACGGCTACCGGTCCGGCTCGACTATTTCCGCATCAGGCAGGGTTCGGGCGGCGAAGGCGCCTACGCTGGCGGCGACGGGGTGGAGCGGCGGATTGCCTTCCTCGAACCGATGCGCGCCAACATGCTTGCCAACCGGCGCCGGGTTGCGCCGCGCGGCATCTGCGGTGGAGGCGATGCGGCACCGGGCCGCAACTGGGTCGAGCGCGCCGATGGCTCGCGCGAGGACATCGGCGCGACTGGCTCCGCCGAAATGCAGGCAGACGATGCTTTCGTGATCCTGACCCCGGGCGGAGGGGGCTTCGGCCCGCCCCGCCCGGATCAGGAGTAGCTATCAGACAGCCGCGTCGCGCTTGACCGTGATCACCTGCGGATAGGTGAATTCCTTCAGGCCATCCAAGCCGTATTCGGCGCCGAAACCCGACTGCTTGTGCCCGCCGAAGGGCGTGAAGGGCGACAGCTGCATGAATTCGTTGATCCACACCGTGCCGGTTTCGAGCTGTTCGGCGATCTCGACGCCCTTGTCGGTGTCCTTGGTCCAGACCGCGCCGGCAAGGCCGTATTCCGAGTTGTTTGCCCGCTCGATAACCTCATCGATGCTGTCGAACTTCAGCAGCGGCATGACCGGTCCGAACTGCTCCTCCGCCACGATGCGCGCATCTTCGGGCGGATTGTCGAGGATCGTGATCGGCACGTAATAGCCCGTTCCCGAGGGATCCTTGTCGCCGCCGGTCAGGAACTTGTAACCATTGTCCTTCGCATCCTGGATCAGTTCCAGCACGCGCTCGTACTGCTTCTTGTTCTGGATCGGGCCGACGCCGGTGCCCTGCTGCGAGCCGTCGCCCACCACAACGGTCTTGGCATAGTCGGCGATCGCCTTCGACAGGTCGTCGTAGATGTCCTTGTGGATGTAAACCCGCTTGGCCGCGATGCAGACCTGGCCGGCGTTGGAAAAGCTCGACCAGAACAGCTGTTCGGCGACCTTCTCGACATCGGCATCGGGCAGCACGATCGAGGCATCGTTTCCGCCCAGTTCGAGCGTAATGCGCTTCAAGTCGCCGCTGGCGCCCTCCATGATCTTCTTGCCCGTCGCGGTCGAGCCGGTGAAGGTGATCTTGTCGATGTCCGGATGTTCGGTGATCATCGGGCCGAGGAGGTCCTCGCCGGTGATGATGTTGACCGTGCCCGCGGGTACCACGTCCTTGATCAGCTCGGCGATGCGCAGCGTGGTCAGCGGGGTGAAGGGCGAGGGTTTGAGCACGATGGTGCAGCCTGCGACCAGCGCGGGGACGATCTTCTGGATCGCCATCATCACGGGGAAGTTCCACGGCACGATACCGCCGACCACGCCCACCGGCACGCGGCGGGTGCGCGACAGGCGCGTGTCGTCGTCCTGATTGATCACGTCGTCGAGCGTCAGCGTCGATTGCGCCGCGGCGAGGCCGGCTGCGCCGTAGATTTCCTGCTGCGCCTGGGCATGCGGTTTGCCCTGCTCGGTCGTGAGCAGGCGGAACAGTTCGTCGGCATTGTCCTTGATCGCCGCGGCGATGCCCTGGACGACCTTCTGGCGCTCTTCGGCCGAGGTCTTCTTCCAGTCCTTGAACGCACGCCGCGCGGCGGCGACGGCGCGGTCGAGCTCGTCCTTGCCGCAGGCAGGCACGCGGCCGACGACCTGCTCGTTGGCCGGGTTCAGCACCTCGAGCCACTCGCCATTGTCGACCATCTCGCCGTCGATCAGGTTCTTGTAGTCGGTCATCGTTTCTCTCCTCCGGGGGATTCGTCTCTCCCGCACACAGTGTCGAGATTCGTTGCTCGATGCAACGGGCCTTGCGGTACGGCGGTAAATTGGTGAGAGAGGCAGCGAGAGGAGAGTGCGTGCAGACTTTCGTCACCGAAGCGGTCGACTGGCCCGACAGCGCGCCCGACTTACGCGAGCAGGTGCGCGCGCTGGTGGCCGAGCATGGCGAGAGCGATCCCGTCCGCCGCGCCAACAGCTGGACCAAGGCCGATCCCGATTTCAGCCGCAAGCTCGGGGAAGCAGGCCTGCTCGGCATGACCTGGCCGAAGGAATATGGCGGACACGAGCGCAGCCAGCTCGAACGCTACGTGGTGATCGAAGAGCTGCTGGCGGCGGGTGCTCCGGTCGGTGCGCACTGGATTGCCGACCGGCAGAGCGCGCCGCTGCTCCTGCGGCTCGGCGATGAGGAGCTGAAGCGCCGCTGGGTGCCCGCGATCGCGCGGGGCGAGGCTTTCGCCTGTATCGGCCTCAGCGAACCGGGATCGGGATCGGACCTCGCCTCGGTGCGCACATCGGCGTGGCGCGAGGGCGAGGAATGGATCATCGAGGGCCAGAAGGTCTGGACCACCGGCGCGCATGTCAGCCACTTCATGATCGCGCTGGTCCGCAGCGAAGCGGGAAGCGAGCGGCAGTCGGGGCTGTCGCAATTCGTCATCCCGATGGATGCGCCCGGCGTAAGCGTAAAGCCGATCATCGACCTCACCGGCGCGCATGAATTCAACGAGGTGTTCTTCGAGGACGTGCGCCTCCCCGCGTCCGCGCTGCTCGGCGTAGAGGGAGAAGGCTGGAAGCAGGCGACCGCCGAACTCTCGCTCGAACGCTCGGGGCCAGAGCGGTACCTCTCCTCCATGGTGCTCTTCCTCGAACTGGTGCGTCATGCCGGGGCGAAGGACGATCCGGCGCTCACGCAGCTGGTCGGGCGTCTGGCGGCGGAAGCATGGACCCTGCGCCTGATGAGCGCCTCGGTCGCGGCCAAGCTGGCGCGCGGCGAGGACCCCGCCCTCGAGGCCACTATCGTCAAGGATCTGGGCAATTCCTATGAGCAGGCGATCCCACAATTGGTTCAATCGGCGGTCGATTTCGACGAGGCCGATACCGAGGTGCTGCGCGCGGTCTGTTTCTACCTGCTGCAGGTCAGCCCGAGCTTTTCGCTGCGCGGCGGGACGCGCGAGATCATCAAGGGGATCATCGCGAGGGGGCTGGGGCTGAGATGAGCGATACCCGCCGCATGCTGGCCGAAATGGCCGATCCGCTGTTTGCCGAACTGGGTCCGGGCGCGACCGAGGAGCGCGACCTTGCGCGGCTGGAGGAATTCGGCTTGCCGTTGCTACTGGTGCCCGAGGCCGAGTGCGGCTTCGGCGGCGACTGGATCGATGCGCTCACCGTGTTCCGGCTCGCGGGCTACCACGTGCTGGGAATCGACCTGCCCGCGATTGTGGTGGAGCGAGGCGCGAGGGTGGACCGCGACCTGGCGATGACGTTTGCGCGCACCTGCCAGATCGTCGGGGCGCTCGACGCGGCGCTTGCGCTGTCGGTCGCCTATGTGAACGAGCGCCAGCAGTTCGGCCGCCCGCTCGGCAAGTTCCAGGCGGTGCAGCAAAGCCTCGCGACCTTCGCCTGCGAGGCGGCGGCCGCCAATTGCGCGGCCATGGGCGCGGCGCAGGCGCTGGATCGGGGCGAGGCAGGGTTCGAGATCGCCGCCGCAAAACTGCGCGCCAACCGAGCGGTCGAAGTGGGCACCACCGTCGCCCATCAGGTCCACGGCGCCATCGGTTTCACACGGGAATACGCCCTCCAGCACCTCACTCGCCGCCTGTGGCAATGGCGCTCCGAATACGGGAATGACTCCTATTGGAGCGCCAAACTGGGCAGCGACGTCGTCGCGCGCGGCGCAGACAGTTTCTGGTCCGACCTGACCGCCCGCACCGACTAGAATGAAGTCATTGCGAGCGGCGTAGCCGCGCGGCAATCCACCTTCAGCGCCAGCCGCCCGCTTGGCGCCATGGATTGCTGCGTCGGCCGCGGCTCCTCGCAATCACTGGTAAGAGTCAGGCCAGCGCCAGCACGCCGGTGAGGATATTGCGCACCAGATCGACCTGCCCGCGCGCGCCGGTCTTCGCGTAGATCTTCTTCGAGTAATAGCGCGCGGTCTCGACCGTAAGGCCATGCTCCACCGCCGCCTCGGCGATCGAGAGCCCCTGCGCCAGCGACCATGCGAGCCGCGCCTCGGCCGGGGTCAGGTCGAACAGGTCGACGAGCTGCTCGTGCCGGTCGGCGGAGGAGGAGCGGTCGCCGCGCAGATAAATCACCGCCACCGCCTTGCCGTCGCCGGCGAGTGCCTCGATCCGCATCGGCGCAACGAGGATGTCGATCCACGGATCATGGCTGAGATTGATCGCGCGCGGGCGGTGTCGGCGGTCGCCGGCCATGGCCTTGACGATACCGGTCAGCTGCCGGTCGATCGCCGGGGCGGAGGGGACGAGGCGATCGTAGGGACCGCGTCTCAGCGCGCCCGATCGCTCCAGGAAGCGCTCGGCCTGCGCATCGAAATCGACGATCCGGCAGCGTTCGTCCACCGCGATCCAGCCAAAGTTCATCCGTCTTGCGGCCTCGGCGCTGACCGATGCGCGGCCGCGCTCGCGTTCGATCGCCGCGAGCACCTGCAATGCCACCCGAAGATGCGGCACCAACGCCGAGAGCAGGCTGGCGATCTCCGCCCCCGCGGCATCCGGCGCCAGCACCGCCACGGTGAGGTGCAACCCGTCCCCGCCGAGCCGCACGGCACGCAAACCATCCGTGATCCCGCCGAGCTCTTCGCCGGCATAGACGCGCCCCTCGCGCATTCGGGCTTCAGGCAGGGCCACCGGTACGCCCTCGCCAAGCGAGATCCGGCCACCCTGGTCCGCGCTGTCGATCACGAGCGCGACACCCTGCGCCTCGCACACGCGCAGCAGTTGGCGCAGGAAGGTCCGCCACATCGGCTGCTCGAACATGCCCGAATGGAGCGGCACGAGCAGCTCGGCCTCGCCGAGATTGGGAATGCGCATGCAAGCTTTTCTATCACCTCCCATTTGGGAGGTCCATCCACGCCGTGCGGACCTATGTCTCGGCAATGACTTGCGGAGCCCATCGATGACCGACGCCAAGACCCTCACCCATCTCCAGCGCCTCGAGGCCGAGAGCATCCACATCATGCGCGAAGTCGCCGCCGAGGCGGACAAGCCGGTAATGCTCTATTCGATCGGCAAGGACAGCGCCGTGATGCTGCACCTTGCCAAGAAGGCGTTCTACCCTTCGCCCCCGCCCTTCCCGCTGATGCATGTCGACACGACCTGGAAATTCAAGGACATGTACGCGCTGCGCGAAAAGGCGGCGAAGGACGCCGGGATGGAGCTGCTGGTCTACCAGAACCCCGAGGCGGCCGAACGCGGGATCAACCCGTTCGATCATGGCCCGCTCCACACCGACATGTGGAAGACCGAGGGCCTCAAGCAGGCGCTCGACAAATACGGCTTCGATGCCGCCTTCGGTGGTGCCCGGCGCGACGAGGAGAAGAGCCGCGCGAAGGAGCGCATCTTCTCTTTCCGCACCGCCACGCACGGCTGGGACCCGAAGAACCAGCGCCCCGAGCTGTGGAACCTCTACAACGCCCGCAAGAAAAAGGGCGAGAGCATCCGCGTCTTCCCGCTCTCCAACTGGACCGAGCTCGACATCTGGCAATACATCATGGCCGAGAACATCGAGATCGTGCCGCTCTATTTCAGCGCCAAGCGCCCGACCTACGAATATGAGGGCGGGCTGTTCATGGCCGACGATATCGAGCGGCTCGAGAAAGTCATGGGCTATCGCCCCGAAATCACCGAACGTTCGATCCGCTTCCGCACGCTGGGCTGCTTCCCGCTGACCGGCGCGGTCGAGAGCGAGGCGGCGACCTTGCAGGAAGTGGTGCAGGAAATGCTGCTCACCACCACCAGCGAGCGGCAGGGCCGCGTGATCGACAAGGACGCGGGCGACGCGTCGATGGAGAAGAAGAAGCAGGAGGGTTATTTTTGACGCGACACGGAATGCGCAGCGTTCCGAAGCGTCAACCCCGGACCTGATCCGGGGCCGCCCTCCTACCGACCGACTTCACCGACAACGATCCCAGCTTTCGCTGGGATGACGGGATGAGAAAAATGACCGACCCTATCTACAAGACCGACGCGCTGATCGCCGAGGACATCGAGGCCTATCTCGAGCAGCACCAGAACAAGTCGATGCTGCGCTTCATCACTTGCGGCAGCGTGGACGATGGCAAGTCGACCCTGATCGGCCGCCTGCTCTACGATTCGAAGATGATCTTCGAGGACCAGCTCGCTGCGCTCGAGAACGACAGCAAGAAGGTCGGCACGCAGGGGCAGGAGATCGACTTCGCCCTCCTCGTCGACGGTCTCGCCGCAGAGCGCGAACAGGGCATCACGATCGACGTCGCCTACCGCTTTTTCGCGACCGAGAAACGCAAGTTCATCGTCGCCGACTGCCCGGGGCACGAGCAGTACACACGCAATATGGTGACCGGCGCCTCAACCGCCGATTGCGCGGTGATCCTGATCGATGCGCGCAAGGGCGTGCTGGTGCAGACCAAGCGTCACAGCTTCCTGTGCCACCAGCTCGGCATCAGGAACCTGGTGCTCGCGGTCAACAAGATGGACCTGATCGATTACGACCAGGCAAAGTTCGATGCGATCGTCGCCGACTACGCGCATTTTGCCGAAAGCATCGGCATCGAAAGCTTCACCGCGATCCCGATGTCGGGCCTCGCCGGCGACAACATCACCACCCGTTCGGATAACACCCCCTGGTTCGACGGGCCGGTGCTGATCGACCATCTCGAGCAGCTCGAGGTGAACAACACCGCCAACCAGGCGAAGGCCTTCCGCATGCCGGTGCAATGGGTCAACCGTCCCAATCTCGACTTCCGCGGCTTCTCGGGCCTGATCGCCACCGGCAGCGTCAAGCCGGGCGACGAGCTGCGCTCGCTGCCTTCGGGCAAGACCAGCAGGGTCAAGTCGGTCGTCGTGATGCCAAGTGCCGGTTCGGCAAGCGGAACCGCTGCGGACGGCCTCCTCGACGAGGCAGTCGCCGGGCAGTCGGTCACCATCACGCTCGAGGACGAGATCGATTGCTCGCGCGGCGATGTTCTGGCCACCGCCGACGCGCCGCCAGAGGTCGCCGACCAGTTCGAGAGCACGATCGTGTGGATGGACGACGAGCCGCTGGTCGTCGGGCGTGCCTACTGGCTCAAGCTGGGCACTCAGACGGTC
>Ga0210038_1001261_pt1 | contig 13036 bp, 12 predicted proteins | sample CryGeyCG2114_020_FD_183970 | JGI IMG/M metagenome (GOLD analysis project Ga0210038, IMG submission 183970) | Groundwater microbial communities from aquifer - Crystal Geyser CG15_big_fil_post_rev_8/21/14_0.20 (SPAdes) (version 2) | ecosystem: Environmental > Aquatic > Deep subsurface >... | reverse complement strand
TGGAATGCAAAAGACAATAAATCTTTGGCTAAGGGACAAAAGTCCAAATTGGAATTTGGCAATATTAATTACGCTACAGATTCAACGCAATTGGGAAGGAAAAATTAACCTAATATCAGTTGCAAATGATAAAAGTGAAATAAGAAGAATAAACATTTTTTTAGAAAGATTAAGTGATCAAGCAAGACTTCCATCAATGACTGAATTATTTGTTTTAACCGGATCTTTTAAAGAAACATTAAAAACAGCTCCACTTGCTGACATAAATATTTTAGGTTTCTCAGGTACATCCGAACTGGAATTTATGAGAAATGCGACCAATATTACAAAAACTTCTTGTGTATTTATAAATGAATCCGGTGAAGAAAGCGCTTTTGCTTAAATTTATAATTATATCTTCAAGTATTAGAGGAGAAAATTTGAAGCCTTTAAGAATTTTCATAATAATATATTGTTTAAATGTATTTGGATATTCACAAATATATGATACATCTCCAATTAATTTTATTCCTATAAATCATGCTTCATTTATAATAACGAATGAAACACAATCTATTTATGTAGATCCTGTTCAAGATATATCAGCATATCAAGCATATCAAAAAGCAAATATTATATTGATTACACATATTCATGGAGATCATTTCAAACCTGAAACAGTTAATAAACTAAAGAATGATGATCTAAAAATTATTGGTCCTAAAAATGTAATTGATGAATTGGGGCTTGGAACAATACTGAATAATGGAGAAAATATTAAAATTGGTGATATACTAATTGAAGCAATTCCAATGTATAATCTTACAGAAGATAGATTAAAATTCCATGAAAAGGGAAAAGGGAACGGATATGTTGTTACAATGAGTGATAAAAGAATCTATATATCCGGTGATACAGAAGATATTAAGGAAATGAGAGAATTAAAAAATATAGATTATGCTTTTGTATGTATGAATTTGCCCTACACAATGACTGTTGAACAAGCTACATCTGCAGTATTAGAATTTAAACCAAAAGTCGTTTATCCCTATCATTACAGAGGGACAAAAGGTTATAGCGATATTGAGAAATTTAAAAGATTAGTAAGTGTAAATAGGAATATTGATATCATATTATTAAAATGGTATTAATATTTTTATAGAATAAGACAAATAAATTTTTATATTTATTTGTCTAAAAAAATGAAATATTCTTATATTGACTTTGTTTTTATATTTAATTATTCTAATAACATTATTTTTTATAATTATGGATTTTATCCACTCCTTTAACGATCATTCAATTAATTTTTGGAGGTTATTCTAAATGGACATACTTGGATTGATATCATCAGTTACACACATTATAGCACAAGCTACAAATGATTCTGGAGCTTTAAATTGGCTGGCGTCAAAATATGAAGCTGGCGGATTATTTATGCATCCTATTTTGGCAAGTTTAATATTAGGGCTTGCTTTTTGTTTTGAGAGATTCTGGACTCTTTCAAGAGCCAGAGTCAATACAAAAGATTTTCTTATCAGAGTTACCACTTCATTAAAAGAAGGTGGAGTTGAAGAAGCTAAAGATCTTTGTGCAAGCACAAGAGGTCCAGTAGCATCAGTTTTTCATGCAGGCTTATTAAGAGCAGATGAAGGTTTAGACGCTGCTGAAAAAGCAATTATGGCTTATGGTGGAATTGAGATGGGATTTCTTGAAAAAGGAATGATCTGGATTTCAACTTTTATTACTATTGCACCTATGCTTGGTTTTACCGGTACTGTTCAGGGTATGATCACTGCATTCGATTCTATTAAAGAAGCGGCACAAATATCACCTGCAATTGTTGCAGACGGTATTTCAGTTGCTCTTTTAACAACACTATTTGGTCTTGTAGTTGCTATGATTCTTCAAGTATTTTACAACTTCTTTATTTCAAAAATTGATAAATTAGTTGGAGATATGGAAGAGAGTTCAGTACAATTAATTGATGCTTTATACGAATACAAGCAAAAATAATTTAGCCCTAAATATTTTCTCATTAATTAATTTTTTAGGTGAAGAATAGCAATGATTAAAAAGAAAAAAATAGCAGAAGCAGCCATCCCAACAAGTTCTATGGCTGATATTGCGTTTTTGCTTTTATTATTTTTCTTAGTTGCAACTGTTATAGATGTTGACACCGGTATTGGCCTAACATTACCTGAATATGTTGAAGATATTAAAAATGTTGAAGTACCGAAAAGCAGAATGGCTGCAATACTTATTAATGCAAATGGTGATGTCCTTTTAGATAATAAAGTAATTTCAGTTTTTCAGGTTAAAGATAACTTAAAAGCTAGAATTATTTCTAAAATTGAACTCCCATCAAATAAGAAACTTATAGTTTCAGTAAAAACTGATAGAAAAACAAAATATGATATTTATATTCAATCTTTGGATCAAATTAAGCAGGCTTATTTTGAAGTTAGAGATGAATATTCAAATACCAATTTTGGTAAAAAATATAACGACCTTGTAGAAACGCAACAAAAAGAAGTGCAAGCAAAAATTCCGATTATTATATCACTTGCTGAACCTGAAGCAGTGAAAAAATAATTTTATAAGGATAATAAAATGACTTTTGAAAAAAGAAGAGCTAACACAAAACAAGAAATACCAACTGCATCAATGCCGGATATTGTTTTCATGCTTCTTCTATTCTTTATGGTTACTACTACTTTAAGAGAAGTAGATGTTTTGGTAAAATTTAAATTACCAGAGGCAAAAGCTATAGAGAAAATAGAGAACAAAAGACTGATATCTTATATCTGGGTTGGTTATGATTCTAGAATTCAAATTAACGATAACCTTGTTACATTAGATGATGTTGAACCGATTATGTACGCTAAGAGACAAGCATTACCAAATGTAATTGTTTCTTTACGTGTAGATACAAATGCTGATATGGGATTAGTTACAGATATTCAGCAACAACTTAGAAAAGCTTATTGTTTAAGATTAAATTACTCTACAACTCTCAAAATTTAACTTAAGTACTTTTTTATTTATTTTTATAAGGCAGAATTGTTTATACTATTCTGCCTTTTTTAATTATAGGACAAAAAATGAAACTGAAAGATAAAATAAATGAAGACCTAAAACTTGCCATTAAGGATGGAGATAAATTAAAACTCCAGACAATCCGTTCAATTAGAGCTTTAATAATTGAATTTGAAAAAAATGGATCAGGAAAAGAATTTAACGAAGAAGAAGAGATTAAGTTGTTGTCAACTGCTGCAAAAAAGAGAAAAGATTCTATAGAACAATTTAGAAATGCCGGGAGAGAAGAACTAGCACAAAAAGAAGAATTAGAATTACAAATACTTCAATCATATCTGCCAAAGCAACTCTCAATTGATGAAATTAAAGAAGTTGTTAAAAACTTAGCTGCTCAACTTGATGCTAAAAATAAAGAAGATTTCCCAAAATTAATGCCGGCGGTAATGAAAGAGTTAAAAGGGAAAGCTGATGGTAAGCAAGTAAAAGAAATTGTCACTAATTATTTAGGAAATTAGTGAATATTTTAGATATTATTATATTTGCTGTATTTTTAATCGGTTTTGCACTTGGTTATAAAGACGGTATTATAAGAAAAATTATTGGACTAATTGGTTTAACATTAGCAATTTATTTATCAGCAAAATATGCTGAGTATATTGGAAATTTATTATCAAGTTCTACTAATCTGGAAAGTTATTTTTCTAAAATTCTTTGCGCTTTGCTTATTTTCTTTTTTATAATTGGGGTCTTTGCCCTAATAAAAAGATTAGTACAACCTTTTGACAAAGTAAACAATCTTATTAACCAATTATTAGGGGCAGTAGTAGGTTCTGCTCAATTATTATTTTTTTTAAGTGCAATATTTTTTATTCTAAGCATGTTTGGATTACCACAAGAATCTACAACAAAAGGCTCTGCTTTTTATAAAACAATTTATAATATATTGCCAGAGACAGTAAACTTGCTTAATGATTACACACCAGCACCAAAAAAATTTTTTGATAACTATTCAAAGGGGAATAACCCACTTTAACAAATGGAGAGTTCACTTTTAAGAAAATTAGAATTTGACAAAGTACTAAAGCTTATTGAAAAATACTGCTCTACGGAAAATGGTAAAGATCATATACTGAAGTTAAAACCACTTACATCAAAAGAGAAAATCCTATGTGAGGGTAATCTAGTTATAGAAGCTAAAAGAATTTTAATAGAGGATAATAATATTCCTATTGAATATTTAGTTGATCTAAATGAAAGTATTTCCAGAAGTGCTATTGAAGGATCAATATTAGTGGAGAAAAAAATATTACAGATCCTTAAACTAATGGAAATATCCAGAGCTGTTTTTAATTATATAAAAAATCATTTGGAAATTGCTAAAGGATTATATGAGCAAAGTAAATTATTATTTATTGATAAACTTTTTGAATCACATATTACGAAAATATTAAAACCTAATGGAGAGGTTAAAGATTCGGCCAGTACAGAATTAAATAAGATAAGATCACTGATAAAAGAAAAAGAAGATGAACTAAGAAAATCTGTACAGAGAATTATAAAGAGTTTAGAAAAGAATGATATTGTTCAGGAAGATTATGTTACACTAAGAGATGGAAGAATTGTATTACCAGTTAAAGCAGAACATAAAAGACATATAAAAGGTTTTATCCATTCTGAATCAGCAACGGGTCAAACAGTTTATATTGAACCAAGCCAGACATTAGAATTAAACAATGATATAATAACTCTTAAGTTCTCTGAAAGAAGAGAAATTGAAAGAATTTTAAAATCGCTTACAAAAAAAATAGGTGAAGTAAAAAATGAACTCAAACAGAATTTAGATATCATCACCTATCTTGATTCTATTTTTGCAAGGGCAAAATATTCATTTGAAATTAAAGGGAGTTTCCCTTCAATAAATATTGATAAAGAATTTTTAGTTATTAATGGACAGCATCCTTTACTTTTACAAAGATTAGGTTTTACAAAAGCGGTACCGTTAGATCTTAAAATTCAAAATGATAAAATAATAATTATAACCGGTCCAAATGCAGGTGGAAAAACAGTAGTACTAAAAACATTGGGACTACTATCATTAATGGTGCAATCCGGGATACATATTCCGGCTGGTCCGGATTCAAACTTCTGGATATTCAAAAATATTTATGTTGATATAGGAGATGAGCAATCACTGGAAGATGATCTTTCAACATTTAGTTCGCATCTAAAAAATATTAACAATATAATTAGTCAAGCAGGTAAAGATTCATTAATACTACTGGATGAAATTGGTACTGGTACTGATCCAATTGAAGGTTCAGCGCTTGCATCAGCTATTTTGTTAACATTAGAAAAAATAAATTCAGTAGTTTTAGCAACTACGCATCATGGTAACTTAAAATTATTGGCTGATTCAATTAATGCTATTCAAAATGCATCAATGCAATTTGATCAGAAGAATCTAAAACCAACTTATATTTTAAAACAAGGCTTACCGGGTTCTAGTTATGCATTCGAAATTGCAAAAAGACTTGGTTTCGATGAAAAATTTTTTAAGATAGCAAAACAAAATTTAGACCCAGATAAACACAAAGTTGAAAAGTTTCTTACAGAAATAGAGAAGAAAAACTTAATGTTAAGTCAGAAATTAAAATACATGGAAATTGAAAATGCAAGATTAAAAGGATTATCTAATTTATATGAAACTAATATCAATAAGTTAAAAAATGAAAAAAATGAAATTATAAATAAAGCTAAAAAAGATGCTGATGTTTATCTAAAAGAGATGAATAAAGAAATTGAAAGTGTAGTTAAAAAAATAAAGGAAACAAAAGCTGAAAAAAGTGCGATTAAAGAATCAAAAACTACTATTAACAAATTAAAAGAAACTACAAAAATAGAAAAGCAGATAGAAGAGGAGGTAATTGATAATACTATTTTGGAGCTTGGTGATTGGGTGAAGATAAAAGATTCAAATACTATCGGTGAAATTATTGAAATAAATAGTTCTAAAAAACATGCTACAATACTAACAGGCGGCTTAAAGATCAATACATCTTTAGAATCAATAGTAAAAACACAAAAAGTTAAAGACAAAACAATAGCTTATAAATATCATTTTGATGTTTCTGAAATAAAAGTAAGATTAGATATAAGAGGAAAAAGACCGGATGAAGCTGAATACAATGTTGTAAAATTTATGGACGAAGCGTATTTTTCTGGTCAGCAAAAAGTAGAGATATTACACGGTAAAGGTACAGGTGTATTAAGAAAATTAGTTGGAGAAATATTAAGTAAATCAGAAAATGTAAAAACATTTTATTCTGCTCCAATTGAGATTGGCGGTGATGGTATAACAATTGCAGAATTAAATTAGGGATTAAATTGTTCAAGAAAATATTAATTGCTAATAGGGGAGAAATTGCAGCTAGAATAATTAGAGCTTGCAAAGAACTAAACATAAGGTCTGTCTCAATTTATTCGGAAGCAGATAAAACTTCTCTTCACACCAGATTAGCAGATGAATCTTATTTAATTGGCGGAGCAAAATCATCTGAATCATATCTGAATGCTGATAAAATAATAAACCTTGCAAAAAAAATAGGAGCTGATGCAATTCATCCGGGTTACGGATATTTTTCTGAAAATTATTCATTTATAAAAAATGTTGAAGAAAGTGGAATAGCATTCATCGGACCATCATCGAAATCTGTTAGACTAATGGGCAATAAAACTGCAGCCAGAGAATTGATGCAAAAAAATAATATCCCAATTGTTCCCGGTACTATTACCCCTATTAAAACTTTGAAAGAGGGAATATCTAAAGCAAAAGATATTGGTTTCCCCATATTATTAAAAGCTGTTTCAGGTGGTGGGGGAAAGGGAATGCGTATTGTTTATAGTGAAAAAGAATTTGAAGATTTATTGACTTCAACAAAAAGAGAAGCAAAAAATTCTTTTGGTTCTGATAAAGTTTATTTAGAAAAATTCATTGAAAATCCCCGCCATATTGAAGTCCAAATTTTAGGTGATAAATATGGTGATTATATTCATCTATTTGAAAGAGAATGTTCTATACAAAGACGACATCAAAAAATTATAGAAGAATCCCCATCTTCTTTTGTTGATGAAATTACTAGAAGTAAAATAACTACTGCAGCATTGAATGCTGCAAAAGCAAGCAAGTATTATAATGCCGGTACGGTGGAATTTTTAATGGATAAAAACAAGAATTTTTATTTCCTTGAAATGAATACAAGAATTCAAGTTGAACATCCTGTAACTGAGTATATAACCGGTGTAGATTTGGTAAGACAGCAAATCAAAATTGCTTATGGTGAAACATTAGATATTAAACAAAATGATATTATTAGAAATGGACATTCACTTGAGTGCAGAATATATGCAGAAGATTCAAATAATAATTTTTTACCATCTACAGGAAAGCTGGAAAATTTTGATATTCCATCCGGACCGGGAGTTAGAGTAGACACCGGATTCGAAGTTGGTTCATCTATATCAATGTATTATGATCCAATGATTGCAAAACTGGTTTGTTGGGATAAAGACAGAACTTCAGTGATTAAAAGAATGATAAGAGCATTAACTGAATTTGAAATTACCGGAATTACTCATAATATAAAATTCTTAAAAACTGTGATGAATAATAAAAAATTTATTAAAGGAAATTTTGACATCAATTTTATTGAGAAAGAAAAATTACATAACCAACTTCCTTCTCCTGAATCAAAAGATGATATTCAAGAAGAAACAGTAGCTTATATATTTTCAGCATTAATGTACAACAAGAAGATTAATTTATTACAAATAGATAAAGAAAAGAAAAATAATTTAAATATGTGGAACAAGCAATTATACGATGAATAGCCTGATTGTAGAAATAGGAGATAAGAAAGCAAAGCTTAATATTAGTTCTGATTCTAAAGTTAAAATTGATAACAAAGAATATCTTTATGAATTAATTCACTTGCAGAATTCAACCTATCTATTAAAAATTAATAATAGATTTTTCAAGATCAATAATCTTAATAATAGCTCTACTTCACTTCTATTAAATATTGAAGGTAAAGAATTCACTTCAACAACAAAATCTCTTTTACAAGACAAAGCAGAGCAATTAGTTTCAAAAAAAATAAAAGATAATAATTATAATTTGGTAAATGCCCCAATGCCCGGTTTAGTGTTAGATATAAAAGTAAGTGTTGGTGACAAAATAAAGAAAGGAGATACTTTACTAATATTGGAAGCCATGAAAATGGAGAATTCAATAAAATCTAATTATTCAGGTGTTATCAAAGAAATATTTGTTGATAAAAATAACCCGGTAGAAAAAGGTAGTAAGCTAATTTCCATCATTTAATCTGTTTTTAGTCTAAAATAGAGATTTACTAAAAATAACTTTTAAACCTACTTATCAAAAATATATTGTCATGGGTATTGATTATAAAACTTTCATTATTTAATATAGTAATTGCACTCAATAAATTATTAAAAATTAGGAGGAACTTCTATGAGGTTACTTTACAATCTCAAAAACCGCTTTATTGTTGTTGCTAAACTTCTCCTTGCTTCTTTCATGATCATGATTTTTATATCCAGCCAAAATTTGGCTCAGGGAAGTGGAACAATAACAGGACATATTACAGATGCTAATACAGGAGAGGCATTAATTAGAGTTAATGTAGTTATTAGCGGTACTATTATGGGCTCAGCTTCAGATCTGGACGGAAACTATTCAGTTTTAAATGTTCCAGCAGGTACTTATAACATTGCATTTTCATTAATTGGATATGAAACTATGAATAAGTCTGTTGAGGTTAGTGCTAATCAATCAGTAGTTGTTAATGCTGAAATGAACACGAAAGCTTTAGAATTGGGTAATGTTACTGTTTACGGAGCTTCAAGAAGAGTAGAAAAAATTACTGAAGCACCAGCTGCAGTTACAGTAATAGGAATGGAGGATATAAGATTAAATTCAAATGCAGGTGGAGTACCAAGACTCTTAGAGTCAAAACCTGGTATAGACCTAGTTCAGAGTGGAGTCAATGATTTCAATTTAAACACTCGTGGATTTAACAGTTCAGTAACAAGGAGAGTATTAGTTCTTCTTGATGGAAGAGATTTAGGTGCAGCATTTTTAGGTCAACAGGAATGGGGAGATATTTCTGTACCTTTGGAAGACCTAAGTAATATTGAATTTGTAAGAGGTCCAGGTTCAGCATTATATGGAACAAATGCATTTAATGGTGTTGTAAATATGACATCTTTATCACCTAGGGAAGCTTTGGGTACAAAATTAAAAGTATCAGGTGGTGAATTAAGTATGTTCAGAGTTGATGTTCGTAATGCAGGATTACTTGGTCAAGGTTGGAGCTACAAAATAAATTTAGGAAGACTGCAAAGCCATACATGGGATAAAAACAGAACTACAAGCGTTCCTTATGCAGGACTTTCTAATGAAGTAGTAAATATAAATCCTGATAATATGGTTTACACTTATGGTTCAGCAAGATTAGACTATGATTTTGCAAACGATTCAAGAATCACTGCGGAAGGTGGTTTAACAAATGTTAAAAATGATGTTGTTGTTTCAGGTATTGGTCGTTTAAATATATTAGAAGGAAATAGACCATGGGGAAGACTACATTTTGCATCAAAACATATTGATGTATCAGCATGGATGCAAAAAAGAACAACTCCAACTCAAATTACTTCTCTTGCTTCAGGAGGAAGATTAATTGAAAACACAACAATGTATCAAATTGAAGGACAATATAACCGTTCATTTATGAATGATCAGTTTAGATTTATTTTAGGTGGTTCACAAAAAATTGTAAGTGTTGATATGGACAATACAGCAATGCTCGGAACTAAAGATTATACAATTACAGGTGGTTATTTACAATTGGAATTCAATCCAATTAAAGAATTAAAATTTGTTGCAACAGGTCGTGTTGATAGAACTACTTATGAAAAATCAAGATTTTCACCAAGAGCGGCTGTTGTATGGAGCTTTGCTCAAGGACAATCTTTTAGATTTTCTTATAACAAAGCATTCTTATTACCAAGTACTTCAGAATATTTTTTAAGGGTTTTAGCCGGAGCAGCTGATCTAAGACCACTTGGTATAAATCCAACAGGACTAACATCTATTTATGCTATTGGTAATGATAACTTAGTACCTGAAAGAATTGAAGGTATTGAAGTTGGTTATAAAGGTATCTTCTTAGATAATAAGTTATTTATTACTTTAGATGCCTATTCAAATAAAGTACACGATTTTATTACAGACCTTTTGCAAGGTGTAAATCCGGCTTTCCCATTTGGCGGAGCACCTGCAGGTTTATCAGATCTAATTTTACACGGTTCACCCGCAAATGGAATACCTGCATTGCCAGGATTAACAGTATTACCTAATGGTGAAACTGCAATAGTTCTATCATATACAAATAAAGGTCAGGTTGATGAAAGAGGATTGGAACTAGGATTTGACTATTATATGAGTGATTACTTCTTACTTTCTGCTAACTGGTCTTATTTTGATTATGAAATTAAAGCACAACAAGCAGGAGATGTATTATTACCAAATAATCCTAAACATAAATTTGGTTATTCAATCAGATATAGAAATAATCTAAACGGATTTGAAGCTGAATTATCTGGTAGAACAGTTCAGGCTTATGATTGGGCTGCAGGTGTTTTTGTTGGACATATACCTGAATATACATTGATAAATTTATCATCTGCTTATGAAATAAATCAGAATTTTCGTTTAGGTGTTTCAGTTACTAATCTATTCGACAAACAAGCTTATCAAATTTTTGGTGGCTCAATTGTCGGCAGACAGTTAATAGGTTCACTTACTGTTTCATTCTAATATAAATCAAAAAGGAATTAATATGAAAATATATTATAATAAACTTAAATATTTAACTTTAGCATTTGGAGTGTGCTTCCTCTTTGTCTCAGGTTGCTCTGATGATGATACTATAGTAACTACTCCAACTACTCCAGCTAATACCGGCACAGCCAATTTTACAATGTATGTTTCAATTGGTAATAGTTTAACAGCTGGTTATCAATCTTCGGCTCTTTCTCAAAGAGATCAGGTTTGGAGTTTTCCAAGCCAGATAGCAAATCAAGTAGCAAATCTTACTGTTGCAAAAAATAATGCAAATGCAACATTTGAACAACCATTAATAAAAGATCCAGGAATAGGCGGAAGATTAAGATTAGTAAATCTTGCTCCAACAATAGTTTCTGAAGGACAGGTTGATCCAACAAGTCCGGCATCAAATTTAAACATTGCACTGCAAAGACCGTATAATAATTTAGGTATACCTGGGGCAATTTTGTATGATATGGCTGATGTTAGCGATTTTTCTTCAAAAAGTGCTTCAAGACAAAATCCATTTTTTGCCTTAGTATTGAGAGATCAAGCTTTAGGTAATAGTGTTCTTCGTCAAGCAAGAAATTTGCAAGCATCTTTTATTACAGCTTGGATTGGTAATAATGATGTATTAGGATATGCTACAAGTGGTGGAACTAAAGGGACAAATGTTGGTTATATTGATCCACCTGGAACAACTCCAACTGAAACTGCTGTATTTTCATCATTATACAGTGCTATGTTAGATAGTCTTAAAGCAGAGTCAAGAGGAGTAATAGTGGGAAATATTCCTGATGTAGCTTCAGTACCTTTCTTTACAACAGTTGGACCTCTCTTAGCAGCTAAGGTACCTTGGGATCAAATAGCCGCAGGTCAGCAAGGTTCAGGTTTGCCTGGTTCAGGTATTATCTATGAAAGTAAAACCGGATTTCAGTTTAGTCCATTTTTACCAAATAATAAAGTAAGAATAGCTGATTCAGCTGCTTGTAAAAATTTAACAACTTTATTTACATTAGCGGGACAAACATATGCAGGGCTGATTGGTGTACCAACTGGACAATTTTATAGAGATAATAATTTCTCTGGTTTACCACCTGGTATTGATACTACAAAACCTTTTGGTGTCCATCCACAAAATCCATTCCCTGATGTATTTGTCCTAGATCCTGCAGAAATTACAGTTTCAAAAGATGCAGTAACTGCTTTTAACAGCATTATTGCAACTGAGGCTGGAAGTAGAAATATTGCAGTAGTAGATTTTAATTTGGTACTTAAAAACTTATTGACTAATCCAATTGTTTATCCAGGAATTGGAGTATTTACTTCAAACTTTATCTCTGGCGGTACATTCAGCTATGATGGTGTTCATCCTTCTTCAAGAGGGTATGGCATAATAGCTAATGAGTGGATAAAAGCAATAAATACAAAATTTAGTGCAAATATACCTTTAGTGGATTTAAACAGTTTGCCTGGAATGCCAATTGGCAAAGTTCCGGCAAAAGAAATTAATTATGAACCAAAAGTATTTAATGATATGATAAGAATGATGACAGGGAATAAAAATTGGCCGGTTAGATATTAATATTTCTTTAATATCCCATAATAAAATCCCGTATTATGCGGGATTTTATTATTTTAAACAAAAAATTTTTTATTATTGTTTATGGAAAAAAAATTAATATTCGTTTTCTATATTTTTATTGTTATATTTTTATCTGCCTGTTCTTCTTCAAAAGATAATGCAGATATATTTAAAACAAATAGTGCTGATTCATTATATGTTTTTGATTCAGTACCTATAGATTCAATTAAAAATGAAAATTTTGCTATTCCAGCAATTTCTAATGTAAAATTGTATATAGTGCAAATTGGTGCATTTACAACAAAAGATAAAGCAGAATTGTTTGCTGCAAACAGCAAAAAAATAATAAATTACGATATTGATATAGCGTTTAGTAACTCAGTAAATCTTTATGTGGTTCAGCTTAAACCATTCTATAATAAAAAGGAGGATGCAGAAATGGTTAGAAATAAATTGTGGACTATGGATGAATATAAGGATGCCTGGATTTTAACGGTTATACGCTAGGTTAAGTTTCATAAATTAAT
>Ga0210038_1001259_pt1 | contig 13066 bp, 12 predicted proteins | sample CryGeyCG2114_020_FD_183970 | JGI IMG/M metagenome (GOLD analysis project Ga0210038, IMG submission 183970) | Groundwater microbial communities from aquifer - Crystal Geyser CG15_big_fil_post_rev_8/21/14_0.20 (SPAdes) (version 2) | ecosystem: Environmental > Aquatic > Deep subsurface >... | reverse complement strand
TAGGAAAGAATTCTCATCCCTAATTTGTCGGGATCTAAAAAACATTATTATTCTACTAATAATTACTATTAAATTATTAAATTCTGTATTATAATTGTATCTAAAAGGAATAAAACTCTTGGAACTAGACCGAAAATCCCAGATAATTAAAACTGCAGTAAAAAGATTTGCACGTCACGGTTTGGGTAAAACCACTTTGGAAGAAATTGCAGGTGACCTAAGAATAGGAAAAGCAACTATTTATAATTATTTCACTTCTAAAGAAGAACTTTTTTATGAAGCATTAATTTGGGATTCAAATCTGATTTTAGAAGATATAAAGTTTATATTGAATAATACTAAACAGTCTTTTGAAAATAATTTTGTACAATATATTAATTACAAAACCACAGTTCTTGAAAAATATAAACTGATTTATGACTTGATAATCCTTCTCTTTCAGGATTCTACTCACGAAAAAGAAAGAGAAATATTAAAAAATATGTTGAATGAAGAAGAAAAAATTGTTCAAAGTTCACTAACAAATGAATTAAAGAAAAGAAAAAAGACTACTGGAATTAAATCTGTAAGAAATATTGTCCTAACAAGCTGGGGACTTATCTACTCCAACCAATTAAATATGATAAAAGACGAAGGTAAAGAATTAAAGCTGGATGATATTGCTCTTTTGATGTTTAATAATTTGTAAAAATTATCAATCCTCTATTGGTTTCTCTGTTTCCTCTTCTTCCATTTTTTTATTTGCTTTCATCTCAACAATTTCTTTAGCCGCTTTTCGTTTATCTTTATTTAGGAACTCAAAAGTAGAACCAAATAAGTTGGTAGTTAAACTTCCTCCATATTTTCTTAAAGTAATTGCAATGCGAACGAAAATAATTACTACAATAATTACTGCTAATAATACAATTAATAAATTTAATGTATCACTATTCATTTTATTCTTATAAATAAATTTTAGTAACTAACTGAGTTACAATAGATTTTATTTAATATAAATATAAGAAATAGGTAGAGGAAGTCAAGAGTGTAGGAAAAAATTTCTCTCTAAGGTGGAAATAACATTTTTAAGATAGGTGGAACGACCTGCTAATTTATTTTTTGTTTTTCTCTTTAATATTCTTAACTAGAATAAAAACATTAACTATTGCAAAAGAAAAAATAAATAACCAACATAATTCTTCCAAGTATTTATATCTTCAACACGAATAAAAACTGTATTCATTAAACCAACAAGTAAAAGTCCTACTACTATAATTATTCTCCCTGTTATTTTATTCATAACATTTTTCTAATTAATTTTATAAATCTGCTAATAAATAGCTTCTCTAATTTTTGCACTAACATAATCCATTACCCACACAACAAGTGCGATCATCAAAACGATAAGTCCCACTTCGTGCCATCTTGCAAGCCCTTGATACTGCATAAGCATTGTGCCTATACCACCACCGCCGACAAGACCAATAATTGTTGCCATTCTAACATTTATATCCCATCTGTAAATAGTAAAGGATAAAAAAGGAAGAACTATCTGCGGAACAACTGCATACCAAACAACCTGTACTTTATTTGCACCTGTTGCAGTTATTGCTTCAACCGGTCCTTCTTCAATCCCTTCAATTGCTTCAGAATATAGTTTAGCATTGGATGCAATTGTATGTACAAGCAAGGCAATCATTCCAGCAAAAGGACCAATTCCAACCCAAACAGAAAATATAATTGCCCAAATTAGTGGTTCAATAGATCGGATAAAATTTAGAAATACTCTTAATACATAGTAGATAACAAAAGTTATTTTATTACTTTTCATTAAATTCCGTGCAGTAAAAAAGCTAAGCAGTAAAGTAATGGGGATTGAAATTAAAGTTGCAAGCAAAGCAATATAAATTGTTTCGATCATTGCGAAGAGTGCGTCGTCAAAAATCCCGAATTCCGGTCTAAAAAGTGAACTAAAAAGTCTTTCTGCACCCTGTAATCCTTCAGAACTAAAAAGATCAACAATAGATAACTTTGTTATTATCCAGCCTGCAATAAAAGTAATGTTTAATAAAAACCAACCGAAAATTTCAACAGTCCATTTTGTAACTTTATTATCTTTTGCAATCCCAAATAATTTGCAAGAAATTGAAGTGCGCGTGAAAGTCCAGCAAACACTAACAACAGCTGAAATAACAAACACAAGCAGAATACTTCCCCAGCTAAAAGGAATATCCCGTAGATCAAGAATAAATTTGTAATAAATTGCCCTCTGGACTACAATCACGGAATAAAAAACAAAAAAGATATCCAAGAAAATTGCTTTAATAAAATTTGCTCTTCTTTCTATTTCTTTATTCTGTCTTATTATATCTAATGGAGATTGATTTATTTCGCTTGTTGTTCTCATCTTATTTCCACCTCTTCAGCTTCATCTCCGTAAATAGTTTTAAACCATTCTTCATCTATCTTTTTTGGTTCACCCTCATAAATAATTTCGCCGGCTTTTAATGCAATTACTCTTGTTGCATACCTTCTTACTAAACTTAAAAAATGAAGATTACAAATTACCGTAGTACCAAATTCTTTATTTACTTTTTCAAAAAATTGCATTACAGAATTTGAAGTTGCCGGGTCAAGTGAAGCAACAGGTTCATCTGCAAGTAAAAGTTTTGGACTTTGCATCAAACTTCTTGCAATTGCAACTCTTTGCTGCTGTCCGCCGCTTAATGAATCTGCTCTTTCATCTGCTTTTTCCCTTATACCAACAGTATCCAGACTTCTGTATGCTTCTTCATATAATTCTTCTGAAAAATTACCTATGATTGAGTTGAATGTTTTTAACTGCCCTAATTTACCGGAGATAACATTTTTAAGTACAGAATGCCTTTTGATCAAATTAAAATGTTGAAAGACCATTCCAATTTGTGTTTTTACTTTTCTAAGTTCTTCGCCTGTAACGTGTGTAATATCTTTACCTAAAAATTCAACAGTGCCTGCTGTAGGTTCTATTAAACGATTGATGCACCTTAATAGTGTGGATTTACCGGAACCACTAAGTCCGATTATTACAAGGAACTCACCTTTTTCTACTTCAAAGTTAATACCTTTTAAAGCATGCATCCCGTTTTTGTAGATCTTATGAAGGTCCTTAACTTTTAAAATCATTTTTTCTTTAGAATTTTTTCGAATGAAATATTTTCTTTTTTTAGAAGGGCTCGTAATCCGTCATAATCGCTGTCAACCGTTTTTATCAATCCTCTGATGTCATAAATATCATAAAGAGCTTTTGCTCCGGCCGGGGTTTTTACATATTTAAGTATTGCTTCAACAATTTTGTCTTTCATTTTTTCAGGCATATCTTTTCTAAAAACCCAAGGATCATTTGGAATTCTTTCTGTGTATCCAATAATTTTTATTTTTTCAGCAACATCAGGAAATTGTTTTAACACTCTCATTCGTGCATCTAAAATTTCACCAGTTTCAGGATCAGGAGGAGCAGAATAAGTAGCACCTGCATCTACTTGTTTTTGATATACCATTGTTACCACATTATCGTGTCGCATTGCAAAAGCTGTCTCTCCTGGATGTATATCATTTCTATCAAGTAAAGCTTTTGGCAAAATATATCCCGAAGTAGAAGATGGATCAACATATGCCATTTTTCTACCATCTATCTCGGATAGGTTGTCTATTCCCGAATCTACTCTTGTAATAATTTGTCCGCGATAGCTAGTTTCATCGCCATCTCTAACAATTCTTAATCTTGCTTCAGTACCGTATTTATAATTAGCCATTAAATACGAAAAAGTGTTTATGCTTGCTATATCTGCTTTACCCGAACCAAAGGCTTCAACTACAGCTACAAAACTTGCCGGTACAGCCGTTATATAATAATAGCCGGTTTCTTTTTCTAAAAAGTCAGTTAATTCTTTTGCATTGAATGAAATTCTTTTAGCATCAACGGAAGGAGTAAAATATATTTTAACAGGATTTGACCTTGTACCAAGAGCACCCTCATTCAGTTCTCTAACCGATGAGACCACAATAAAAATCAATAGTGGTAAAAGATAAATTAAATACTTCATAAAGAATTTTTAAAGGTTTAGTAAATATGTGTATAAGTTTTTTTTTACACAAACTTTTTTCAGAATTGATAAAGACTAAAGTCTTTTTTCAATAAATTCTGAAAATGGTGTACCCCTGTTTCACATTCAACTGAAAATCTACCCTTTTTATAAGTTTTAGAAGCAACTCCTTTTTGAACCTTTTCACAAATTTCAATGTCTTCAAATTGTATTTTATCACTTGTTGATATATCCTCATTAATGCTTTTTAATCCGGCTTCCGATTCAATATCGTCATAGAAATAATCGAATACAACCAAGGTCTCTATTTCTGTGATCGGAATTATTTGATTTGTCTGTAAACGTCCGGGTAGAATATTCAACATTAAGTTAGGATATATAAAATAATAATATGCCCCACCCTTTCCATTATAAAAATTCTTCTCACTGTTGATAGGACTGTATTGAAGAGAATAAAGATCAAAAATTTCCGTTTTATATTCTTTGTAATCTAAAAAATCACAAAGTTCCGGGTGAACATAAGGAATATGATAACCCTCAAGATAGTTATCAACATAAATTTTCCAATTACATTTAATCTTATATTCAATTCTTTTAAAGTGCTTTTTATTTTTTAGATTATTTGGTTTTATATTTTCTGCAATATTATTTAATTCTTTTGAAATTGTAGTTACATCATTATTTAAATTTATAAAAATCAGTCCTTCCCATAATTCAATATTCACAGGTATTAAACAGAATTCAGACTTATCAAATAATTCAACTCTGTTAAAGCGGGGCATTCCCCTTAATTTTCCGTCAGCTCTGTACGTCCAACCGTGATATCCGCATTGCAAAACTTTCTTTTTACCACTCTCTAAAACATTTAAAGGTCCGCCTCTATGTCTGCATACATTATGAAAAGCAGATAGTTCATTTTTTCCATTTTTAAAAATTATAATGGGATTATCCGCAATATCTATTTGAAGTGAACTTATTGGATCTTTTAATTGATCGATGTGCCCTGCATATTGCCAATTATTTGCAAATACAGTTTCTTTTTCAATATTTAAAATGTTCTTACAACAATACCAATCTGATGGAATTGTTTCGGCTTTTTCAATTGGTTTTATTTGTAAGTCTTTTTTATTGAACACTTTTTATTCTTAATAATAATATTGCATTTGTAACTCTGACACTGACTTGTCAGTGGAAGAGTAACCAGGTATTTGAATATGGGGCTCCTTCGTCCTTCCATTTAAATGGAACTCTTCAGAATGACTATGAAGACAAAAATTCAATCTATTCAAATTTATATACATCATTCTCTTTATTTACATCAGAAAAATTATCTCCGCCAAGAATGATGGATTTTATATTTCCCTTAATATTAAATTCTATTAAATATTTATTATTGTTTTCCCAAACAGCAACTGATCTAGTTATAGTCGTGTCGTTGTCCTGATCATCTTTAAAAGTTAAATTTATTGGGACAGGCATGTTCCCGATTTTTTCAATAAGTACTTTATAATTTTCACCATCTTTTTCTACTTTTTTAATTCCAAGATCAGGAAATCCTTTTTCAAAAAACCAAGGTTTCCAGTACCAATCTAAGTTTTTTCCCGTTCCTGTATTAAAAGAATAGAAAAAATCATAAGGTCCGGGGTGTTTGTGATTCCAATTGTTCATATAATTATGTAAACCTTTTAAGAATAATTCATCTCCCAAAAGATTTCTTAAATATTCATATGCCTGACCAGGTCTGGAATATGCAGAGGTTGAATAAGAGCGACCATTCAATAAATTAGCTGGCACTATTAATGGCATATCCATTTCACTACCGGCAAAAAAATTATAAAATCTAGTATTATTTCTTCGGGCATTATATTTACCATATTCAGTTTGAAAATCAAAAGGAAGCATTTGTGCCCAACCTTCATCCATAAATGCATATTTCTTTTCATTTATTCCCATATAAAAAGGCATATATTGGTGAGCAGTTTCATGTGATGTAACACCAACAGTTCTTGCCCAAGAAGAAGTACTTCCATCATTAATTAACATAGGATATTCCATTCCCCCTTGACCATTAAATACGGTAAAACTTGGGAATGGAAATGGAACAGCAGGCATTTTAGTTGAGAAAAATTTGATTGCTTGTTTAGTAATTTCTGCAACATCTTTAAAATCTTTTGATTCTTTTTTATAAACTGCAGAAATAAAAACTCTTCTTCCGGTCGTGTTGTCAACGGTTAAACCAACAGCATCCCACACATAATGATCGCTTGTTCCGAATACAAAATCCGGAATATTTTCTGCTTTAAAGTGCCAGGTATTGAGCTCTGAACTATTATTATAAATACCACCATTTTTAATATCTTCAGTATTAACTATTGTTATTACATCATTAGATTTATGCGCATCATTGTAACGGTTTAAATACATTTCATTTAGCAGATCTTCAGAATTTTGTAGTACACCTGTTCCCCAAACACCAAAAGTATTTGGTACTGTAACGCTTACATCATAGTTAGAAAAGTCATTGTAAAATTCTTGAGTTCCGTTAAATGCTATCCTATCCCAGCCATCAATATCATCATAAACAGCAACTTGGGGATACCAATATCCAATTAGGAAAGAAGTAGAATCATATGTGCCCATTCTATCTGAATCAGTATTTGGAATTGTGAAACTCCATTTTACATTTATATCAACTATCGATTTTGCGGAAATTGATGAATCGAGTATAACTATTAAATTAGTTCCCCAATCCTGAGTTTTTCTTCTATTGCTAAAATCAACTTTGATTCCGTCTATCGTCATTTCAGAAATTACACTACCATCGGTAATTGTTTCATTGTCTATTCCTCTACTTCTTGCTTCACCTATTCTATAAATATTTTGATAAAGTCTGAATACAATTCTATCTAAATCATCAGGACTATTATTATGATATTTTATTGTTTCTTCACCTTCAACTAATCTAGTTCCCGGAGTTACTTTAACATTTATTTTATAGTCAGAATAATTTTGCCAATAGTTTTTACCGGGCTTCCCGTCATAAGAACGAGTTCTATTTTCGTAAGCAGCTTTAATATCTCTTGGCATATAAAGTTTATTTTGTGCAAATAAAGTAATGCTTAAAAAACTAAATATTACAAAAGAATACAATACAGACTTTATAGAAATTGCTTTCATTTACTTTTCTCCAAAAAATGTTTGCTATAATTATTTAACCGAAGAGTGAATCCCCTTTAGAATTTTTCTTTTTTTTGTTAAATCTTTTATAAGCCAGATCAGTTGCTTCCCTTCCCCTTGGTGTTCTTTGTATAAAACCTTGTTGAATTAAAAATGGTTCATATACTTCTTCAATTGTGCCAGGGTCTTCATTAACTGCTATGGATAATGTATTTAATCCTACAGGACCACCATTATAATTTTCAATTATTGTAAGTATAATATCTTTATCCATTTCATCAAGACCGTATTCATCCACATCCAAAGCAGTTAATGCTTTGTGAGCAGTTTCAATATCTATTGTTTTTTTGTTGTCGTAATCTGCAAAATCTCTGGTTCTTTTTAATAGTCTATTACAAATTCTTGGTGTACCTCGGGATCTTTTAGCTAATTCAATGGAAGCATTTTCATCCATCTTAATATTTAATATTCTGGCCGAACGCATAACAATTTTATTTAAAGTTTCAAACTCGTAATAATCAAGTCTGAATTTAATTCCGAATCTGTCGCGAAGTGGTGAAGTAAGCATTCCTGCTCTTGTAGTTGCAGCAACCAAAGTATATTTGGGCAGTGATATTTGAACTGAACGAGCATTTGGTCCGGAATCTATCATAATATCCAGTTTGTAATCTTCCATTGCTGAATACAGATACTCTTCGATAACAGGGCTTAGTCTGTGAATTTCATCAATAAACAATACAGAATTTTCTTCAAGTGTTGTTAAAAGACCAGCAAGGTCTCCTGGTTTTTCCAAAACAGGACCGGATGTTGTTTTTATTTTAACACCCATTTCGTTTGCAATTATATGAGCTAAAGTTGTTTTACCTAAACCGGGTGGGCCTGTTAGAAGAACATGATCTAATGCTTCCCCTCTTTTTTTGGCAGCAGTTACAAATACATTTAAATTATCTGTAATACTTTTTTGTCCTCTAAAATCAGATAAGCTTATTGGTCTTAGTGTTTCTTCAAATATCTTTTCTTTTTCTGTCAACATTGAATTAGTAGCTTCAGATTTACGCATAGAAAAATTTTAATCTATATAATATAAATAGATTTTAAATTAATTAAGATTTACATTACTCTTTAATTTAATCATCCTAATCGAAATAACCATACCTATCATCAAAATTATCATTATAATTGCTGCAATAATTGATTCCCAAATATTAAAACTCCCACCTAATAAATATTCAACTCCTAAATTCCAAGTACTTCCATATAAAATAATTAAATGGATAAAATAAATAGAAAGTGTATGCTGCCCAACTTGAATTATAATTTTAGGGATATTATTCAATTTAAATGCGATTAAACTTACAATTGAATTTAAAATTAAAACTAAACCCATTCTGTACAAAACTAAATTAGGACTGTTACCCCAAAAATCACTACTTCCTCTAAAGGCAATTTCAATTCTATCCCCAATAACAGATGATAAAATGAAAATTATTCCAACAAAAAAAAGTATTATAACAAATTTGGGTTTTCTTTGAATACCTTTATTGAGTGCTAAATAATAGCCCAAAAATCCACCAAAAAATAAATATGAGCACCAAGGAAATAGAGGGAAAATTGAACCTGTTCCCTTATAAAAATAGCCGGCAAGGTGAATGGGTAAATATTCGATCCAATTAATTTTTTGAACTATTGGGTTAATATAAATAAAAAGTAAACCTACACTAATAAATAAATAAGTAGGTTTTATTTTCAATTTTTCTGTTATAACTAAAATTATTATGATGAATAGTATTCCAAATCCTATGAGTTGTAAAACATCAATTGCAAAAAATTCACTCCATTGTTCAGGTGTTACTTTAGAAAAATTAATAATTGAAGCTGTGGGATAGTGAAGTAAATATCCAAGGAAAACCAATAAGACAAATCTTTTTAGTCCTTTTTTTAATCTTGGATTTTCCTTTGCTTTTTTTTCTTGTAAAATAAAAAGATATGTAAAAACTGTTCCTGCGGTAAAGAGGAATATTGGTGCAGTCATTCCTCTCATAAAATTCCAACCATAATAAAAAATAGAATCTGCAGTTCTATATTCCGGAGAAAGCAGCATATCAATTGTATGTCCCTGTACCATCATTAAGACAGCAAAGGCTCTCATCAGATCCAGAAAGATTATTCTTGTATTCAATTGCTAAATTTTTTTTTGAAAAGAAAAATAATGATACCTAAAGTTAGAATAAATTTAAGTATTTATTTTCAGTGATTTTGTAAAAAAGATAAGTTAAAGGTAGGGGGTAAATTGAAAAAAGGTGTCACGGACGCGTCCGTGACACCCAAAAATTATTAAGAAAAATAATTATTTTTTGTCTTTTCCCTTTTCTTTTTCATCGTCAACTACTTCATAAGATGCATCCTGTACTTCCTCTTTATCTTTTTTATCTTTACCTTTTTTAGCCTTACCGTTATCACCAGTTGTTCCTTGTTCTTGAGGACCTGCACCGGGTTGGCCTGCACTGGCTTGTGAATAAAGTTCAGATGCAACAGAACTCCAAACTTTGTTCAGAGATTCTGTGGCAGATTTTATTTGATCAGTATTATCAGTAGCAATAGCATCTTCTACTTTTTTAATCTCTGCTTCCAGTTTTGTTTTTGTATCAGCAGACATTTTATCTTTCATTTCTTCTATCTGTTTTTTAGTCTGAAAAACTAAACTATCAGCTTGATTTTTTATATCAATACTTTCTTTTTTCTTTTTATCTTCTGCAGCATGTTCTTTTGCATCCTTTTTCATTTTTTCTACCTCTTCTTCAGAAAGTCCGCTGGAAGAAGTAATTCTTATACTTTGTTCTTTACCTGTTGCTTTATCTTTTGCAGCAACATGCAAAATTCCGTTTGCATCAATATCAAAAGTAACTTCAATCTGTGGTACCCCTCTTGGTGCAGGTGGAATTCCTTCTAAATGAAATTTTCCTAAAGTTCTGTTATCTGCAGCCATAGATCTTTCACCCTGTAAGACATTAATTTCAACTGATGGTTGATTATCAGCAGCAGTTGAGAATGTTTCACTTTTCTTTGTTGGTATTGTTGTGTTAGGTTCAATTAATTTAGTCATAACACCACCAAGAGTTTCAATACCCAATGAAAGTGGAGTTACATCAAGTAATAAAACATCTTTTACATCGCCTGTTAAAACACCACCTTGAATAGCTGCACCGATTGCAACTACTTCATCAGGATTTACACCTTTATGAGGTTCTCTTCCAAATAGGTCTTTAACTAATTCCTGAACCATTGGTATTCTAGTTGAACCACCGACCAAAATAACTTCATTTATATCTGATTGTGAAATACCTGCATCTTTAATTGCGGTTTCACAAGGAATTTTTGTTCTTTTAACTAGATCATCAATTAATTGTTCAAATTTAGATCTTGAAAGATTTAAATTTAAATGTTTTGGACCTTCTTGAGTTGCAGTAACAAATGGTAAATTTATATCTGTTGTAGCTGATGAAGATAATTCTATTTTAGCTTTTTCAGCAGCTTCTTTTAATCTCTGCAAAGCCATAGGATCGTTTCTTAAATCAATACCATCAGATTTTTTAAATTCATCTGCTATCCAATCAACAACTCTTTGATCAAAATCGTCTCCCCCTAAATGTCCGTCACCATTAGTTGATTTTACTTCAAAAACACCATCACCTAATTGTAATATTGAAATATCAAATGTTCCACCACCCAAGTCATAAACAGCAACTGTATGGTCAGAAGTTTTTTTGTCCAAACCATAAGCAAGAGCAGCTGCAGTCGGTTCATTTATAATTCTCTTTACTGTTAATCCGGCAATTTCACCGGCATCTTTAGTTGCTTGTCTTTGTGAATCATTAAAATATGCCGGAACAGTTATTACTGCTTCAGTAACTTCTTGTCCTAAATATTCTTCAGCAGTTTTCTTCATTTTCTGTAAAGTCATCGCACTTATTTCCGGCGGTGAATAAACTCTGTCACCAATTTTAATTCTTGCAGTATTGTTATCACCGGTAACAACTTCATAAGGAACCTTAGTCATCTCATCAGTTACTTCATTTATGAATCTTCCCATAAATCTTTTTACAGAAAAAACCGTATTCTTTGGATTAGTAACAGCTTGCCTTTTAGCCGGTTGACCTACTAGTCTTTCGCCGTTCTTTGCAAAAGCAACAACTGAAGGAGTTGTCCTTCCACCCTCGGAATTTGGTATTACAACCGGGTCATTTCCTTCCATTACAGATACACATGAATTTGTAGTTCCTAAATCTATTCCTATTATTTTTCCCATTATTTTTCTCTCCTTTACTTAAATGAGCATCTTTGCTCTATTTATATTTTATTTTTATTTGATTTATTTTATTTACATTTCAAGTTGGAATAATTAGAGTATTATTTTAGTTGCAATTACAATTATAATGCCAATGCTAATTATATGTTAACTACTTATAAAATAATGAGTTAGTTAATATTTAGATATATGAATTTTTGACAACTTTTATGGCATATACGTCTATTTGTCACAATGTTGAATAATATGTCATAATTGTTGACATATTAACGAAATTTTAACAAAAGTAAAAAAAAGTAAGTATGTTTGATTTCAATCTTTTTGATATAAAGTTAGAGACTTCTTTACTGGGAAGAAATTTTATTTATTTAGTTGAAATTGCTTCAACTAATACATTTATTCTTGATAAAAAAAATAAAATTATTAAAGACGGCTCTTTAGTTTTAGCTGAAAAACAAACCAAAGGAAAAGGAAGAAGAAATAGGGTATGGTATAGTGAAAAGGGACTAAATTTAAATTTTTCAATTTTAATTACAGATAAAAAATTATTATCTAAAAATTTAAATATTCTTAATTTAGGTGTATCGCTTGTAATTGCTAACTCAATAGAAAATTTATATTCAGTACAAACAAATGTAAAATGGCCAAATGATGTACTTATAAATAATAAAAAAGTTGCTGGTATTTTACTTGAAACAAATTCACAAGGAAATTCAATTGAAAAATTGATTATTGGAATTGGAGTAAATGTAAATCAAACATCTTTTATGGGTGAGTTTAATCTTGAACCAACATCAATAAAGCTGATAACAAAAAATAATATTGAAAGAGAAAAACTTCTTGCAGAAATTCTTAATAATTTAGAATACATTTTTCAAAAGATAAGATCAAATCCAAATAGTGTTTTAACTGATTGGGTCAATAAATGTAATTCAATTGGAAAACGAATTGATGTAAATCAAGATGGAAAAGTCTTAACAGGTGTATTTGAAGGTCTTGAAGAAAACGGGTTTTTATTATTAAAAGTAAAAGACAAATTAAATAAAATTTATTTTGGGGATATAAACGTAGAATAGGTATGTTTTTAGCAATTGACATAGGCAATACTAAAATTAAATCAGCATTGTTTGACGGTGATGAGTTAAAAAATTATTTCACGGAAGATAATATTGATGAATTGATCAATTCACTTCAGAATAAAAGTTTTGATAAAGCAGCAATATCTTCTGTTGTACCTAATAAGACTTTTCAAATAGAAAAATATTTAAAAGATAAACTGAAAATCCCCGTTCTTATCATAAATAATAATTCTAAATTCAACTTGGAATTAGATTATAACTCTATAGACACATTGGGAATTGACAGACTTTGTTCATTAGAAGGTGCACTATATGTTTATAAAAAGTCGGAAAGAATCTTTGAATTAGGAGAAGGAACGTTTCTAGTTACAATTGATTGCGGAACAGCGACAACTGTGAATATTGTTAAAAGTCCAAATAAATTTATTGGAGGTATGATA
>Ga0210038_1001247_pt1 | contig 13170 bp, 13 predicted proteins | sample CryGeyCG2114_020_FD_183970 | JGI IMG/M metagenome (GOLD analysis project Ga0210038, IMG submission 183970) | Groundwater microbial communities from aquifer - Crystal Geyser CG15_big_fil_post_rev_8/21/14_0.20 (SPAdes) (version 2) | ecosystem: Environmental > Aquatic > Deep subsurface >... | reverse complement strand
CGCGGCGGGTGCGAGCAGCGCGATCAGGACGAAGGCGGGCAGGCTCCACGGCTTCATCAGCGCCAGCGGAAGATATTCGGGATCCTCGATCGTGCCGTATTGCGTGCGCTTGTGGTGCAGCGTGTGCACCTGTTCGTACATGAAGGATGGGGTCAACATGGGGATGCCGACCAGCACGTTCCATGCCGTCCGGAAGCCGGGCAGCGCGCCGTTGCGGAAATGCGATATCTCGTGAATGAACAGTAGCGCGCGATATAGCGCGAGGACCGCCAGAGCCGCCAGAGTCAGGGCTGCGGGAAGGCTTTCAACGAGGATCGCGCCCGCCAGCGCGCCATAGCCTACCAGCGCCGAACCGATCATATCGGGCCAATAGATACGCGCTCGATGGGCCGCGATGTCCTTGGTCAGGTCGCGCGCGGCGCGCAGCATCGCCTTGTCGTCGGGAAGCTGGGCGTGCCAGCCCGAGCCCGCCTCGCGAGGCGAGCCGATCTCGGCAGCCGGAATCGGTGTCTGTTGCACATTCATGGTCGAATTTCCTGGGAGGTCCCTAGCCGAAAACATGCGCACGATACAGCGCACGCTGTCGATCATAGTGATCGCGGACCCGCGTTTCCTTGACAAAGATCAGATAGCGCACACAGGGCTAACCCGAACTGAACGAAGGTTATGCGCGAATGTCCAGAGCAGATGTGGTGATCGAGTCGGTCGTGGGCAAGAAGGGGCGCGCCGAATTCGTCGACTGCGGCCGGGCCATTGCCGTTCGCGAGCCGCATTGGGTGCCACAGCTGCGGTCCGAACAGCTCGAACTGGTCGATCCCGACCGGAACCCCTTCTTCGGCCACGCCTCGCACCAGCTCTTCATCGCCCGCCGCGGAGGCCGCGCGGTCGGCCGGATCTCGGCGCATATCGACCATCTCGCACTCGAACTGCCGCGCGAACAGGGCTTCGGCCCCGGTGCCGGCATGTTCGGCTATTTCGATGCCGAGGACGAGGACGTCGCCCACGCCCTGCTGGCCAGGGCCGAGGAATGGCTCCGCAGTCAGGGCATGAGCCGTGCGATCGGCCCGATTTCGATGTCGATCTGGGAAGAACCGGGCCTGCTGGTGAAGGGTCAGGACCACGATCCGATGATCATGATGGGGCATCACCCGGCGACCTACCAGCACTGGATCGAAAGTGCCGGCTATGTCCGGGCCAAGACGCTGCTGACCTACGATCTCGATGTGACCCACGATTTCCCGCCGCTGATCCGCCGGATCGTCCAATCGGGCCAGCGCAACGCTCGGATCACCTTGCGTCCGGTCGACAAGAAGCGCTGGGACGAGGAAGTTGAGGTTATCCTCGCCATCCTCAACGACGCCTGGTCGAACAATTGGGGTTTCGTGCCCTTCACGCCGCAGGAAATTGCCTATGCCGGCAAGAAGCTGAAGCCGATCATCCATGAAGAGATCAATCTCGTCGCCGAACTCGACGGGCGCCCGGTCGCCTTCATGCTGACCTTCCCCGACGTCAACGGGGTATTGCGCAAGGTCGATGGCAAGCTGCTGCCCTTCGGCTGGTTCCACTTGCTGCGCTGGATGCGCAAGCCGGTAGGGTCCGACATGCGCGTACCGCTGATGGGCGTCCTCAGGGAACTGCACAATTCGCGCCTCGCCAGCCAGCTCGCCTTCATGATGATCAGCCAGATCCGAGACACCGCCACGCGGCTCTATGGCACGCAACGCGCGGAAATCGGCTGGATTCTCGACGACAACCAGGGGATGAAAGCGATTGCCGACGCGATCGAGAGCGAGGTCAATCGCGAATATGCGATCTACGAAAAGGCGCTGCCGCACGGCTGAACCGGCGCGGCTGTCGCAATTCGGCCACGCTGCGCCGCCGAAGCGCAGGCCCCGGGAACTGCGGGAGTAGCCACCCCGTTGGCAAATCAGAGACGGTGAACGGTTCGCCGGGCCTCGCGAGATCCTATGACGCAGCATCCCAAATCCACAGCGCACGCGCAATTGCCAGCCCATGTGCTCGTGGTGGAGGACGATGCCATCCTCGGGTTGACGATCGAACAGGCGCTGCTCGATGCCGGCGTCGCCCGCGTCGCCCTGTCGCCCTCGACCGAAGAGGCGCTGCGCCACCTGCGCGAAGAGCGGCCCGAGGCGATCGTGCTCGACGTCCACCTCGCCGACCGCGACGATGGCTGGGCGATCGCCGAACTGGTCCGAACGCTCGGCCCCGACAGCCCGCGGATCATTTTCTCGACCGGGGCGCCGCAGGACATTCCCGCAGACATCGCGGCACTCGGATGCATCCTCGAAAAGCCGTATGACGCCGCGATCCTGATCGATCTGTTGCGCCAGCCCAGGCGACGCGGAATCATCTCGCGCCTGCGCGGCGCATTGCGCTAAGCGCTGCACTCCCCTCCCCCATGTCGCGCGCCCCGTGCCTGTTCGAACCGGCGCGTGCGCCGCAGACAAGAAAAAAGGCCTCCGCTGCGAAGCAACGGAGGCCTTTCGGGATCGTATCACCAGCCGCTTGGACGGGAGGGGGGGTCTCGGCGGTGACATAGGGAATACGCGCCGCAAGAAAGAGGGTTCCCAGGGGGTGAAACTTTTTTGGAGCTCCTCCCAAAACGCTGTCAAATGAAGGGCCTGCACCTGTCTGCCTGACGATCGAACTGCGCATATTGGGCCGTGTGCGCCAGGTCGGGCACATGGATTGCGCGCGACTTCCATTCGACCAGCCCCTCCCGCTCCAGCTGGCGAAGCGTGCGGTTGGTATGGACCAGCGACAGGCCGAGCATGTCGGCGATCTGGCCTTGGGTGATCGGCAACGCGACAATGTTGTGATCGTCGGCCAGGCAGGTCGACTGCGCGCGCTCGAGCAGCCATACCGCAAGATAGGCGACCCGCTCGCGCGCGCTGCGCTGGCCGAGCGAGACGATATGCCCCTCGAGCGCGGTCTCTTCCTTGGCGGCGAGCCAGGTGATGTCGTAGCCCAGCCGCGGATGGGTCGATATGAGTTCGATGAACTCCTTGCGTTGGAACCGGCACAAACGCGCATCGATCAAGGCTTCGATCGCGTGGCTAGAGGGTTCGTCGAAGGCGCCCTGCAAGCCGACGAGATCGCCCGGGAACATGAAGTTGACGATCTGGCGCCGCCCATCGTCGAGCGAGCGAGAGCGGATCAGAACACCATCGAGCACGGAATAGAGCCGCTCGTGCTCGGCCCCCTCCTCGATCAGAATATCGCCACGGTCGAGCCCGATCTCGCCATCCTTGAACCCCTGCAAATAGGCGAGCTGACGCTGATCGAGCGGGCGCAGCCCCGGGCAATTCTGCAAGGGGCAAGCGGTACAGGAAACGGGATTGGCTACTTCGTACAAAGCAATCGTTCCTCTGCAGAAATTTCGCTGCGGGATGCGCTTGAAAAGGCGCGCTTGTCAAACGCATCGCTTGCGGCAGCTTGGTTTGGAACCTAACTCCGTCGCGCACGTTAGAAGCGCGCACCTTAAGGAAGGGGTCTCAATGTCGCTTGGTGATCAGATTGCTCGTAACCTGCCGTACTTGCGCCGCTATGCACGCGCGCTGACCGGTTCGCAGGCTACGGGAGACGCATTTGTCCGTGCCACGCTCGAAGCCGCCTTGGCTGACAGCGAACTCAAACAGTCGCTCGAAGGCGGTCGCGTGCCGCTCTACCGCGCGTTCAACAAGGTATGGTCGAGTGCCTATATGGACATTCCCGAAACCGTGGGGGGCGACGGCCACGAAAGCGCGGCGCAAGATCGCCTCAAGTCGGTGACCCCGCTCAACCGCCAGGCTTTGCTGCTGACCACGCTCGAGGATTTCACTTCGGAACAGGCGGGCGAGATCATGGATATGCCGGCCGACGATATCGAGCGGCTGGCGCAGGAAGCGGTCGCCGAAATCGACAAGGAATCGTCGACCAGCGTCCTCATCATCGAGGACGAACCGCTGATTTCGATGCAGCTCGAAGATCTCGTCACCTCGCTCGGCCACGAAGTCTGCGGTACTGCGGCCACCCGCACCCAGGCGCAGGAAGTCGTCGCCGACCAGACCCCGGGCCTCGTGCTCGCCGATATCCAGCTGGCCGATGGCTCTTCGGGCCTCGATGCCGTCGATGACATTCTGGCGATCAGCAGCGTGCCGGTGATCTTCATCACCGCCTATCCGGAGCGGCTGCTGACCGGCGACCGGCCCGAGCCGACCTATCTGGTTACCAAGCCGTTCCAGGAACAGACCGTGCGCGCGGCAATCAGCCAGGCATTGTTCTTCGGTTCGAGCCGCCCGCTCGGCTGATTACGCAGCCAGATTTGCACAATTAGAAAGCCCGGGCCGCATGGCCCGGGCTTTTTGTTGCCTGCTTCTATGCAGCGCCCTCTCAGTGCCCCCGGCCGCCCGGTCCCTTGCGACGCAGCTCGAACTCGCTCGGTTCGCGTATCGGAACCAGCAGGATGCAGCGCACCCCCTCGGGCAGGAAATCGAGTTCGACCGGATGCCGCAGCTCGTGCGCGACGATTTTCTCGATGAGATCGGTCCCGAAACCGCGCCGTTGCGGCTTGGTAACGGCGGGCCCGCCGCTTTCGATCCACTCGATCCGGGCCAGCTTGTCATTGACCTGGACCCAGTTCACAGCAACGCTTCCGCCGGGGACGCTGAGCGAGCCGTATTTCGCGGCATTGGTCGACAATTCGTGGATCGCTAGGCCAAGCGACAGCGCATCGTTGGGCGCGAGTTCGGTGTGCGGGCCGATCAGATCGAGCGTATGGTCTTCATCGCTTGCGTAGGGGGACAGCTCGACCTCGACCACCGAGCGTATCGGCGTGGTGCCCCAGTCCGATTGCGTCAACAAGTCGTGGGTGGCAGACAGCGCCCGGATGCGCCCGTCGAGACCTTCGGCGAATTCGTCGAGACTGTCCGAACGGCGCCGGGTCAGCGAAACGATGGACAGGACGTTGGCGAGCGTGTTTTTGACCCGGTGATTGAGTTCGCGGGTCAGCGAATTGCGGATCGAATTCTGCTCTTCGAACCAGGTGATCGCCCGCCGGTCTTCGAGCGACTGCTGGGTCAAAAGCCGCGACACCAGCATCAGCAGGCTGGCCACCGCCAGGCCGAACAGCAGGGTAATCATCGACATCGAGGACAGCCCTTCGGCGCGTGCCGACTGCACTTCCAAGATGATCCGCCGGTTGGCGAGCTGGACCTCGCGCCTCACAGCATGGCGCCCGTCGACCCACCCATCGCTCTGCGCCAGGATCGGTTGCGCTGCAGTCTCGCCATCGATCAGGCGCGCCCCGATCACGTCGAAGCTGACCAGCTCTCCGGCTGACGCGAGAAATTGAGACGCGTTGAACGGGCTGTAGATGAAACCCTTGAGGCTGCGCGTGCGACTGAGCCCTTCATAGACCGGCATGTAGATCAGAAAGCCTGCGGCATCGCCGCCACCTTCCTGCACCAGAACGATCGGGCCACTTGCTGTCGGCCGATCCTCGGCCGCAGCGAGATCCATCGCCGCCCGTCGGACCGGTTCGGAATACATGTCGTAACCGAGTGCGCGGCGATTGCGAACGGTATCGGGCTGTAAGTAGAGGATCGGAGCCAGCATATCGCGGGGCAGTTCGCCGAGACTGGGAGTGACCCGTTTCTTCTCGACCCGGCCCTCGCCCAGCCGCGCTTCGAACTGTTCGACCTCGTCGGCATGGATTACGGGAGCCCAGCCGATCCCCTCGGCTCCCCGATAGTTTGCATCGAGCCGCAATTCCGACACGAACCGGCGGAACAGGTCGGGCGTCACCTGATCCTGCGTTGCCAACAGCGCCGCGCCCGCACGCAAATAGGCCGAGCTGGTATAGGCGCGACGCTCGATCGCCGAAGTCATCGACTGCGCCTTGCGCGCGACATCGGCCGCGTCGCGCTGCTGTTCGCCGCGTTCGATCGCGAATACGCTGAGTACGGTGATGGCGCTGACCAACACGAATATCAGCACCGGGATTCCGCGCGGATAGTCGATCAACCAACGCCTGCGGCGCCCTTTGCGTTGGAGTTCTTCGCTTTCCAGCTTCCTGCCCCTGACGATTTGCCCGTCCCTCGGTATGCCATACTATGCCGCGCGCGGAGTTTGGTTCCGGCCCGCGCGGGCGGGAACTCCAGGCCGTCCCGTGCGTTGTGCCAAGCACATCAGGGATCGATCTTCCCGCCAGCGGCCACTAATATCCGTCGCGGGAAGCCTAAAAGGGTACCATTTTTCAAGCCATGAATTCCGATACGCCGAAAAATCCGCAGCGCTCGAGCGCGGGCGGCCCGCCGCCGACTTCCGCCGCGCAGGACAAGGCAAGCGAGCCGGACTGGGCCAACGGCCTGCGCCAGCTATACGACGAGGTCGTCGAGGAACCGCTTCCCGACAGCTTCCGCAACCTGCTCGCGCAGCTGGACTCGAAAGACTGATGTCCGACGCGAAACGGACGGCCGCCGAAAAGGCCGATTTCAAGCGCGAGCTGACCGAGGTCGTTCCGCACCTGCGCGCCTTTGCACGCGGGCTTTGCGGCCGGGCCGACATGGCCGACGATCTGGTGCAGGAGACATTGCTCAAGGCATGGGCGGCGCAAGAGCGTTTCCAGCCCGGCACCAGCATGCGCGCCTGGACCTTCGTTATCCTGCGCAACGCCTATCTGACCGATATGCGCCGCAACCGTTTCCGCGGCGAATATGACGAAACGGTGGCGGAGCGTGTGCTCACCGCGCCTGCCGGCCAAGAGGAGCCGATCCACCTCTCCGACATGCATCGCGCGCTGCTGACGCTTCCGCCCGAGCGGCGCGAGGCCTTGCTGCTGGTTGGCGCCGGCGGCTTTTCCTACGAGGAAGCGGCAACGATTTGCGGCTGCGCGGTGGGTACGATCAAGAGCCGCGTGGGACGCGCCCGGGCCGCGCTCAACAGCATGTTGTCGGAGGGGAATATACCCCAGCGTTCGATCGACGATCATGGTGCACACCGCGCCATCCTCGAGGAACTCGACGAGGTCGCTGCGGGCCAGGGCGGCAGTCGAGCGTAGGATTCCTTCGCTCCGGCAGCGCTTGTCACGTTTCGTCGTGCAGGGCAGATAGATGGCGATGAGCGATCGCGAGCCACCCGAACAGAAAACGTCCCAGCCCTCCACGCGGCGATCGAACCGTCTCGCTTTCGCCGAGCAGGAGCTGCGGCTGATTTCATCGCTAGTGCTGCTGATCGGCCTCGGCCTGTTCTTTGCCCTGCCTTTCGTCCTGTCGATCGGCTCGGTCGTCTTCCTGCCGGTGGTGACGGCCGTGGTGCTGACAGTGATCCTTTCGCCGCTGGCAGACAAGCTCAACGGGTGGGGCCTGCCCAATGCGCTCGCCTCGATCGCGGCACTGCTCTTTTTCTTCGCCGTGCTGCTGCTCGCGCTGGCACTGATCCTGCAACCGGCGATCGCCCTGTTCGACGACGTGCCGACGATGGTGCGCCAGGTCATGCAGCGTTTCGGCGAGGTACGCGAGCAATTCGCATGGATCGCCGCGATCAACGAGCAGCTCGCCGAGCTGATGAAGAACGAGGGCACACGCGAGGTCGTACTCGCCGCGCCGAGCCCGCTCGAACAAGTCGCCTTTGCCACGCCGAGCCTGATTCTCGAAACCGTCCTGACCCTGCTGATGGCGTATTTCATGATCGAAGCCCGCGTGCGCCTGCGCCAGCGCCTGCTGTTCGGCCGCGCCAGCTTCGGCACCAGCATCAAGGCGGCCCGCGTGATCCGCGAAGTACAGGACCGGGTGGCCGCCTATATTCTCACGGTCGGCTGGATCAATGCGCTGGTGGGCGTGGTCGTGGCCTTCGGCGCATGGGCGCTGGGGGTCGATGCACCGATCATGTGGGGCGGGCTCGCCGCACTGCTCAATTTTCTGCCCTATGTCGGTCCGATCGTGATGATCGCCCTGCTCGGCCTATTCGGGATCGGGACGGCAGACACCATCGTCATCGGCCTTGTGCCCGCCCTGGCCTATCTCGTCCTGCACACGATCGAGGCGAATCTGTTCACGCCGTCGATTCTCGGCGCGCGGTTCACCATGAACCCGGTGCTGATCCTCATTGCGCTGTCCTATTTCACTTGGATTTGGGGAGTTTTCGGAGCGCTGCTTTCGGTTCCCATCCTGCTGATGTTGACCGCGCTGTTCGACCATGTCGGACGCCCCAATCTGGTCGGCTTCGTGTTCGGCGAACCGCTCTTCGCGACCAATCCGTTCGACGAGGATTCCGCCCCCCGGTCCGGCGCATAGAAAACCCGCCACCATCGCTGGCGACGGGTTCTCGATAACAGGCCTGAAAGCTGCTTAGGCCGGATATTTCCAAGTCGTGCCGCGGGCGAGGTTCTCGCTGGCGAACTTCCAGTTCAGCTTGCCGTTGACCGCATCGAGATAGGCCGGGCGGGCATTCTGGTGGTCGAGGTAATAGGCGTGTTCCCACAGGTCGATCACGAGCAGCGGGTTCACCCCGTCCTGGTCGGCCAGCGTGTCACCATCGTGCGTTTCCTCGATCGAGAGCTTGCCGTCCTTGACTGCGAGCCACACCCAGCCGCTGGCGAAGTGACCAGCACCGCTCTCGGCAAGCTTCTTCTTGAGCCCGTCGATCGAACCGAAGGCATCGTCGATCATGCTCTTGAGTTCGTCGGATGCGCTGGTTTCATCGGGGGCCATCGAATGCCAGTAGAAGCCGTGATTCCAGCTTTGCGCCGAATTGTTGAACAGGCCCTGGTTGCTGCCCCGAGCCGACGCGATAACCTCTTCCAGGCTTTTGCCTTCCAGATCACCGCCCTCGATCGCCGCATTGGTCTTGTCGATATAGGCCTTATGGTGCTTGCCGTGGTGGAACGACAGCGTCTTGGCTGAAACGGCCGGTTCCAGCGCTGTGTCGTCGTAAGGCAAGTCGATCAGCTCAAAAGCCATGGATAGTCCCCTCTGGGTTGGTGTAAAAATTCCGTACTCGCGTCCCTAACGCCCGTGAGGACGCGTGGTTGCACATAGCGGCGATATTGTGCGCGAAAAGGGGGACGAGCGGTCTTTTATTCGCCGCCCATCCACGCCATGGGTGTCCGGCGCAATCTGGAGACGCCCTACACATGGCCCGCAAGTTTTTCGGCACAGACGGCATCCGCGGCCGCACCAACGAGGGCGTGATGACCGCCGCCACTGCCATGCGCGTGGGCCAGGCCGCCGGGACGTTTTTCCTGCGCGGCGGGCACCGCCACCGGGTGGTGATCGGCAAGGACACCCGCCTGTCGGGCTACATGATGGAAAGCGCGCTGGTGGCCGGATTCACCAGCGTGGGCATGGACGTGATCATGACCGGCCCGCTGCCGACGCCGGCGATCGCCATGCTGACCCGCGAAATGCGCGCCGATCTTGGCGTGATGATCTCCGCCAGCCACAACCCGTTCGAGGATAATGGCATCAAGCTGTTCGGCCCCGACGGGTTCAAACTGTCCGACGAGGCCGAGCTAGAAATCGAAGGTCTGCTCGAGCAGGACCCGCAGCTGGTCGAGCCCGAGCGGATCGGTCGGGCGCGCCGGATCGAGGATGCGCGCGGACGCTATCTCCATGCGGTCAAGCAGTCGGTCGCCTCGGACATCCGCTTCGACGGGCTCAAAGTCGTGGTCGATTGCGCGCACGGCGCCGCCTACCAGGTCGCTCCCAGCGCGATCTGGGAACTGGGCGCCGAAGTGATCACCATGGGCGTCGAACCCAATGGCACCAATATCAACCGCGAGGTCGGATCGACCTCACTCGATGCGATCAAGGCCCGCGTCGTTGCGGAAGGTGCAGATATCGGCATCGCGCTCGATGGCGATGCCGACCGGCTGATCGTGATCGACGAGCAGGGCGAGACAGTCGACGGCGACCAGATCATGGCGTTGATCGCCAGTCGCTTGCAGGAGCAAGGCAGCCTTTCCGGCGGCGGCGTGGTGGCAACGGTGATGTCGAACCTGGGGCTCGAGCGCCATCTAGCCGGCATCGGCCTGACGCTGGAGCGCACCAAGGTAGGCGATCGCTACGTGCTCGAGCGGATGAAAGAAGGCGGATTCAACGTCGGCGGCGAACAGTCGGGGCACATGATCCTGCTCGACCATGGCACCACGGGCGACGGAACGGTCGCGGCACTGCGCGTGCTCGCCAGCCTGGTCCGCTTCGACGGCCCGGCCAGCGAAATGCTGCATGTCTTCGACCGCGTACCCCAGCTACTCCGGAACGTGCGCTACGCGGGCGGTGCGCCGCTCGACAATGCCGGGGTCAAGCAGGTCATCGCCGAGGCCGAAGCCGAGCTCGAGGGCAAGGGGCGCCTGGTGATCCGCCCGTCGGGCACAGAACCGGTCATTCGCGTCATGGCCGAGGGCGACGACGCTGCGCAGGTCGAAGCGGTGGTCGATCGTATCTGCGCCGCGGTGAGCGAGGCCGCCTGATGCTCGAGATGCGACCCGACTGCGAACGCTGCGGCACCGACCTGCCCGCTGCGGCGCCCGGCGCCTTCATCTGCAGCTTCGAGTGCACGTTCTGCGCCGAGTGCGCCGAAGCGCTCGACGATATCTGTCCAAATTGCGGCGGCGAACTGATGGACCAACCGACGCGGGCGATGAAACTGCAAGAGAATTTCCCGCCGAGCGCGACACGGAAATTCAAGGGGTGAGCGACATTCCGGCTCCTCCCCGCATCCTGTCGATCGCGGGCTCGGACAGCTCGGGCGGTGCAGGCATCCAGGCCGACATCAAGACCATCACCATGCTCGGCGGCTTTGCCATGACTGCGATCACCGCTGCCACCGCCCAGAACAGCCGGGGCGTGCAAGGCGTGGAAACGCTCGATCCGCAATTCGTGCTCGAGCAGGTCGACAGCTGCCTGTCGGACATCGGCGCCGACGCGATCAAGATCGGCATGCTCGGATCGAGCGAGACCGCGCGACTGCTGGCGGAGAGGTTGGACAGTTTCGCCGGACCGATCGTGTTCGATCCGGTGATGATTGCGACCAGCGGATCGGTGCTGGCCGACGCGGAAACCATCGCCGGCTTTGGCGCGCTGATGGAAATCGCGACCATCGTCACCCCGAACCTGCCTGAACTCGAAGCCCTCACCGGTCGTGAAGGCCTGGCCGACGAACACGTCTTCGAGGCGGCGATGGAACTGGCCGGTCGCCATGGCGTGCAGGTCCTGGCCAAGGGCGGGCATGCGGGCGACCCGGCGCAGGTGGTCGATCGCATTGTGTCTCCAAGCGGCAAGCTTGCCAGCTTCGCCCATTCACGGATCGATACGCGACACACACATGGGACGGGCTGCACGCTCTCCGCCGCGCTCGCGACATTGCTCGGCCACCGCCAGCCGCTCACGCATGCGATCCGCATCGCCCGTGCCTTCACCCATGCCGCGATCGAGAATGCGCCCGGTTTCGGCGAGGGTTCCGGCCCGCTCGGACACCAGGCGGTGCGGCGGCTGGAGCCTGCCGAAGAGAGCTAGCGATCGAGTTCGTAAAAGGCGGTGATGTGTTCCCAGGCTTCCTCGGCGCTCTCGCACCAGCGAAACAATTCGAGATCCTTCCGCGAGATCGTTCCCTCGTCGGCGAGCGCCTCGAAGTCGATCACGCGGGTCCAGAACTCCTTGCCAAACAGCAGGATCGGCATCGGCTTCATCTTCCCCGTCTGGATCAGCGTCAGCAGTTCGAAGAATTCGTCGAAGGTCCCGAAGCCACCCGGGAAGACTGCCACCGCACGCGCGCGGAGCAGGAAGTGCATCTTGCGCAGCGCGAAATAGTGGAAGTTGAGCGAAAGATAGGGCGTCACATACTGGTTGGGCGCCTGTTCGTGCGGCAGGATTATGTTGAGCCCGATGCTTTCGGCACCCGAATCGCTCGCCCCCTTGTTCGCCGCTTCCATGATCGAGGGGCCGCCACCCGAACAGACCACAAACTGGCGCTTGCCGTCCTCGATGATCGATTTCTCCGACGCGAGCTTGGCGAGGTTATAGGCCTCGGCGTAGTATTTGCTCTTCTTGACCAGGTTCTCGATCACCCGGCGTTCGTCCTCGGGTAGATCCTTGGCGCCGTCCAGCGCGGTTTGCGCCGCTTCGGGTGGGGGGATGCGCGCCGAACCGTAGACTACCAGCGTTGATCCCACACCCGCTTCGTCGAGCAGCATTTCGGGCTTCAGCAGCTCCAGCTGGAAGCGCACCGGACGCAGTTCGTCGCGCAGGAGGAAATCGGTGTCCTGATAGGCCAGCTTGTAAGCCGGATGCGCGGTCTGCGGGGTCTGGTGCGGATGGATCTTTTCGAATTCGGCCTCTTTGTCGGCCGGGTAGAACTTGCGATCCGAAAGGTCGCGTTCGCTTTTCTTGTCGGTCATGTCCCGCGCGATAGGGCCGCCAAGGGCGGCGCACAAGCACCGACAGAAAAGGAAATGGCAGGGGTGACAGGATTCGAACCCGTGGCCCTCGGTTTTGGAGACCGATGCTCTACCAGCTGAGCTACACCCCTGCAGGAGGGCGCGCATTAGTATGGCCGCCCGCGCTTGGCAAGGCGCATATCGCTCTCCCCGATCAAGTGATATATCCGGCTTCCGATGCATGCTCCCGCAACTTCCCGCATTCCGGTCGACCTGCTGCTGCGCGCCTATCGCAGCGGCGTCTTTCCGATGGCCGACCATCGGAGCGACCCCGAAGTCTACTGGGTCGAGCCGCGCGAACGCGCCGTGATCCCGCTCGACGGCTTCCGCCTCGCGAAAAGCCTCAAGAAAGTCCTGCGGCAGGACCGGTTCCGCGTCACCTGCAATGCAGACTTTCCAAGCGTAATCGCCGAATGCGCAGCCCCGCGCGAGGAGCATGCCGAAAGCTGGATCAGCCACCGGATCGAGGCGAGTTACCTCGCACTGCACCGGGCGGGGCACGCGCACTCGATCGAGTGCTGGCAAGGCTCAGAACTGGTTGGGGGTCTCTATGGCGTAGCCTTCGACCGTGTGTTTTGCGGCGAAAGCATGTTCAGCCGCACCGCCGATGCGAGTAAGGTGGCGTTGGCATGGCTCGTCGCGGCTATGCGCAGCGCGGATTACGCACTGCTCGACTGCCAGTTCATGACCGATCATCTGGAGCGCATGGGGGCAGTGGCGATCCCGCAAGCCCG
>Ga0210038_1001212_pt1 | contig 13377 bp, 10 predicted proteins | sample CryGeyCG2114_020_FD_183970 | JGI IMG/M metagenome (GOLD analysis project Ga0210038, IMG submission 183970) | Groundwater microbial communities from aquifer - Crystal Geyser CG15_big_fil_post_rev_8/21/14_0.20 (SPAdes) (version 2) | ecosystem: Environmental > Aquatic > Deep subsurface >... | reverse complement strand
TGAGCCTACTAACAAGATAACATCTGGGGAGGGTGTTAAAGGATATAATGCATTATTTTCTAGTAGGTTTAACAAACTTAAACGAATAATTTCAGATAGACCAGAATCAAAATTATTAAAATCTGCAGCTTCTATAAAAAATGCAAAAATTGAAGAGGACACATATGTCTGCGGTCTTGTTACTGAAAGAAATTCTGAGAGAAACATAACAAAAATAGTATTAGAAGATCCATCAGGCTCATTTGAGGGCATTATTTTTGATGAGGAATTGCAAAAAACAGCAGGGACTCTGCTAATTGACCAGTTTGTAATGGCCAGAGTAGGTTCATCAAAAAATTCAGGGTATATTATCAAAGATCTAATTCTTCCTGATATCCCAGAACAAGCCAAAAATAAATCAGAAACTGAGGCATATGCAGTTTTTCTATCTGATCTACACATAGGAAGTAAATATTTCATGGAAGAGGAACTTACGGAATTTGTATTATGGCTATCTAGCCCAGATCCAGTTGCAAGAAAAATTCGTTTTGTATTAATTGGTGGAGATGTGGTTGATGGAGTTGGAATATATCCAAACCAGAATAAAGAATTGGTTTGTCAGACCATACAAGAGCAATTAAAAAAAGCAGAGGACTTGATTGATAAAATTCCAAAAAATGTAAAGATCATCATAATGCCTGGAAATCACGATCCAGGAAGAAGAGCTCTACCACAACCAGCCATACCAAAAAAATACAATTCAGGTTTGTGGGAAAGAGATAATGTGATAATGGTTGGAAATCCGGCCGTAGTTTCATTAAATGGGGTCAAGGTGACAATGTTTCATGGACAAAGCATAGATGATATTGTAAAGACAACACCAGGCTTAAGCTATGATCACCCAACTAATGTGATGAAACATCTACTTAGAGCAAGACATCTTAGTCCAATTTATGGTAGTCAGACACCTATTGCTCCTGAAATGGAGGATCTTTTGGTAATTGAAGATATTCCAGACATTTTTCATGTAGGGCATGTTCATAGAGCACAATTGGATATGTACAAGGGAATTTTATTGGTTAATTCTGGTTCATGGCAGAAACAAACACCTTTTCAGGCTAGTGTAGGAATGACTCCAAATCCAGGAATAGCAATCATGGTAAATCTAAAAACTTTTCAAGTTTATCATCAAAATTATAGTTCAAATTTAGATAATGTCTTGCAAAGTTAATTCGTCTTTGAATGATTTTTTTATCATTTCTGATGAGATTGTAAGTTTGTATTTCTTTGTTCTGCCATGGATTCCTTGATGAATTAATCTTCCAGAGATAATTCCAGACAATTCAATTTCGCTAAGCATTTGTGTGATTCTTCTTTGGGTAAGCTCATCTTTTCCTACTGCCTTACAGAGGTTTTTGTATGAAGAGTAAATCTCGCCAGTTGAAGAACCATTTGCTTTCATTATTGCAATAAGTACGAGTTTCTCGTGTAGTGGAAATGATTTAAGTGAGGTTTCTTCTTTATTTTCTTCAATTTTTTGAGATGCTTCTCTAACATGATCAGTTGTAACTTTATCTGATTGTTGTCGTTCAGCAATTTCGCCTGCTACACGAATCAGGTCAATTGCTCTACGTGCGTCGCCATGTTCTCCTCCCGCAAGGGCTGCACAGAGATTTAGGGCAGGATCATCTACTGAGTCCTTAACGAAAGATTCGTTGATTCTCTCTTCAAGTATTTTTTTAATTTGTTCAACATTATAATTTGTAAAGACAATTTCTTCTTCACCTAGACTACTAATTACTCTAGGATCGAGTTTTTCTTTAAACGTAAGATCATTTGAAATTCCCACCAAAGTCAACGAACCTTGTTTTAGACGCTCATTTGCTCTAGTTAATTGATATAGAATGTCTTTACCTGTTTTTGCTACTAATTGAGCTAGATAGTCTATCTCATCTATCACTATAATGACATTGAGTTTTTCTTCGTCGATTTTGTTTAATATTCTCTTAAAAACCTCACTTGTTGCCAAACCAGTCGTGGGTAATTCCTTCTCATTTAGGTCTAATTGCCTACCTATACTGACTAATAATCCATAAAGGGTAGTCTCATCTTTTGAGTTGGAATATACTAGTTTAATTGAGAAATTTGATTTTTCGACTCTCTCTTGAATTTTTGACAGTATTTTTTTTACTACTAATGTTTTACCTGTTCCAGGTTTTCCATAAACTAGAAGATTAGATGGTCTTGATTTTTTTAGAATGGGTAATAATGATTGAGTAACTTGTTCTTGTTCGGAATCTCTATGTAAGATAATATTTGGAATGTAAGTAAAATGAAGAATATCTCTGTTTTTAATAATTGATTTTCCAGACTCAGCTGCATCAAGTAATCTATCTATTGGATCTGACATACTCACACACCTTCATTTCTTCTCAATACTAACACAACCATATCTGAATTAAGAGAGTATAGTATAGAATAATAATTGTAGTTTAGTTTGTAATTAATTATTTTTAGTTAGATTTAGATTTTCTTTTTAAAAAAAAATTAAAAAAAACATAGAGTGGAAATATTGGTGTGTGGGTTAATCCTAGTTTAGGTGAAGTTAACAATTTGTTAAAGTCATGTTAAGAAATTACCCTAAAAACCCTGTTTTGACCCCTTTATTTCCATTCCAGGCGTTAAGATTGGTGTTAACACTGTTAATATCTCAAAATAACCCCATAATTTCCACTCCAGGCATGATATTTTCCAAATCTCTATTAAAATTAAAAAAATAATTGTTAATAACAAAAAATACCCTAGGCGTATCCTAGGCAGTCAATGTTAACAAACCAGTTAGTTAACAAATATTCTTGGATCATTTGAATTGTTAACCCCTGATCCTTTAGATCTTAAAGATGGCTAAGAAACGTATTCGAATAGATATGGAAGATTCAGACGGTGCCCGTTATGATATCAAATTAGAGGGTAATGTTACAAGAGAAAAAGTCCTAAAAATATTTGAAATGATGGATTTGATGAATATTGAAGAAGAACAAGAACCCACAAACATGGATTCAATAGGTTCTAAAATTTGGCATATTGTAGATAAGTTCTTCCCTATGGGCAAATTCACTTCCACTAATATTCTTGAAAAATATGAAGATGAATACAATGAGCCTGTAAAACTTAGTATAATTTCCACATATTTGTCACGATTTTCTACTAAAGGTAGAATAGATAGGACTAGAACTGGCAGAGAATGGACGTATCAAGCCATAAAGGTAGGGCAAAAACAACAATAATCTATTAAGAAATGGTAACTTTTCTTATCAATAACCTATCTTTTCCAAGAATTACTTTAACATATTCACCTTTTTGAAAATCCATATATTTTCTAAATTGTTTAGGAATTGAAATTGTCCCTGCTGAGGTGATTTTAACCAACACTTCATTCTCTTGAACTGACATATTATTATTATAATTTAATAATATATATAATTTAATAAATTATATAATTAATTAATTAATATAAAATACTCATGTTTTAGAATAAAACACGTGTAAAATAATTCTAAAAACACCTAAAATTTTCTTATGTTACTGTAGAACTAGTTTGAATTTGCTCTACCTTATTTAATCCCTTTTCAGTTATTGAATAAGTATATGGTTTAGAATCAGTATTTCTTTGAACATAACCCTCTTCAAACAACTTTTTCATTAGTCGTGAGGTATGTTCTCTACTCTTCTTTAATGTGATTTGTATGTCACGTGATGTCATAGCTTTGCTTGTGATGAGATGCAATACATAATCGATTGGGTTTATGTGTTCAATATTAAATGTATTAGGCATAGAAATAGGCTTTTCAGGAACAACTTCATGTACTACAGTTTGTTCAACCTGCTTCTCTTTACCCTCATTCTTAGCCAATTTCTCTAGAAATTGTTTCAATTCTAGATTAGGATCTTCTATTTTTTGTTCAATTCCTTGAATTTCTAAAGCATCTAGGCGTATTTTCATATCAATTAACTGTCTTTCATAATATTCTAGACGTTCAGCTTGTGATGCATCAAACACTTCACTTCTAGTTTTCATAAATGGACGTATTTTGAAGTATAGATACAATCCAACCAAACCACCTATGAATGCTAAAATCACACTTAAAATTACCTCGGGCTCAGGGATCTCTACTAACATCACAAACTTTACGCCTATGTTGTGATTTATCGTGATTGAACAATATTATTTCACACTTTAGATTAACAATCTCACATATGTTATCACAACAAACTCAATGAATAACAAACTACAAACATCACAAGCATCACATATTACATGCCTGACGAATGAGCCTGTCTATCACACTAATCACTTCATCTTCTCTTTCAGGAAATATATCACTCTCGTTTATCACACTAATTTGTTCTGAAAGTTTGGATATCACGTCAATATCATCAGGTAAAAGTATGCCTAGACCACGAAAAAGTATGATTGAATAGAATAATCCAATTAATTTCTCTTTAGATTGTTTAACTTGCCTGTAGTACGCACCTTTTGTTATGGTAAAATCAACTTCAAGAAGATTCTTTTGATTTAAAATAATTTCAATTTGTCGCTCTGTAAACAGTGATTTTTTGATAATTTTACGAATAATATTGTTAAAATTAGATTCTTCTAACTTATCCATAGCTATACAAATCTGTATTCTACATCCCAATTAAACTTTAAAGAGACATACACAATCCTTCATTATGGCTGGAAACAAAGTTGAAACATTCCTAAAATCAGAATTAAAAAAGAAAAGTGCATTGTTGTTTGTGTTAATTGATTCAGAAGTATCAAACTTAGAGGCATCAAGCAAGCTTGCTAAAGATGTTGAAAAGATAGGAGCCTCTGCAATCTTAGTCGGAGGCTCGTCAGCTACTGATCAGATTGAGATGGCTCAGGTAGTAAAAGGCATTAAGAAAGATCTTAAAATTCCAATTATATTATTTCCAGGTAATGTTACAGGTGTTGTACCTGATGCTGATGCAATTCTGTTTAGCTCTTTAATGAACTCAGAAAATCCATATTTTATCACTCAGGCACAGGCTTTAGGTGCCCCAAGCGTTCTTAAATTTGGATTAGAACCTCTACCAACTGCTTATTTGGTGATTGGGGAAGGAACATCTGCTTGGTTTGTTGGTTCTGCTAGAGGAATTCCATTTGAAAAACCAAAAATTGCTGCTGCATATGCTTTAGCAGCACAATTTCTAGGAATGAGATTCGTGTATTTGGAAGCAGGTTCAGGGGCAAAAACCAATGTTACTCCAGAAATGGTTCAAACTGTTAGACGTGCATTTAATGGATTTCTTATAGTAGGGGGGGGAATTAAAGATGTAAAGACTGCTCAATCTTTAGTCAAAGCAGGCGCTGACGCTTTGGTCATTGGAACTTTCTTAGAAAAGGGTGGAAGTATCAAAAAACTCCAAGAAATAGCAAAAGTAATTCAAAGAAGCAAGTAATAGACCATATATCATGTCTGAAAACGATGCAATTTCTAGAATTAGTCATATTGCAATGCCTGATTATTATCTTGATTACTATTCTAATCTCTCAACTGACACATATTCAATATTTGAGCACGCAGCATTTGCAAAATCAAGTCTAGTGGATTCTTCTGGTATAATTGAACCAAAAATTGCATTTGATTTGGCTGATCGAGTTGCAAAAATGCACGAAATCGATATTGCTGATCATCTAAGAGAGATTTTAAAGATTAATGGAAAAGAGCTTTCAGCATTAATCTTGGCAAAAGAAATTGCCTTGGGGAAGTATTCTCTTCCTGATGCCTCCTTGGAAACCAAATTAGATCTTGCAGTTAGGGTGGGTCTGGCAATTATTACAGAAGGAGTTACTATTGCACCACTCCAAGGTATTAGTGAAGTAAAAATTAAGAAAAATAAAGATGGTACAGAATATCTTTCGGTATCTATTGCAGGACCAATGCGTTCAGCAGGTGGAACAGAATCTGCAGTAACCTTACTAATAGCAGATCATGTAAGAAAAATTGCGGGTTTATCAAAATTTCAAGCCAATTCGTTTGATGACGAAACAGGTAGATTTGTTGAGGAATTACGAATTTATGAAAGAGAGGCCAGTAGTTTTCAATTTCACATATTAGATGAAGATATTGAACATGTCATCGCTAATCTTCCAGTTGAATTAGCTGGAGTAGACACAGATCCATTTGAGGTTGTAAATCACAAATCAATGGTTCGTATTCAAACTGATAGAGTTAGAGGCGGAGCCTTACGTGTTTTAAACGACGGATTGATTGGGAGATCCAAAAAACTCCTTAAAAGAATCGAATTGTATAATCTTGATGGTTGGGAATGGCTCAATGATCTTAAAGGAGCAGTCCAAACTGGTGATAATCAAGAAGACGCTGCTGCCAAAAGAATGCGTGAAGTAATTACAGGCAGATCAGTCCTGTCTATGCCTAACAAATTGGGTGGGTTTCGATTAAGGTACGGAAGAGCATGCAATACTGGATTTGCAGCAGTTGGGATACATCCAGTAGTTGCTGAAATTCTTGATCATACAATAGCTGTGGGAACCCAAATCAAAATTGATATTCCAGGTAAAGGGGCAACTGTGGCCTTTGTTGATTCAATTGATACTCCAACAGTACGTCTGAATAATGGTAATGTAGTAAAAATTCGAGACGTTAAACATGGATTAGAAATTAAAAATAATATAGAAAAAATATTGCATTTGGGCGATATTCTGATCTCATTTGGAGATTTTCTTGAAAACAATGCTCAATTGATACCTTCAGGATATGTTGAAGAATTTTGGCTAGAAGAATTAAAACAAAAACTCCACAAGTCAGAAAATCAATATTTGAATCAATTTTTGAGTAGGATCCCTACAATTGATGAAGCATTAAAAATTTCACTTGATTTTAAAATCCCACTGCATCCCACTTATTTGTATTTCTGGGATAAAATATCCTCAGAAGATCTTGTTAAACTTTTAGAACCAAATAAAATTCACGAAGAGTATATTGAATACTCAACCCAAATCAAAAAAATACTTGAAAATTTAGGAACTCCACATAAAATTGAAAATGATAAAATAATTTTAGAACATCTAGAGGCAAAAATATTCTTCAATCTGTTATTTAGAGAAAAACCAACCATCAATGATTTATCTGTTCCAAAAATTTTAACAAAATCATCTAGAATTCAAATCAATAATAAATTCTCAACAAGCATTGGAGTTAGAATAGGGAGACCTGAAAAGGCTGCCGCCAGACAAATGAAACCTCCAACACACGTACTATTCCCAATTAGTGATAAAGGAGGACCAACCAGAGATCTTCTTAAAGCATCCAGAAACGAGCATTTCTTTGCTAATATTTTTAATCGTCATTGCACTCAATGCAACCAACCTTCTATTGGCATAAAATGTTCTATGTGTGGTAACAAGACATCAATTACTTACAGATGCACTAACTGTCGAGACACACTCAATGAACCATTTTGTGATAAATGTAAGCGTAAAGCCCCATCATATTCACATAAAGAATTTCCATTAAAAACAAGATTACTTTTAGCTCAAGAAAAGATGGGACTTAGAGCAAAGGAACCATTCAAAGGAGTAAAGGAATTAATCAATCAGGATAAAATTGCAGAACCTCTTGAAAAGGGTCTCGCAAGACAAAGCTTTGGTTTAACTACCTTCAAAGACGGAACTGTAAGATTTGACGCAACAAATTCTCCGTTAACTCAATTCAAACCATCATGGATTGGTACATCTATTGAAAAACTACGAACTCTTGGATATTCTCATGACATAGATGGAAATCCACTTGAATCTTTAGATCAAGTAGTTGAACTTCGTATGCAAGATGTGGTTATTCCATATGAAAGTGGGAATTATCTTGTTTCTATCTGCAAATACGTAGATGTTCTTTTAGAAAAATTCTATGGCAAGTCATCATTTTACAACGTAAAAAACTCTAAAGATCTTATTGGACATCTAATAATTGGTTTAGCTCCTCACACCTCTGTTGGAATAGTTGGACGAATTATTGGATACACTGAAACTCATGTTTGTTTTGCAACACCAAATTGGCATTCTGCTAAAAGAAGAGACGCTGATGGGGATGCTGATTCTATAATGCTTTTGATGGACAGTCTACTAAATTTCTCAAGACAGTTTTTGTCAGACAGAATAGGCGGATTAATGGATGCACCATTACTTATTCAACCCCTTGTTTTACCACACGAGTCCCAACCTCAAGCACATAATCTTGAAGTTACAAAAATTTTACCCTTAGAATTTTTTGAATCAACATTCAAAGAGGTTGAAGCATCAGACATAACATCTATAGAGATTATTAAATCTCGTTTAGAAACTGAAAGACAATTTTACGATTATTACTTTACACATTCGACATCATCTCTAACTACTTCAAAATCACGTAGTGCATATTCTACTCTTGGTTCTATGCTTGACAAATTTGATATGCAGGTTAAAAATGCTGAATTGATTGATGCTGTAGATACTTCAGAAATTGTTTCAAACGTAATTTCAACACATCTTGTTCCTGATATTATGGGGAATCTTAGAGCTTATGCTAGACAAAACTTTAGGTGTACAGGATGTGGAAAATCATTTCGTCGAATGCCTCTTATCCAAACATGTGTTTGTGGGCATAAATTAATTCCAACAATTACAAGGGGTTCAGTAGAGAAATATCTAAAACTTGCAAAAAGATTAGTTGAAAAATATGATGTAGGTGAATATCAAAGAGGAAGAATTCACGCTCTATCTGATGAAATTGAATTAGTATTTGGAAAAAATCAAGGAGATCAATCTCTACTTACTGATTATGCTTAAGATTTATCTCAATTTTACGTATTCGTAAGCCCCTAATTTATTATCAAAACAGAATTTGACTTTTTGATAATCTTTTCTGAAAGCTTTTACTTTTGAAAGTATTTTCTTTGGATCTTTTTTGTCAATTACAACTTGTTTTATGTATGATGCAATTTCTTCCATCTCATTCTTTTTCATTCCAAGTCGTGTTATTTCAGAAACTCCTAATCTTATTCCACCAGGATGGAAATAATTTCTTCCAGCTTTAATATCGCCAGGAATTAGTTGTCTATTTACAATGATGTTTGCTTTTTCTAAATCAGCTTCTACCTTTCCACCATCTGAATAGTCTAAAACATTTACCGCAATTTGGTGCGACTCTGTAAATCCTCTACTCTCTCCTAACACTTTGAATCCCATTTTGTTCAAGGCTTCTGCAAATATTTTGGCATTTTTTATTACTTCAATTGCATAATCTTTTCCAAACTCTAAAGCTTCAGCAAAGGCAACAGCTTTTCCAGCCATATGATGAATATGGTGGCTACTTGTAAGACCAGGAAAAGTTGCTTTTTTAATTACTTCTTCATGTTGTTCAGAACCTAACACAAGTCCTCCTTGAGGTCCAAATAATGTCTTATGAGTGCTCATAGTCATTGTATCTGCACCTTCACGTAGTGGATCTTGGAATTTTCCACCAGCAATCAATCCTGCAACATGAGCTGCATCATAATTGATATGCATACCGTAATTCTTTAGAAAATCTGATAATTCTTTAACAGGATGTGGAAATAAAAATAATGAACCACCAAACATTGCCATCTTTGGAAGACGATTGGTTTTATTGAGTTCCTCTACTTTTTGTTTAGTCTTATCTATATCAATTGTCATTTCTTCTGCGTCAAATGGATAGAACTCAATTTCTAATCCATGAACTAAACCCGCAGTTCCAGAGTGTTCTTTTTTACCATGAGAAATATGTCCACCAGCTGGAATTGATGGTGCTAACATTACATCACCTGGATTCGTAAATGCAGAATATACTGCTAAATTTGCAACTACTCCTGAAATTGGTCTTACATCAACAAATTTAGCTTTGTATAATTTCTTGGCTAATTTCATACATTCAAACTCAACATCATCGATGTATACACAACCGGCGTAAACTCTCTCACCTGGCCATCCTTCTGCATATCTATTTCCAAAATCAGAAATTATTGCTTCTCTAACTGCTGGACTAGGAATATTTTCACTTGCAATTAGGGGAATTGAATTTTCAAACCATTTATGATGTTCTTTTAATTTCATGAAAATGTTATCGTAAGATTTCCTATTTTGTGATTTGGCCATAATTTGCCACTCTGTACTCCCAATTTAAAAACACCGATAAATATCAAAACTTCCCTCTTGATCTGGAAGGTATAAAAGGGGAATTGAAGGTTTTTGCATCTATGGGTATGCAAGCTACTTCTAAAGGAACTATGCCTGTTGTATTACTAAAAGAAGGCGGTACAGAAACTAAAGGACGAGAAGCACAAAAAAATAACATTGCAGCAGCTAAAATCATTGCTGAAATTGTTCATACCAGTCTAGGTCCTAGAGGAATGGATAAAATGTTAGTTGACTCATTAGGCGACGTTACAATTACAAATGATGGTGCTACCATCTTAAAAGAAATTGATGTCCAACACCCAGCAGCAAAAATGCTAGTTGAAATTTCTAAAACTACTGATAATGAAGTTGGAGACGGTACAACTTCAGCTGTTATTTTAGCAGGCGCATTACTTTCACAAGCTGAATCATTAATTGATCAAGATGTTCATCCAACCATTATTGTTGACGGTTATAGAAAAGCTGCCAAAAAAGCAAAGGAATATCTTGAAAGTATTGCAGATACGATCTCAGCTAATGACAAAACCATTCTAACTAAAATTGCAAAAACTTCAATGCAAACAAAACTTGTTAGAAAAGATTCTGATCAATTGGCAGACATGATTGTAAAATCAGTTCTTGCTGTTGCTGAGAAGGATGGAGAAACTTTTGATATAGATATTGATGATATTAAAGTAGAAAAAAAGGCAGGCGGATCAATTAAAGATTCTACAATTATCCAAGGCATTGTTCTTGATAAAGAAATTGTTCATGGAGGCATGCCTAGAAAAATCATTGATGCAAAAATTGCATTAATTAACACTGCATTAGAAATCAGTAAAACTGAAACTGACTCGAAAATTAATATTTCAAATCCTCAACAACTAAAATCATTTCTTGATGAAGAAAACAGAATGTTAAAAACAATGGTTGATAAAGTAATTGGCTCTGGCGCAAATGTAGTTTTGTGCCAAAAAGGATTGGACGATATGGCTCAACATTATCTAGCAAAAGCTGGAATAATCGCTGTTAGACGAATTAAAGAAAGTGATCTTACCAAACTTGCAAAAGCTACAGGTGCTAGAATAGTTACAAATCTTGATGATCTTTTTGAAAAAGATCTTGGAATAGCTGATCTTGTTGAAGAAAGAAAAATTGAAGAAGACAAATGGGTTTTTGTTGAAGGATGTAAACATCCAAAATCTGTAACATTACTTCTTCGTGGTGGTTCACAAAGAGTAGTAGATGAAGTTGAACGTTCTGTTCATGATGCATTAATGGTTGTAAAAGATGTTATTTTGAAACCACAAATTGTGGCAGGTGGCGGTGCTCCTGAAACATTTGCTGCAACTAAACTTAGAAGTTGGGCTAAATCTTTAGAAGGTAGAGAACAACTTGCAGCAGAAAAATTTGCTGATGCATTAGAAGAAATTCCAATTACGCTTGCTGAAAATGCAGGCATGGATCCAATTGACACACTCACACTTCTTCGTTCAAAACAACAAAAGGGAGAAAAATGGACTGGAATTGATGTTATGAAAGGAAAGATTGCAAATATGAAATCAAGTGATATTATTGAACCTCTTGCGGTAAAACTACAAATTGTTTCTGCCGCCGCCGAAGCTGCTTGTATGATTCTTAGAATTGATGATGTGATTGCTACCCAAAAATCTGCTGGTGGTCCACCTAGTGGCGGTATGCCTGACATGGGCGGAATGGGTGGTATGCCAGGAATGGGTGGAATGGGTGGAATGGGTGGAATGGGTGGTATGCCTGACATGGGCGGAATGATGTAAATTATTTTCCAGAAATTTCAAAACTTTAATTGCTGATCAAATTCACGAAAAATATTGAATAAAACATCATCTCGAATGTTTACCGGTTTCAAATACATTTACCTAATTGCTTTTTTTGCATTACTTTCAGGCTTTTTTTATCCATTTATCACACACACAGGTTTTGATGGAGTGATAAGTGGTGTTTTAATATTATTTGTAGGTCTTGCAGGTGGTGTTTTGTTATACAAATCTGCAACATCTGAAAGTAAAAGAGCGTTGTTTCTAGGGGGAGGATTTGTTTTGATGGCTATTTCATTATACTATATCTTCCAATTTACTGGAAGAACCTAAACATCAAAGTAGAGATAAAATTCATGTGGATGTGGTCTTATAGCTATTTCACGTTGATCTCTTCTTTCTAATTCTATAATTTTATCAATTACATCATTATCAAAAATTGTATTGAGGAATTTTCTATCACTCTCTAATTCATCTAATGCTTCACCGAGACTTTTTGGAAGAACCCCAATTCCTCTTTTAGCTCTATCTGATTTAGTCATCTTGAAAATATCATCTCGAACCTGTTCCCCAGGATCCATCTTCTTTTTGATTCCATCCATTCCAGCTGCAGTTACTGCAGAAAACACAAGATATGGATTTGAAGAAGGATCAGGAACTCTAAATTCAAGTCTTTTTAGATGTGAATATTGTTGTCCTGTAAGGTGTTTTGGAACTCTTACTATGGCAGAACGATTACCAGAACTCCATGCAATGTATGCTGGTGCTTCATATCCAGGTACCAATCTATGATATGAATTAGTAGTAGGATTACAAATTGCTGATAATGCTTTTGCATGATTAATAATTCCACCACAAAAATATCTTCCAATCTGACTCAATTCAATTTCATCATCTGGGTCAAAAAATGCATTTTCCTTTCCTTTCCATAAACTAACATTGACATGCATTCCAGAACCTGCATCCATCGCAATTGGTTTTGGCATCATTGTTGCAACTTTTCCATATTTTTGTGCAACATTTTTAATTACATACTTGTATGATTGTGCAGCATCTGCAGCATTTGTCATTAAATCATATTTGATATCAATTTCACATTGTCCTGCGGTTGCAACTTCATGATGATGATTATCACATAAGATTCCAAAATTTTGACTAAGAATATTCACACATTCATTTCTATATGGTGTAAGAGTGTCTGATGGTGTACTAGGATAATATCCTTCTTGTAATCCCATTGGGTATCCATCTCCTGATTGATTCCATGGAGCTTCTTTTGATTCAATTGAATAAGATTGTCCCTTGTATGGCGTTAAAACATCCCAATGCACTTTATCAAAAACAAAGAATTCAACTTCTGGTCCCCATGTACTAAAATCAAAC